>LSQX01061192.1_pt1 | contig 12147 bp, 16 predicted proteins | sample 654561 | NCBI WGS metagenome assembly LSQX01 (sample SAMN04489861, study PRJNA283612) | anaerobic digester metagenome | isolation source: 4 biogas reactors fed with cattle manure at either 37C or 55C with and... | place: Denmark: Kongens Lyngby | collected 2014 | reverse complement strand
TTCTCATCAGCGGCGTCGTCTTTAGCGCATTGGGTTTTTTCTGTATTCTTCTTCTGAAAGAAAAAAAGAGCCCGTAGGCTCAGAAAATTATCTTATTCAAGGGGTTTGACCAGACGGGTGACTCCCTCCACAATTTGAATCTCCCAGATCTCCTCTCCCACCTGATACCGGCGAAATCGCCCTGCTGCCTCAATCAGAACAGCGTCTTCAGGAATCAGATGTACGAGGGCATCAAGGTTTTCTGTTTCTCGTATCGCCATCACCCAGTACTCTCCATCAGCATAACCGTCTACATCTTGAACATCTATTGACTCCGTCGTCATGATCGCCACTTCCTTTGGCTCTTCCTCGGCTGCGACGGTCGGAGAAGATGTTGCCTCCGCTCTGGGCGCTGAGACCGTGTCCGCCTGTTCGGCCATTGCCGCAGGCTCTTGTGCTCCAAGCGCTTCTTTCTGGTTTGGTAAGAACCAAGACCCCCGCGGGACCACCATCCATAGAATCAAGAAAGCCACCGCCACCACGGCCGCTCCTCCCCATAGAGGAAAGCGCCTACGGGCGGGTTTTGATGCTTTTTCCCTCAGAGCAAGAAGCATCTTCTGTTTTGTTTGCTGATCGGGAGTCAGCGAATCCATTGCCTCCCACAACTCTTTCCTGTTCATTCTTCGTCTTCTTCCAGCACAAGCTTCAGTTGTTGCCTAGCACGAGCCAGGCGGGAGCGGAGCGTCGATTCATTGACGCCGTCCATCTCGGCGATTTCTGTCATCTTATATCCCTCGTAGTACACGAGGTAGACCAGCCTGCGGGATTCATCATCCAGCTGATACAATAGCGCCAATGTCTCGTCTTGAGGTGTTTCTTTCGCTGCGAAAAGTGTCATTTCCTCCACGTCGGTCCGTTTGGAGCGATACCAGTGTTTGAGCATATTCTTGCAGAGGTTGGAGGCGCAGACAATAAGCCAAGCTTTTTCGTGTTCTAGACTTTCAAACGGCTCTTTACGCACAAGCAATTTTTCAAAAGTGCTCTGGGTCGCGTCCTGCGCATCATCGGGATTTTTCAGATACATGTGACAGAGTCGATAAATCATATCGACACGTCGCTGATAGATCTCTTCGAAGTTCATCCCTCTACTCCTCAAACAAAGTTCTAGGGTCTTTCGTCCATAGTATATCACGACTTTTAGTGTACAATAAGATAGAAAAAAGGAGGGAGATATGATAGCCAGCGTAACAAGAGGAGATCTGATCGACCTGACATACGAAGGACATATTGCTGTGAGCGACGCCGACGGGAAACTCCTGTATTCCCAGGGCGACCCCACCCGTCTCACTTTTGCAAGAAGCTCCACAAAGCCCTTTCAAGCAGCCACCGCCATCCTCTCAGGTGCTGTGGATGCTTACGGCATAGATGAAGAAGAGATCGCCCTTATGTGCGGCTCGCATACCGGAACTCCGCAGCATCTACAGGTGCTCACACGCCTGATGGAAAAAGCATCGCTGACAGAAGATCTGCTTCAATGTGGCGCGCACGCTCCCTTTGACCGCGCAGCAAGAAAGGCACTGAGTTCTCCCCCGAGCGCCCTTCACAACAACTGCTCCGCCAAGCATGCCGGCATGTTGATGAGTGCGAAATACATGAAGGAGGATCTGTCGACCTATACGGATCTTCATCATCCCCATCAGCAGCGCATCACGCATCTTTTAAGCGAGCTCTGCGATGCCCCGCTTGAGCAATTTCACTGCGGCATCGATGGATGCGGGGTACCTGTCCACGCCCTCCCCTTGCACATGTTTGCCACGGCGTTTGCACGACTGAGCCGTCCTGACTCTCTTCGCCCGGATCTTCGCGACGCGCTTCTTCGAGTCGCAGCGGCCATGCGAACGTTTCCTGTCATGGTGTCCGGCAACGGCTTTATCTGCACCATGCTGATGGAGCATTTTCCCGATCGACTCGTGGCAAAAGGAGGCGCCAATGCTTTTTATGCTGTCAGTCTCCCGAAGCAAGGCTGGGGACTCGTTATCAAAGTGGAAAGCGGAGCAGCCAGCTTACTGCCGGGCATTTTGCTCCACGCTCTTAAAGATCTCGGCGTCATTGAGGATCATGAGATGGACCCCTTCCGCTCGATGATGCAAGAAGAAATCAAGAATCACCGGGGCGATGTCGTCGGTCGCACCCGATACCATATTGATCTTCAGGTAAAGAGATGAACGGCACAAAAAAAGGTCTGCTCTTTGTCATCCTGGCGCAGATCATCTGGGGCATCATGCCCATCTACTGGAAATACACGGTCTTTGTCAACTCCATAGCAATGATCGCCCATCGCATCGTCTGGAGCTTTGTTTTTATGTTGCTGCTTCTGGTGGTCATCCGCCAATGGAGGACGTTTCTCGCACGGTTAAAAGAACCTGCCCAGCTTCGCTTCAGCGTGCCGGGAGCGGTGATGATCGTACTCAACTGGTTTATCTACGTGTACGCCATTCAAAAAGGGGAGATCTTGCAGACGACCCTTGGATACTACGTCTGCCCGCTGATTCTCGCCTTCATCGGCTGGACATTTTTTGGAGAGAAGCCAAGAAAAGCGCAGTACGTAGCCGTCGTTCTCTCGACGATCGGCGTCGTCCTACAGACCCTCGCCATCGACAAAATTCCCTACTACGCTTTTGCAGTGGCGCTCACCTTTGCCACATACTCGGCCATCAAAAAGAGCACACCATATGACTCGGTGTTTTCCATGGGGTATGAGACGTTTTTTCTTTTGCCTCTTGCCCTCATGACCCTTTTCTTTGCGCGCACCGGAAACTGGGAGCTGACAAAAGAAGTCTCTACTTCGACATATCTGATCCTCGTGTTGGCCGGTCCCATGACAGTGCTTCCCCTGCTTCTGCATGCGCATGGTCTGCGTGCAGCGCCACTGAGCGTCACGGCCTTTATCCAATATCTTTCTCCGACAATGGCCATGTTTCTGGGCATCTTAGTTTATGGGGAAGTCTTTGACACGCAGCGACTGGTGGCCTTCAGCTTTTCCTGGCTCGCGCTGATCATCTTTGCCGTCGATCAGTGGCGCTATCTAAAAAGAGTGAGCCAACAGACCGACAACTAAAGCGGCGGATCTTCACTCAGAAAGTTTGCCGTAAAAATAGAATCCTTCACTCTTTTGCATGATCTTTAGGAGGCTACTATGAGAAAGCTCAAACCATCGATGGAAGAATTCTTAACGACGTACAACAATGTAACGCTCCCGAACTTGCTTGCCTCCGGCTATGTGCCTAACGCCATCAACAAGCGAGAAGCCCTAGCCGCCACGACAAAAATCTGGACGACGAGTGCTCCCACACCGGTGGCGCAGATTCTCGATGATACGATCGACGGCGGGAAAGAGTATGACGTGCCGGTGCGAATCTTCCATCCGGATCCACAAAAAGAACTCCCCGTCATGATCTACTTCCACGGAGGCGGAGGTCTTGCAGGCTCTGTCACTGTCTATGACCCGATTCTTCGCAACATGGCGGTGAAGACAGGCCATATCGTTGTGGCGCCGGAATACAGTTTGGCTCCCGAGCGACCCTACCCGATGGCAGAAATCGATGCGCGCACCGTGTATTACGGCACCTTTGCTCTCCTTGAAAAAAGAGGCGTCAAACACAACGGCACACTCTGTTTCGGAGGAGATTCCTTTGGCGGCGCGCTGACAGCGGCGCTTGCCAGAGACATTCAGCACGATGAGAAGCCGTTTCTCTCCGGCATGTTCCTGATCTACCCCGGGCTGGACTTTACCATGAGCTTTCCCTCTATCCAAGAAGAGATCAATGGAAAAGGCTATCTATTGGAGATAAGCAACTTGGAGTGGTATTACAATCAGTATTTCGTCCACGGTGAAAACAGATACGATGCCTCACCGATTTTCAATGAAATGACTTCGGGGATGCCCAGAGCGCTGATCATTACGGCGGAGTTTTGCCCGCTGCGCGACGAAGGAAAGGCCTACGCCGACAGACTCTCAGAAATCGGCGTGGAAACAGAGTACCTCAATATTGAAAACATGCCACATACCTTCATGAATATGGAAGATCTGGCAAAAGAAGAATGTCAGAGAGTCTATGCTGCGATCCACGACTTCCTTCACAAAAATGGATGATGATCACAAGAAAAAAGGACAATTTTGTCATTTTCAGTTGACAAATGACAAAATCCCCCCTAAACTCTTATCCATAGGCTTTGACGGGAAAAAGTACGCGATACCTTCTGACTCCAGAGAATTTGCCAATAGCTGAGAGGCAAAGTGCAGAACTCGCTGAAAGAACATCCCCGAGCCTCCGACCGAAATCCCTAGGAGAGTAGACTCGGACGGGAGCTCCCGTTACAGGGCAGGGTTATCGCATCAGCCGTAGCCTTGAGAAGCAAATTGGGTGGTACCACGTAGATCCTACGTCCCTTACAGGGGCGTTTTTTATTTTAAGGAGAAGAATGATGACACCGTCACAACTAAAACCAACTGCTGTTCCTACGCTGAGACAGACAGCTCGCATGATTAAGCACATCAAAGATACATTTGAAAGAGAGCTCGCAAAAGAACTCAACCTCACGCGGGTAAGCGCTCCTCTTTTTGTCGAGACCGCCTCAGGCTTGAATGACGGCCTCAGCGGTGTAGAGCGTCCGGTGGAGTTTGTCTTGGGCGACTCACAGGCGAACTGCCAAGTCGTCCAGTCCCTCGCCAAGTGGAAACGGATGACGCTTTGGCGCTACGGCTTCGACGCCCACGAAGGCCTCTATACCGACATGAATGCCATCCGCCGAGATGAGGTGCTGGGTCCTCTCCACTCCATTTATGTCGATCAGTGGGACTGGGAGCGCATCATCCTCCCGGGCGAGCGCACCCTAGAAACGCTCAAAGAGACGGTGCGGGCGATCTATCGCGCATTCAAAGCGACAGAAGCCTCCCTTGACATAGAGAGTTTGTTGCCCGAAGAAATCCTCTTCATGACGTCTCAGGAGCTCGAAGACAAGTTCCCTCATCTGAGCCCCAAAGAACGTGAACATGCCCAACTCCGGGAGTGCGGCGCACTCTTTCTCATCGGGATCGGTCATCCTCTGCAAAGCGGAAAGCCCCATGACGGGCGTGCCAGCGACTACGATGACTGGGATCTCAACGGAGACATCCTCGTATATCATGCGCCGGGGGAGTGCGCGCTCGAACTCTCCAGCATGGGTGTTCGCGTGGACCGAGAAGCTCTTCTACGACAGGAAGAATTAAAAGGCCATCCGCATGACCTATCCCTGCACTACTATCAGGGAATCCTTAACAATGAATTCCCTCTCACCATCGGCGGAGGTATCGGCCAGTCCCGGATGTGCATGTACTTTTTACAAAAGAGGCACATCGGGGAGGTGCAGTCCTCCTACTGGCCCCAGGATATGCGCGATGCCTGTCGAGAACAGGGAATCATCCTCTTATAAAGCACGAGGCAGATTGATCTGCCTCGTTTTTTCTACTTCGAAATCTTTCATGCCAAGAAAAAAAGCAGCCTGTCAAGCTGCTTATCGTGTAATCCTCAGTTCCTCGATGCGATTCTTCTCGATCTTTTCCACTTTGTAGGTCACACCTTCAAGAAAGAGTTCTTCTCCTTCTTCCGGCAGACCACCTAGCTCTCCGAGGACGAAGCCCCCGATCGAATCAAATTCTTCCGATTCAATGCCCAACTCAAGCACCTCGTTGACGATTTCGATGCGCGTGGAGCCCTCCACGAGGAACTCATTGTCACTGAGGGCGCGGATTTCTTCTTCCTGATCATCGTACTCATCATTGATGTCGCCGACGATCGCCTCGACCAGGTCTTCCATCGCCACAATGCCCGAGGTTCCCCCGTACTCGTCGAGCACGATGGCAATCGGGACTCTCTTTTCGCGCATGTCTCGAAAGAGTTCATGACTTTTGACGAATTCATACGTAAAATATGGTTCTCGCATAATCTGCTCGACGTCGAAATTGTCTTCTGTAGCGCCAAGAAGAACGATATCCTTTATATAGAGGACACCGATGATGTCATCAATTGTCTCTCGATACACCGGCATGCGGGAGAACTGCTCCGTGCGAAACAGCGAGAGAATCTCTTCATACGGCGTGGTGACATCGATGCTGATGACGTCGGTTCTCGGTGTCATGATGTCGTCGGCCTGCGAATCTCCAAACTCAAAGACGTTGTAGATCATGGCCTTCTCTTCGCCCTTTAAAACCCCTTCTTCATGGGAAGCGTCGATCATGCTCTTGATCTCTTCTGCGCTCGGATAGGCTTCCGAGATGGTGCGCGGAATCCCGAACACCTTTAAGATGCCATTTGTGATCGGCGACAGAAGAAAGTAGAGCGGCGCAAAGACGATGAGCATCACCCGCAGCATCACCTGCCAGCGAAGAAGCAGCTTCTCCGCACGCTCCGCACCAAGGCTCTTTGGAATGATCTCTCCAAAGATTACGACGATCACGATCGCCAAAAACAGCCCTGCTATGGCTCCTGTGAGCCCCCACAGAGCATGAAATATCCACGCCAAAATCACTCCGAGCGTCATGTTGGTGAGGATATTGGCAATCAACAGCGTCCCTTGGCTGCGATTGGGGTGTTCGACTAAATCAAAAATATACTGGGTTGCTTCGACTTCCTTATCGAGAAAGTAGCGATGACGTTGTCGGCTGAGCGCCAAAAGCGCCGCCTGCATCGCAGAGAAAAACGCCGACAAAATCAGACATATTACTGCAATCAATATTGACCAGGTACTCCCAGGTTCCAATGACTATCACTCTCCTATACTACCACTGTCATCTTGCAATTTGAGTGCAAACTCTGATGCCAGTTTATCGACTCTGGCATTGTTTGTCAATAAACGCAAAAACTCCTCTAAGGACACCTCTTCCTCTTCTTCGCGGTATTTTTCATACCATTTCTCGAGGGTCGGGCTCTGTGTGCTCAGATGTCCTTTTATTTTCCGATACGAAATGGAGTCAAAACGCTCCACCTGCTCTAGGAGTTTCTCCCAGAGCTCTCGATTCTCCACCGGCGTTTTGGCGGATGTTTTCCATCCGTTTCTGCGCCAGGTTTCATACCATCTTTCCTTCAGTCCATTCAGCACATACGCTGAATCCCCGTAGATAACCACGGGAAGATCGGTGCGTTTGATCGCTCGAAGGCCTTCGAGCATCGCCGTCATCTCCATGATGTTGTTCGTGGTATTACGCGACCCTCCGCTGATTTCTTTTTCATGAACACCGTACAACAGCAGGGCGCCATATCCGCCCGTATTTTCATCTTCCTGATTGCCTTTACAGGCGCCATCGCAAAACAATTCTATGCGGTTCAAAGTACCTCTTTTCAAGTTTGACAATTTTTGTTATAATATTTTGAGGAGTTTCACAATATACTCATGAGGTGTTCTTCATACATCTGTCGTGAAGCACCTAACATGATTTGATCTCTCACCTCAACAACAATTCGTGCAATATCCTCAGAGACCTTACTGTGTTTCTGCTAATTCAACAAGGAGGAACAATGGCTCGACCAACCAAACCTCGACGCGTCCGTCACTGGCCAACCGTCAGTGAATTTCGGCCAAATAAACGTTGCAAAAAAAGCGTCCTTCAATTGGGAGTCGATGAATGGGAAGCGCTGTATCTGAAGGATGTCGTCAAGCTTTCTCAAGAAGAATGCGCAAAGATGATGGACATCTCCCGCCAGACTGTTCAGATGATTCTGGAGAACGCTCATTATAAAGTCGCTCTTGCGATTACCAGCGGCTATACGCTGCAGATCAGCGGTGGAGAAGTCACCTTGCACCACTGCCTCTTCCAGTGCAAAGATTGCGGGCACAAGCGAGAGGTTCTAGCAACAGATTTGGACACTGTCTGTCCCTCATGCCAGAGCGCCAATACACACTGTATCATCGACCACTTCTGTCAAAACCACTGCCAGAGAGAATTCGACCCCGAGGAATGAGTAGAGGAAAAAGAAAGGCACACCGGAGTGTGCCTCTTTTATTTTAGTAGTTACTCTCTTTGAGTTCGAAGTGCTCTCTGGGGTGCTTGCAAGAGGGGCAGATGACCGGTGGTTCATACCCTTCATGTACATAACCGCACACACCGCACTTCCAGCGGACTTTTTCGTCTCTCTTAAAGACGCGATTTTTCTCTACATTTTCAAGCAACTTGAGATAGCGCTTTTCATGTTCCACTTCGACGGAGGCAATCGCTTTAAAGGCGGCTGCTACATCGAGAAAACCTTCTTCTCTCGCTACTTCAGCAAAGCTGGGATAGAGAATCGTGTGTTCTTCATTCTCCCCTTCAGCTGCCGCTTTGAGGTTCTCGGGTGTGGTGCCTTCGACTCCGGCGGGATATGCTGCCGTAATTTCTACCATGCCGCCTTCTAAAAAGCGGAAGAAGCGTTTGGCGTGTTCTTCTTCGTTTCTAGCTGTTTCGTCAAAGATATCGGCAATCTGATAATATCCTTCTTTGCGCGCAATCTTTGAAAACATGGTGTAACGGGCGCGAGCCTGCGATTCGCCTGCAAACGCTTTCAGGAGGTTTTGTTCTGTCTGGGTGCCTTTAATGGACATCTATGTGTCCTCCTTTCGTGAGGATTTGCTTAAGAATATGATTGATGTGAAACGATCGAATTACTCTTCGTCTGCACTTAAGGGCAGAGGAACACGGGCAGCCATTTTGTTGTTCATAAACATGAGGGCAGCACCGGACTCTCCTCCCATCTCCAGTTGATCGACATGCAGGGAGAAGTTGGCTTCTTCTTCCACTTGCTCGACGACAAACCACTGAAGCATGTCAAGCGCAGGCCAGTCTTTTTCTTTGCGAGCAAGATCGACGAGCTCGTTGATGGAAGCCGTGATGAATTTCTCGTGCTCAAGACCTTCTTTGAAGACTTGCAGCGGGCTTGTCCACTCAATGTCGGGTTTTTCAATCGCATCGAGGACGACGGTTCCGCCGACTTCATGCACGAAATTAAAGATCTTCATCGCGTGAAACAGTTCTTCCTGTGCTTGGGCTTTAAACCAACTGGCAAATCCATCAAGTGAGCGCTCTTCAAAGTACGGCACCATGGACAGGTAAAGGTAGCCAGAGAATATTTCTTTGTTAATCTGCTCATTGAGAGCTTTGTTCATTTTTGTCATTCTTCTTTCCTTTCTTTGAATTCAAACATATCTTTTCCTACACCGCAGACGGGGCAAACCCAGTCGTCAGGCAGGTCTTCAAACGGGGTGCCGGGTTCAATGCCGCTGTCGAGATCGCCCAGCGACGAGTCATACGTGTAATAACAGGCTAGACAAGTCCACATAATTAGAACTCCTCTTTGTTGATCCACAGACCGTGCAGATTACAATATTCGCGCACTGCCACGACCTCTTCATCGGTGCTGAACACAACTTCCGGTTCATCTTCTGGGTTTAGAAATGCGAAGGAAGACTGCGAAGGCGTTTGGAGCTCTATCCACTGTATCCATTGTGTGACGAGCATCGGGTGCGGTATACTACCTACCATGACTTTGTAACCAACGTCCACTTTTTCCACTACAGGAACGTGCTTCTCGTTGTCCATCTCCGCTGCCAACTCTTTGACGTGTGTCATCGGAAGATTTTTTCACTTTCACCTATTCGATTCTTCCTCGCATTCTAAAAGAAACCAGGAATTGTCTTTATTAGTCCTCGCAGAGCTCGAACATATCTTTGCCTACTCCGCAGAGTGGGCAGACCCAATCTTCTGGCAGATCTTCAAACGATGTTCCCGGAGCAATCCCTCCGTCTTCATCGCCCACTGCGGGGTCATAGATATAGCCACAAGCAGTACATTCCCATCTTTCCATTTGTGCCTCCTATTGTTTTTTATACACAGAGAAAATACCCTTCCCCCGCTTTTTCAAACGATGGAAGCGAGATGCGGATTTTTTCCCTTTATGGTATATACTTTAGCATAAGCTGAGTAGCACCGCAATGCAGCGAATATGTTACGTCGCTCAAACCAAAGGAGTATTCACCATGGACAGACCTCTTCTTTTTCAGGCATATGAGTGGTATTTGAAAGCCGATCACGACCACTACAAATCCCTTCAAGCCCTGACGCCTCACCTCAAAAACATGGGTTTTACCGCCATCTGGCTGCCTCCCTTTTATAAAGCTACCTCTCCTTTTGATGTCGGCTATGGCATCTATGACCTCTATGACTTGGGAGAGTTTGACCAGCTTGGGCAGGTAAAGACAAAGTACGGCTCCAGAGAAGAACTCGAGGCGCTGATACAGACCATCACAGAACATGGTCTTCTGCCCGTTGCCGATGTCGTGATCAATCACAAAGCCGGAGCCGACTTTTCCGAGCGCTTTCTCGCCACGCCCGTCAATCCTGACAATCGCGAGGAACCCATCGGGGAAGAGCGAGAAATTGAAGCCTGGACAGGCTTTCGCTATCCTGGCCGAGCCGGCAAGTACTCCGAGTTTGTGTGGCACTACTTTCATTTTAGCGGTGTCGATTATGACAATATCTCGCAGGAGTCCGGTGTCTATAAAATCAGCGGCCACTATAAGGACTGGTCTGAGGGCGTCTCAAGCGAGCACGGCAACTTCGACTATCTGATGTTTGCCGACATCGACCACCATCACCCCGATGTCGTGGAGGAGCTAAACCGCTGGATGGACTGGCTCCTTGAATCCCTACCTCTAAGAGGACTGCGACTGGATGCGCTCAAGCACATCGATACCGGCTTTATGTCTCATTTCCTCACCCGTCTTGATGGGCGGGAGCTCCTTTTGATCGGTGAGTACTGGGAGAACGATACAGACACCCTTATCCACTATATCGATCAGATGGGCCATTGCGTAATTCTCTTTGACGTGCCGTTGCATTTTAAATTCTATGAAGCTTCTATCAGAGGAGCTGATTTTGATCTGCGAACGATCAAAGATAATACGCTGGTGGAGCGCATGCCCACTCACGCTGTGACCTTTGTCGACAATCACGACTCACAGCCCGGACAGTCCCTGGCCTCCTTTGTTGAAGACGCCTTTAAAATTCAGGCTTATACATTTATTATCTTGCGACAAGACGGCTTTCCCTGTGTCTTCTACGGCGACTATCTGGGCATCGACGGAGAGTATGCGAGAGACTCTCATCAATGGATGATCGACAAACTCCTAGAGATTCGAAGAGACCACGCCGCCGGAGAACAACACGACTACTTCGAACATCCCAATTGCATCGGCTGGCTACTGACAGGCGACGAGCACCACACCCCCTTGGCCGTCCTGATATCAAATGGCGCCGGCAATGAAATCAGCATGGTCGTCGGAGAACATCTTTCCGGAAGAGCGTTTGTTGATTACACCGGACACCAAGAAGGAGAGGTCTTCATCGGTGACGATGGAAGAGGTGTGTTTTACGTAGGAGATGCATCTGTGAGCATCTGGGGTCTCTCTGACTAATCATCGAAAAATGAAAGAGGAGCAAATGCTCCTCTTTTTTAGATGATCCCCTGTTACAGGGTTTTTTTGGCACGCCGCAGAGCCGCCAGATACTCCTCGTAAGTTCTCTCTCCTGACATAGTATTGCCGTCTGCAAACTCATAGTATGGTACAAAGTCAATCTCTTTCTCGCGCGCTTCGCGATCATCTGAGAGAACTTCTTCTTTATACCTGTCACTCAGGAGTACCCCCATTGTCTCTTCGCGAGGCACACCGATCTCTTCTGCCAATGCGATCAAGGTCTCATGATCGCTCAACAACTGTCCCTCGTAAAAAAGTGCGCGCTGCGCCCTTTCGAAGAACGCACTGCCCTTTCCAAGCGTATTCATATGCTGAAGAAGACGATGTGCCGGAAACATGTCGCTAAATCGCGCCTTCTCCAGATCCATCTCAAGGCCCAGAACTCGCCCTTTTCTTTCCAGAAGAGCATTTTGGCGACGGACGATCTCGCGCTTTGCATCGTACTGATTCACGACATAATCCGTGATCAGAATATCTGTCTCCGGTGGCGTGTCAGGGTTTAATAGATAGCTTCGAACGGAGATCTCAGCGTCGTGTAACGCCAGCTCCTCCATCGCTTGCTTCAGTCGAGCGATACCAAGATAACAATAAGGGCAATGAAAATCCGCCCAAACTTTCGTCACTGTA
>LSQX01022219.1_pt1 | contig 12148 bp, 4 predicted proteins | sample 654561 | NCBI WGS metagenome assembly LSQX01 (sample SAMN04489861, study PRJNA283612) | anaerobic digester metagenome | isolation source: 4 biogas reactors fed with cattle manure at either 37C or 55C with and... | place: Denmark: Kongens Lyngby | collected 2014 | reverse complement strand
ATTCTCAGGCGTGCTCCAGAGTGGGCTCTCCGCCTCCCTATCCACTACGACCAGAGCATAGCCGCCCTCATCGCTCTCCGGGTACCATTGATTGGAATAGGTGAAGTCGAGGATGTCTTCCCCTTCGGGAGATTGTAGGAGGAGCTCTTCGCCTTTGCGCGCCAGGTTGCCCGAGAAGCCGCTCAGAAAGCGCATTCCATCCAGATCGTAAACGCTCATAAACGCCTCCAGATTCTTGACTAGAACCAGACGCTCCCCGGCCGGAAGCCGATATTGCGGGAAGGAATAGGTGATCCCCGAAACGAATTGAAATCCGCTCAGCTCGAGAACGCCGCTGCCGGTATTCTGCAGCTCGAGCCAGGCCAGGTCATCCCGTGTCCAACCCTCCTTTGACACCTTTGCGGGCACCTGCGGTGCATACATCAGCTCCGTAATTTTAAGGTCGTTGGGTGAACCGTAAACGGTCGTATCAAGTTCGGCCAGGGCGCTCCACTCCCCTATTCCGTCAAAGGAGCGCACCTTGAGGAACGAGCCTACCGGAATTTCTATCACCCACTCTTCGGGCTCTAAACCCGTCCCCTGAGATTGAAGTATCCGGGCTTGCGGATGAGGGGTTCCGCCCGGGAGGCGCGGATCGTTTCCATCAAGCATGTAATAAATCGAAGCGCTTCCCCGCAGAATCACCTGAACCTTGTCGCTCGTTTCAGACTCTCTCTTCCGGATCACCGGCGCATCAAAAGGCGGGAACCATCCCNNGCAATGAGATACTCGGCGCTCTTGGGGATAAATTCTTCCTTAACATAATTGCACTCGCCCAACCAGGTCTCTCGTGTATTGCCGTGACCCCAGCGTGCCGACTCCATAATGATCGCGGTATCGAGCTCCCGCTGTCTACTGTTCCAGCGTTCGAGGCTCTTCTCGACCGTCAAAGCACCGCCCGGATTAAGCATCTCTTTTTGCGTGGCATCGATCCAGCGCATTCTGTAATCGGGATGCTCCATTAATTTCTGATGAAGCCTCATCGGGTTAAAGCCTGAAGAGTTATCGATCTGCCATCCGAAACCGGTCAGGTCAAAAGTAACCGGGAAACTGCGATTGGCCGCCATGGAATGCTCGCAATCATGCCGGAACCATTTGAAGCCGTCGGGATTCACCCGGTTATAGAGGCAGACGACATTGTTGATATTGATATCCATGGCGACCGGGCAATCGGGGTCGCGCGTGAAGTAGGTGATCAACATGTAGGCGATGAGATTTTCTTCATCCAGATAACGGGGGTAAAGAGGATTGGGAGTTCCATCCGAGTTGAGGCCCTTAACCCGGAAGTAATTCATCGCATAGGGACCGGCAAAGCCCTCGTTGACGGCGATCTGATAAAACGCTTTGAAGGCGTCTTTATTTCCATCCACGGCTTCGGTCGCGTGAGAGGGATAGGATGTTTTGAGGCAATCCCAGTCTTCGACATTCCCTCCCAGATAGGTCTGGGCGAAGATCGCTTCACTGCGCTCCTGAGTCTGATAGAGTCCCCAATACTGGCCGTTAATGTAGAGGTGATAGTAGCGGCTGCGGGTATAGGGCATCCCCATATCCCGTTGGGAATCGCGTGAAAAAGTTTCACGGATAAACGTGTCATAAGGATAGCCGCCGACCCAGGACCAGGTTTGAGAGGTGCGTAGATCCATCTTGGAGAATTCCCCAGTCCCCTCTCCTTCAAAAAGTGGGAATTGCAAAGTATCCCCATAGCGGGAACGAAAAAAGAGGCGCAGAGAGTGCTTGGGTGCATCCGGGCTTCTGCTGGAGCTGCCGCGGATTCGTAGCCCGGCATCGATCTGGAATTCGCCTCCGCCCCGGGGGCTGATCAATTCCACCGAGACAGGCCGCTCCCATTCCACACCATCCTTCTTCGCATTGACGTAAATCCCGGTCTCCGGGTCGAAGAGGTTCCCCAGATCAGTCACCAGAGAGATGCTGTCGATCTCTTTCATCCCCAGCCGTATCCCCTCGCTGAAACGGGAATCCGACACGACGTCCGGGGTCATCCCGTATTCAAACTTCTGATTGTTAATGGTCCGCGAAACCGGCCAGCCGGGCGGCGGGTTTTTGGATTGGGTCAGGATTTCTTCAGGGAAAAGCCAGGTCCGGGTGGAAACCGCAGAAGGAATAGAGCCCGTCTGAATCGCCACGGCCCGCAGACAGGTAATCCGATCGATATTGAGCGGCGCTTCATAGAGAGTTGAGGCGGCACTCGGGGTGCTGCCATCAAGCGTATAATAAATCCGGGCCTCCGGGCTCGGGCAGGAGAGCTCCAGGAGGAAAGGCTCTTCGCGGTAGCCGGCCGGCTCGCTGAAGCTCACCACGGACGGGGGCGCTCCATAGGCGGCGCTGTTGGCCGCTCCGGGAGTCGGCTCTGGGTGGTAGCCCGCATCACTGTAGGAGATATCCGTATACTGAGGGGGATAAGTCGGGAAAAATTCATGAATGAGGGTCTGGCCGTCGGGTGCGATGAGAGCCAGGTATTCTCCCTCTTTGCTCAGGCTGAAATTGGCAAAATATTCTCCTCCGACCAGCGGCTCGCCGCCCCAGGAATTGCAGAAAACAATGAGATACTCTCCGGCGCCGATGGTGGTTCCGGGAGGGAACTGCCAGCGGGTCGGCTCGGAAGCCGAATCGGTCAGATACCAGCCGCTCAGGTTGATCTCTTGATTACTCCGGTTGTAGAGCTCGATCCAGTCTTCCGCTGACTCCTGATGAGTCTTCAGTCCCGATCCGTTGGAGGCCAGAAACTCATTAATGACGACCAGCTGCACGGCCGGTGCCTTCAGCGAAGTTCCAAAAAGAACCACCCCGAAAGAGAGAAATAATCCCCACAATCCTGCTCTGGTCAAGCCCCTAAATCGCATTCTCATTTTCTTTCACCCTATTGCACACCGGTTGAAATATACCGCATGAGTCTCTTCCTGACAAGCTAACAGCGGGCCTGACAATCCGCATTTCGAGGAATGCCTGCCCGAGAGGGAGTCGGACAAGAGCGTACCTAATTTAAAGCCCGGGGTGTTTCAGGCCCCGGGCTTCGCGCGCATCCATGGGGATGCAAAGAGGCGTTATCCTTTAAGGACGAACCAGAGTGGAGCGGTAAAACTTCTTGCTCCCGCTGATGCTCACTTCCCACGGAGAGAGAACTTCTAAATTGTCGGACCAGCTCAGGCCGTCATCGCTCTCCTGCAAACTGCCTCCAAAGGTGAGAATCAATTTGCCCTCCACCCGGTCAAAGCTCAGCCAGGCATCCTGAGGGGCCACTGTCAGAACAGCCGGCTCGCTCAGCACATAGCCCGATTCACAGCTCACCTCAACCGTATAGGTGCCTGCATTGTCGGGCAAGGCCGACTTGATGAGGTAAAACGATTCATTAGCGCCGGGAATCTGGACCCCATCTTTCATCCACTGATATTGCAGCGGCTCGCTCGATGTCGCCACGACACTGAGGGCGACCCGGTTGCCTTGCAGTGCATCCCGGCCTACCGGCTGAGTCACGATCACCGGCGGCATCCACTCGAAGACCTGCATTCCGTGCCAGTATGCGCCCGATTCGGGCCATCCGCCGGCTTCGGGCAGATAATACACTTTGCCGTCGGGATTTATTCCGGAAAAAGTTCCGGCTTGCACCCCTTCAGGCACATTCCCCTCGAAAAAGAGCGACATGAGATTGGGGCAACTGCCGAAGACCTCCGATCCGAGGACGTCGAGTTTCCTGCCCAGGCTCACTCTTTTCAAAGCGGTGCAACCAAAAAACGCCATTCTCTCGATTGAAACGACGTTATCGCAAATCTCTACGCTTGAGAGACTGGTGCAATTGGAGAAGGTGGAATCCTTAATGGAAACCACGCCTTCGGGAATCTTGATCCCCAGCAAGCTGCTGCAGCCGGAGAAGGCTCCGCCCCTAATAGAAGTCACGCTCTGCGGAATCTCAATACTCCGCAGACCGATGCAGCCAATAAATGCATTATCCTCGATGGTAGTCACACTGTCGGGAAGCTTCACCTCCAGGAGACCTTCACAAACGGCAAACAGACCCTGCGAAATAGAAACCACCCCTTCGGGGATATCGATGCTCGAGAGACTGCTGCAATAAGAAAAGGCATACATTCCCATAGAAGTCACGCTCTGCGGAATCTCGAACCCCTGCAGCTCGATACAGCCTAAGAATGCATTATCTCCGATAGTGGTCAGATTGCCAGCAATCTCCACGCTTTTAAGTTTGAAACAACCGAAGAATGTATCCGCGGCAATAGAGGTCACCCCCTCGGGGATATTCACCGCCGTGAGACTTTCGCAGGAAGAGAAAGCACCTACTCCAATGGAGACCACACTCTGTCCAAGCTCCAGATTTGCAAGATTACTGCACCCGGAGAATGCACCGCCTCCGATGGAAGCCACGTTTTTCCCGATTACCACGCTCTTAAGCCCATTACAAACCCGGAACGCACCTTCGGCGATCTCCTCGACACTGTCGGGAATGACGATATCGGTAAGACCGGAGCACCTCATGAACATCTCATAACTGAGCGTTTTGAGACCGCTACCCAGCGTCGCACTCTTCAGGCCTGGGCAATCGCCAAACAGCCCCCCGCCAATAGTTGTCACGCTATCGGGAATCACAATACTCTGAAGACTCGGGCAATTATAGAATGCGCTCTCTCCGATAAAGGTGACGCTGTTGCCGATCTTTACATCCGTCAGAACCGGGCACCAGGAAAACGCATTCCCTCCGATGACCAGAACCGTATCGGCAAGCTCCAAGCTCTGAAGATGCTCACTGCTCCAGAAGGCATATTCATCAATGGAGAGAACGCCCGCGGGGACCGTATACGATCCGGCCTTGCCTTCCGGGAATCGAAGAAGATGAGTCGCGTCTTTGGAGAAAAGAACCCCCTCAAGGCTGCTGTAAGCAAGGTTGGATTTGCTTACGTCAATCCGTTCAAGAGAATTGCACCGATCAAATACATTCCACCCCAGGGAGCTGACCCCACTGCCCAGCGTCACGCTTTCCAGACTCGAACACTCAGAAAAAACTTCATCTCCAAGAGAAGCGACGCTGTCGGCAATAACGATACTCGTCAGAGCACTGCGCCAGGCAAACGCATTTGATTCAATGGCAGTGACGGTGTAGTCGCCGCCCTGGTAACTCACTTGCGATGGAATCTGCACCTCCACGACATCTTCCAGAGAACCCGTCACGGAAACGGTCTTCAGAGGAGCCTCGGTCAAAACCTGATAGATCAAGCCTCCGGCCTCGAAAGAATCCTCCACGGCACCCTCTGTCTGCGGCAGGAACAGGGCAGAAGCCAGAAGAAAGCACGACAAAAAACATTTCCCGGGAGAGGAGATAAAAGAGAATAATCCAACCTGACTCCTGAGAGGTTGAACTGAATTTGAGCCGCCAGCCATGACCCGATGAGATTGCGTTTGCATTATTGTATTAGACCTTTTCAAAAAAATTTCAGAGTAAAACCCGCTACGTTCCCGCTCATGTGCTCCTGAAACATCCGTTAAAACGAAAGCACGAGACAGAACGAAAAACCTGCTCTCCTTCTATACTTTCAGAGGTTGTTTTGCAATCTTATTTGGGCATTTCGGGACGAATATCGGGTAATTTGCATTATTATTGTTTTCGTGCTACGGTGCAATGCCTATCAAAGGAAGTAACATTATGGCAGTACAAGAGAACTTAAAACAGTCGTTTGCCGGCGAAAGCCAGGCCTATGTGAAATACACAGCTTTTGCAAAAAAAGCTGAGAGAGACAAGCTGCCCGGCGTCGCCCGCCTCTTCAGGGCTGCGGCAGCCGCAGAGTTCGTTCACGCAACGGCTCAACTCAATGTCATGGGCGGCATCCAGAACACAGCAGAAAATCTGAAAGTTGCCAAAGGCGGCGAAGAGTACGAATACAATTCCATGTATCCTCTCTTTATCGAAAACGCGAAGAAGGAAGCCAATATTCGCGCAGAACAGATTTTCACTGGCGCCATGGAGGCCGAGAAGCTTCACGCAGCTCTCTATCAGAGGGCCATCGATGCGGTGGAAAAAGGCAAAGACCTGGAGATCGAAAAACTCTATGTCTGCCCTGTCTGCGGATATACCGTCGAAGAAAAACCGGATAAATGCCCTGTTTGCGGCGTGACCCGCTTTGACGAAATCGTCTAGGGCCCTAATCGGCACTCAGAGAATAAAACGGAAACAGCCTCCCTCTACCCCAGAGCGGAGGCCGTTTTTATTTTGCACGCAGCCGGTAGAAGAATCCGCTGCCGTCGTCGTCAATGATGACCCGGTTTTCATCGAGCTCAAAGTCGACCGGCTGCCAATCCTGCAAGCCGGTGGATTTCTCCACCGTGAACCCGCGAGGCGCGACGACCTGGAAAGAGATTTTCCCTCCCTGAACAGAAAGCGTTTCAGTAAGAATCGCCGGTGGAATCATAAGCTCGAAAATTCCCGGCGAGCCGCCCGAACTCGCCGAGGGAGCCCAGTTTTCGGGAGAGCTCATTGCAGGCCCCTCGAGCCAGGGATCCACGACCTGGAGCGTGTAGCCGCCTTGATCGGTCACCGGATACCAGTGGCTGAAATAGGTCACTTCCTCAATGAGAGTGCCCTCCGGAGTATAGAGGAAAAGCGTGTCGGTGCGCCGTCCCAGATTCTGGGAGTAGCCGCTGAAGAGCGGGTAATTGAAATCGGGATATCGCTGGCGAAAGGCCTGTTCATTTTTGGCCAGGACGACGCTCTTACCCGGCTCCAGAAGATGAGGGCCAAACGTATATTGAATACCGTCGGTGATCTTCACACCCTCCAGGTCGATGGGCTGAGAACCGCAATTGCTCAGCTCCAACCAGGCGTAATCATCCAGATTATCGCTCATATCCCCGGACTGTGCCTTGGGGGAATACATCAGCTCGGTGATGCGGAGTTGTTCATAGCGGCCCAGATCTTTTCCGGCGTAGGTTTTGGAGTCAATCACCTCACCGTCGCGGCTCTGGAGCGTGAGCAGGCGATCGCCCGAAAGATTCATCGCTCCCAATGGGCCGATGGCCAATAGCCCCTCACCGCTGCAGGGAAATTCAGAGCGTGAATGGAACCCGTTTGTATTCAGGTGGCCCGCCACATAGAGCGTATCGCCCGGAATCAAAACAGTGCCGGGCGGGAAATCAAAATTCGCCAAACCGCGAAACTTCCACGAGCTCATATCCACAGAATACCCTCCGGTGTTGGTGAGCGAAATGTAAGCCTGACCCAGACCGCCGCTCAAGGCAGAGGGGACGATCTCAGCAATTTTTATCGCCCGGATATAGTCGGTGCCGGTCGGCTTGGGGCGAATATGCCTCAGCTCATCTTTGAGGAAAGCTTTGCGGTAGACAAAAAAGATGGAGCGAATCTGCTCAAGTTCCTCCTGAGGCGTCCGGGTCAGAATGACGGGCCAAGGCCAGGCTTCTTCATCAAAAGGCCATGCGGCATCATCAAGCTCCATATCGCTGGGACTGATCTCAGGCGGGTTCAACAGTGCTTGAGCGGCGACCATTTTCTCATACGCGTAGCAATTAGCAGGGTAGAGCGGACCGGCCAGATAGAGCTCTTCATTCATCAGAGTCTGAAGCCGGCAGTAGAACATCTCCGCCAGACGCGGGTCCTCCATCATGGCGTCAAAGAAGCCGTTAATCTGAGAATACCAGTGGATGCCCATGTCGTAGAAAATCGTATCGTTGACGTAGCCGCCCGAACTGAAGCGGCCCCAAGTAAGGTCCAGGTCCCATGGAAGCATCATCCACTGACCGGTCTTGCGTGTATCCCGATAGAGATAATAATTTTTCCAGCCCTGATCGGCATGGTTCATGATGTAGGAGGCCGCCAGATAATTGATCAGTTGGGGCATGTCGAAATGATCACAGAGATAGTTCGCACGCTCAGCGCGGGGACGGCCCAGGTTCAGATCCTCGATCAACTCTTCCAGGTCTGAGGTATCTTCCCACTTGCGCGTTTTTTTGTTGGCGGTGCTGGCGTCTGCCATGTGATCTCTCATCTTGTAGAGGGCGCCTTCCGGGTCCAGGCCGATGCGCTCGAGCCAGGTCGAATCGCCATCTTCAATAAGGTCATAAACTCCGTAAAAATTCCCCTCCGATTGAACGCGAACCAGGAAGCTCTCCTGGGCAGGCACTCCGACGTGTTTGAAAAAATCATAGGCAACAAAAGAGCGCACCTTGGATCTATCTGCCAGATTACTCAGGAGCCGCACATCTGAGTAGCGGGGCTGGCCGTCAAAGAGAAGCAGCTTGTGGTCCTTCGTGAAGCTGAGATTGAGCGAGCGTTTGGAATAACCCTGAGTCGTCGTGCCGGCTACGTGACTCCAGACGTTATCGTAGAATTCACCCTTGAAGAGAACGCCGCAGTGGCTCCCCTCAATGGAACCGATCATGGTCGGGACTAGCGGGAAAAGCTCAATCACCGGCAGAAGCGTTTGCGGCTGCTCGGCTGCAATCACGGTACCGAAATAGACAGGAGAATTGGTGTTACTCTGATGCAGCGGCCAGTGCGTATGATAACCTTCGGCATCTGAAGCGCTGATATACCAGCGGACCATCTGCCCCGGAGTGAAGCGCGCGCAGTCGATCGTGGCGCTGTAGAGCCGCGGCGATTCCGGGTCTCCTTCTTCCTCCTGGCAGAGCATCGGAATCCGTTCCTCTTCTTCCCACATCAGGCGCCAGACCAGTGTGACATCCTGCAGTTCATAGGCTGTTTTTTCGACCCGGATACTGACCGTGATCGGTTGATCAACCTGCGGGCGCTCCGGCAACGCGGGGCTGTATTGATAATCGGAGAAAATGGGACCCTCGTCGGTAATCTCCAGTATATTGGCAGAACCGGGGCTCGGACATTTGAAGTACCGTACCCGACCCTGATCATTTTCTTTGCCGTAGGAGACACCCCAGAACTGCTTGGGGTAGGACACGTATTGACTTACGATCACCCCTTGCGGATTGGTCAGCGCCAGATAGCCGCCCTCTTCGGAGGATATTTTGAAATTCGTATGCAGCTCTCCATACTCCGGCTTGCGATCATGCCCGGAGGCAAAGATCACGATTCTTCCTCCGGATGCAATCGACCGTTTCGGAAACACCCACTTGAACAAATTCTTGGAATTATCGCTGAGCCCCCATCCTTTCAAGTTAACCTCTTCCGAACCCGCATTGTAAATCTCAATCCAATCCGAATCCCAACCATCTTCATCAAGACAACCTCCGTCGCTATTGGCCATAAACTCAGTGATAGTGAGCCCCTGAGCCTGCAGGTGATAAGCCGGCAGCAGCCAGAAGGTCATCAAAAACAATCCGCACAATACGTAGGTCAAGGGAAAGCGTATCTTCATATTTTACAACACCGGTATCAGCACTCGATAATAGCAGGCACCTGCTTCTTCTAATTCGCCTTTTAATTCAATAAGCCCATCCTGGGTAACAGCCGGAATCTCCCGGAAAAGCTGCCAGCCCGCTTCCGGGTTCCGGTAAAACTCTACCCGATAGCTCCGGCCCTGAACAGCCTGCAAATCCATCACGACCCAATCCTTCTCGGCTCCATCACGCTCAACGCGTACGTTGTGCAAGCAGAGATAATCCGTCGGATCACGCGGATCGGTGCCGGCTAGATACTCCCCGAGATTGCTCATCCGGTCGCCATCCGCATCCAGAGCGGCATCGCTCGGGTCATAGGGATCGAATCTGTAGTTAAGCTCCCAGAGATCGGGCATCCGGTCGCCGTCAGTATCCTGATCCTCGGGCGGCATCTCTTTGATATTGCGCGCGCCCGGAGTGGGTAGTTCAAAGGGATAAAGAGTCGGGCTTCCATCCGGGTAACGTCCCTGGGAAATCCCCTTCTTCTGAGTACCAAACGAGACGACATCCAGGAAGAGCGCTTGCGGAGAAGAGAGGATGATCTCTTCGCCCGAAGACGAGAGCTTGAAGTTCACATGATGGGCACCCTTCTCGAGCTCTTCATCGGCCATGATTTTAATCCAGGCCTGAGCCCCCGCGCCCAGATACGAGGCTTGCGGTATCCGGTATTGATTGAACCTGCTCGGGTCATCGCTCAGATAGTGAAGGCTCAAATCAACAGGCAGTTCCCCGGCGTTGTAGAGCTCGAACCAATCGCCGCCGTTCAGAGGCGACGCCATCCACTCGTTGATGAAAACATCCGCAGCGGATCCGAGCTTACAAAATTCATGAGGCTCGCCCGGTGTCGGATGAGAGAGCTGCCACTCTTGCCGGAAAAAGTCCACGCGTGAAATGGAGAGATCTTTTATCTGAAAACCATAGGTGACTGAATCGACCAGGGCTGCCCCGGCCGCCGAGCTGTCATAGAGATAGAGCGTTCCGCCCTCTGCACTCAGGTTGAAAGATGCGGCTCCCAAGAGTCCATCTTCCGAGCAGGCAATTACGAGGTAGGCCCCGGGCTGGAGCTGCGTCGATTCCGGGAAAACAAAGTAGTCTTCGGGAGCCACACCCGATATGCCGTTCATTTTTTTAGTTGTGAGCACCATCCCCGAAAGGTCTACAATCTCGTCTTCCGGATTGTAAAGCTCGACCCAATCAAAAATGTACTCCCCATCCAAGCTGAGATATTGAGAGGCTGCAAAAACTTCACTGAACCGCGGCCGCGCAAGGAGACTCACCCGGTGCGGGGTATAGCGCTCGACCAGAAGCTCTGCGCCCATCACCGCATCCGAGCTGCTCTTGGTATTCTGATGCAGCTCCACGGCGAACGTGTTCAGACCGCTCATCAGATTCGTCAGCGCGATTTCATAAGGTCCGTTGAGGCGCCCTTCTCCCGGAAGCGCAGTCGTCAGGTAATTCACATTACCAGCAGGCATATTGAGACGCAGCACCTCCACTCCATTGAGATAGAAAACCAGGCCGTCATCATAAATGGTATTGAGATTCAGAACCCAGCGCGACCCGGGCTCTCGCCACTCGGAGAGCATCGCTTCATCCACCATAAAAGTCGTCCGGAAATAGTGCGTAAATATTCCGGTTTTGATCTTCGTATTTGTGGGTCCGGGCAGCGGGTCGATTTCGTTATAGAAAAGAGCCAGTCCCTGAGGCCAGGATTGATCGTCATAACCAGAGTTTCTCCAATCGGTCCCCAAGTCCGTGCCGCTCTGATCGTATCTCCAGGATGCATCCATCGGCACGAGCTCGGTCGTCTCGATCTGCACCTCCTGCTGGGAAAGAACGACCGAGTTGGGCGAGCCCGGAGTCGGTGCGCTCAAGGCACAAATTCTCGCGGAGCCATCCGGAGAACGTCCGCTGGAAATATCCTCCCTCTCCGAATAGTAGACCACTGAATCAATCCTCGTGTTCCCGGAATCGAAAAGAGAGATGCTGCCCACGTCCGAGCTCAGCTTGAAGCTCAAGTGGTTTGCGCCCTGCTCCGGAGCACCGTCGGCAATAAAGAGAGAGTAGCCTCCCGGCGCAATAAACGTATAGGGAGTGATCGGGAAGAGTTGCGCTTCCGCCGTTGCATCCGAGAGATAGAGACCACCCAGATTGACAGGAAGCTCGCTCGGGTTGAAGAGCTCCACGAAATCGGCACCGAAAACGGATTGCTCCCGGGCCAGCCATTCATTGATTTTGAGGCAGGAGGGCTCGCCCATTTTCACGGCGATATTGGGCGCGGCCGGAGTCGGACTGCAGAGGCTCCATGCGTTGGCATTGACCCGACCCAGAGTATGCCCGCGAATCTGTGCGCCGTAGCTCACCTGGTCTACCGGCTCTTCATCGCGCATGAGGTAGATATTTCCACCCTCAAGGCTCAGAGGCAAATCCATCCCCACTTCCACCAGGAGATACTCGCCCGGAGAGAGAACGCTTCCGGGCAGGAACGCAACCCGTCCCGGAATGGAGGGGTGATCCGTCAGACTCCAGGTTTCCAGTTGGATATTTTCTGTGCCGGCATTGAAGAGCTCAATATACCCGGTATCAAAGAGGAGTTCATTGAGACGCAGACTCCCCGATTCATTCAAGATGGGGGAGGCATCGGCACGCACCTCCCAGGAACGAGACCGCGCCACGGACATGGCTTGCCCCATACGGGGATCGTGGTCCCAGATGCCGATAT
>LSQX01011741.1_pt1 | contig 12148 bp, 10 predicted proteins | sample 654561 | NCBI WGS metagenome assembly LSQX01 (sample SAMN04489861, study PRJNA283612) | anaerobic digester metagenome | isolation source: 4 biogas reactors fed with cattle manure at either 37C or 55C with and... | place: Denmark: Kongens Lyngby | collected 2014 | reverse complement strand
GCGTTCTGCAGCGCCGAGCGGGTCACCTTCACCGGGTCGACGATACCGGTCGCCACCAGGTCGACGTACTCCTCGGTGAGGGCGTTCAGGCCGATGCCGGGCTTCTCGCTCTTCACGCGCTGGACGACCACGCTGCCCTCGAGGCCGGCGTTGTTGGCGATGGTGCGCAGCGGCTCTTCCAGGGCGCGGCGGACGATGTTCACGCCCGTCTTCTCGTCGCCCACGGCCTCAATGCTATCGAGGCAGGGGATGACGTTCACGAGCGTGGCGCCGCCGCCGGCCACCACGCCTTCCTCGACGGCTGCGCGGGTGGCGCTGAGGGCGTCCTCGAAGCGGTGCTTCTTTTCCTTAAGCTCTGTCTCTGTTGCTGCGCCGACCTTGATCACCGCAACCCCGCCGGAAAGCTTGGCAAGTCGCTCCTGAAGCTTCTCGCGATCGTAGTTGGAGTCGGTGGTGTCAATCTGAGCGCGAATCTGTGCGATACGGCCCTGAACGGCCTCCGCAGTGCCCTTGCCCTCGATGATCGTGGTCTCTTCCTTGCTGACGACGACCTTTGCGGCCTGGCCGAGCATAGAAGTGTCAACGTTCTCGAGCTTGATTCCGAGGTCCTCGGAGATGAATGTGCCGCCGGTGAGGATAGCGATGTCCTCGAGCATAGCCTTTCGGCGATCGCCGAATCCCGGGGCCTTGACGCCGACAACCTGCAGGGTGCCGCGCAGTTTGTTCACTACCAAAGTAGCCAGCGCGTCGCCGTCGAGGTCCTCAGCGATAATGACGATCGGCCTGCGGGTCTGCGCGATTTTCTCCAGGAGCGGAACAAGGTCTGCCGCCGCTGAGATCTTCTTCTCGAAGATGAGGATGACAGGATTCTCGAAAATCGCTTCCATTCTCTCGCCATCGGTCACGAAGTAAGGGCTGATGTAACCCTTGTCGAACTGCATTCCTTCGACTACTTCGAGGCTGGTAGCAGTACCCTTGGACTCTTCAACAGTAATGACGCCGTCCTTGCCTACCTTGTCGATAGCGTCAGCGATGACCTCGCCGATTTCAGGGGCGTTTCCGGCAATAGAGGCGACCTGAGCGACCTCGTCCTTGCCCATAACGGGTATGGAGAGCTTCTTGATCTCGTCAATGGCCAATTCAACGGCCTTCTCGATACCGCGCTTGACTGCAATCGGATTGCCGCCCGCCGCCACATAGCGCAGACCCTCGCGAACGATACTCTCAGCGAGAACCGTAGCCGTGGTGGTGCCGTCTCCGGCCACATCGTTGGTCTTGGAGGCGACTTCGCGAACGAGCTGTGCGCCCATATTCTCGAATACGTCCTCAAGCTCGATCTCTTTGGCGACGGTGACTCCGTCCTTGGTAATTGTGGGGCTGCCCCACTTTTTGTCCAAAACTACGTTTCTGCCCTTAGGGCCAAGGGTAACTTTGACGGCCGCGGAGACCATCGTCGCCCCTCGCTCAAGTGCGCGACGAGCTTCTTCATCAAATTTTATTATCTTAGCTGCCATACGGAAACCTCCGGTCTAGAGTTGATATTCAAACAAATGGAAAGTGACTACTCAACTATCGCGTAAATTGAGTCCTGGTCGAGGATGACATATTCCTTGCCTCCGACCGTAACCTCGGTGCCGCCGTATTTGGCAAAGATCACCTTGTCGCCATTCTTGACGGCCATTTCAGCACGAGAACCATTGTCTAATACCTTGCCTGGTCCCACTGCAATCACGATGCCTTCCTGCGGCTTCTTCTTCGCAGTGTCTGGAAGGATGATACCGCCCGGGCTTTTGTCCTCGCCCTCCAGCGGCTCCACAACTACCTTGTCAGCCAACGGCTTAATCATTCTTGTGTCCACCTCCTGATTGGTTTTTTCAGTGGATCAGAGATACAATAAACCCGGATCCACGTCTAAGCTCCTCTGTTAGCACTCTACCCTTTAGAGTGCCAGAATATTGTAATTGACAGGAATTTTATTGTCAAGAGAGAAATAAATAATAACCAGGAGGATTGCCATGAACTCAAGGATGTTAATCTGCGTTATAGCAGTATGTTTCTCGCTCGCGTCGGGGGTATTTGCGGCGCCGCCCACCCCGAAAATTACCTCAATAACATTTTCCGCGCCGTCGCCGGTCAAAGCCGGGGATATAATCACCGTAGATATGGTCGGCACCCCAGGCTGTAATGCGGCGTTTGGCGTGAAAGACTTTATCTCGGTGGTCAAGATGAAGGAAATGTCCGCGGGGACATATCGCGGCATTGCCACTGTTCCGAAAGACAAGGTCGCTCGGAACGCCCCGCTGGTGGGATATCTTGGGAAAGATGGTGCACACGCTCCGCCGGTGCAAGCTAGTCGTTTAATCACCGTCGCTGCTGGCCCGCAAGATACAAAGCCCGCGATCGGAACGTCTCCGGCTGTGCTGGGAATAGCCAAATCTCCGCAAATCACCCAACCAGATAAACTGCCTGCGGTCAGACCTGATCCACCTGTAAAACCTGCGCCGTCCACCCAGCCAAAGCCTGCCACTGCGCTTGCAGGAGACAAAATCACTATCACAACTCCAGTAGACGGCTCAATCATTAAACGAGTCATTACCGTGCAGGGGCTGGCCGAAGCGAACAGCGCAGTGCGGGTGGAAGTAACATACTCAAACCGATTGTCGGGTATGCTCAAGCTGGCCGGGCAAGTGCTGTCGCAAAACGTGTCGGCGGATAAACAGGGCAACTTTAAGATCGGGCCAATTGCGCTGGATGGGCCGTTGGCGACCGATGGCCTGACGTTTACGATAAAGGTCTACTATCCCGATCGGGCGAACCACGCTACGTCGCTGATTAGAGTAGTCGGCAACGGACAATAGACATTGTGCCGAGTATGCAGCTTGGGTAATTGATGAGATTTAGGAGCGCCACAACATTTTTGCGCGAGGTCTGGCAGAGTTTCAGCAGTCGGAATGGCTCTTTGCTCGCTGCTGCGGTGAGTTTTTATTCTTTTTTGTCGTTGTTTCCCTTGTTGCTGGTGGCGGTTGGCGTTTTGGGATATGTGCTGCGTTCTCCGGCGCATGCCGAAGAGATGCTGACGCGTTTTCTGGGCAAGGTGGTTATCGGGACAACCGCGATGGATATGGTGGCAAATGTCATCCATGGCAGAGATGCGGCTACCGGGATTGGATTGTTTTTGCTTGTATGGTCCGGAATGGCGGCTGCCCTGATTCTTGAACAGGCGATCAATCTGGTGTGGGATGCGCCCTTGAGACGGGGATACCTGAAGCGGCGTGGCCTGGCTTTGTTAATTTTGGTGTTGGTCGGTGTTTTGATAACGGTATCATTCGGCGTAACGGCCCTGCTGCGGATTATGCGCCAAATCAGCCCGAGCTATTTGTCCTCTTTTTCTATCTTATGGTCGATACTCGGCCACCTGGTCGCTATAATCGCCTCGATAGCACTTTTCACTGTGTTATATAAAATCCTGCCGAATGCAAGGGTATCTTTTAAGGCAGCTTTAGCAGGGGGTTTATTTGGTGGGCTTTTGTGGGAAGCCGCAAAGCAGATATTCACGTTCTATGTTGTGAACTATGCCTCTTATACCAGCGTTTATGGGCCATTGGGAGGCGTGATTTTGCTCATGGTCTGGATCAACTACAGTTCGGTCATCGCCGTACTAGGCGCGGGATTTGCATCGCATTGGGGAGCGAGGCAAGAACAAGGGGCTTAGAAAGCTAAATAGATCATGAATCCCCTTTCAGAGACTTGAGATATTCTTCTTCGGCTTTCGTAAGATCATCCTCGCTCATTCGCTTACTTTCAGCGGCGCTCCCCTCGTCCGAATGTGGAGCCGCACGCGGCTCCGTAGTCTTTGACGAGGCTTTATTCTCACTTGTAGAAGATTTCTCGCGTTTTCCATCGGTTGGCTTGCCGCCTTTGAAAGATTCGAGATCATTCTCAGACGTCAGGATTTTATAGCTGAGCCTCAATTGCTTTTGATCTGCATTGAGCCGCCCGCGGGCTTCGCCGGACAAACCATCCAGCCAGCGTTTTTTCTCCGCTTCCTGCATAGCAAGGTGACGTTCTCGCGCGTCCTCGCTGAGTGACCCCAAATCGACATCCACGCATACTGATCCGTCGTCATAGATCGCGTCCACGGAACCAGTCAATCCTCCGAAATATGCATAGTAGAGGCCGCTCTTTTCGTCCTCTGGTTTAATTTCACGAGCCACCACGCGCACCTTGTCGCCGGTTTTGAATGTTGCCATATTTACCCTCCAGCGTATTTTCCAAAGACATGATAACACTTCCATCCAAGGATTTCACGCGGTCTCGGTATCATAATGAGGGCAAGCGCACTTAAAAAAGCTACCCCCTCACCCCTGCCCTCTCCCTCGAGGGAGAGGGAGTAGCTGGAGTCCCCTCTCCTGGGGGAGAGGGTTAGGGTGCGGACGAAAGTGAAAAAACCGCACTCTCGACGCTGGCTTTCCACACACTGTTTATTTGAGAGTTGGCCCTGATATCACGACTGGCTCAGTCAGACAAGGCAGAAAGGTTAAAGATATGTAGTTTCATGTGTCATAATATGGAATTAGAATAACGTATCAACTCTCAAGGATAGCTGCCGCGAGGATACGTCGGGTGGATATGATTGGGTTTGACCCGCGGGGTGTCAGAGACAAAGTTAAGTTCATACTTACACTAACGCGACTGTGCTGGACTGTGAACGCATTCGTCACAATCGCGGCGGTTTGGCTGCACCATTACGCCATCGCAGCGGTCTCGGCGTTTTCACTTGTAATGTCCATTATCGTAAGCGCGACCATACATAAAATCCACCAGGCAATTACGCCTCCAAAAATCTACGCCAAACCATATTTGGAGGATCGACACGGTTCTGTCTGAACGTTTTATTTCTGAGCGTAGTCCTGTATACTGCGCACGCATTTGTCGTTATCGATCGAAGCCTCAAGGCCGCGTATTGTGGCCCTCGCCCCAGCTAAAGTAGTGATAATCGGAATTCCACACGCAACCACAGCACTCCGAATAGTGACCTCGTGCTTGCGAGGCCTCTTGCCGCTGGGGGTATTGAGGATGAGCGCGATCTCGTCGTTCTTGACAAGATCAACTGCATCAGGCCGCCCCTCACCTATTTTCGACACTACTTTAACCGACACGCCAGCTTTTTTTATGCTTTCGGCGGTGCCGCGAGTTGCAGCTATCGTGAATCCCATATCACTCAGAGCCTTAGCAACTTCGCCAATCTCCGTCTTATCCGGATGAGCGACGCTGATAAATACGGTGCCCGTTTTCGGCAATATTTGTCCGGCGCCAACTTCGGATTTGAGATACGCATGGCCAAAATCCACATCCACAGCCATCACCGAACCCGTCGACTTCATCTCCGGTCCCAAGACAACATCCACACCAGCAAAACGAGCGAACGGAAACACCGTCTCCTTAACCGAAACGTGGCTTGGAATGATCTCCGTGGTGATCCCCTGCTCGTCCAGAGTTCTGCCCATTGCAATTCTGGTCGCGATACCAACCCAGTCGACTCCGGTTGCCTTTGAAACGAATGGGATTGTGAGTGACGCAGCGGGGCTAACTTCCAGCACATAAATCTGCTCATCTCTGATCGCAAAGTGAATGTTAACCAGGCCGCGGATTTTAAGCCCGAGCGCCAGCATCCGAGACTGCCTTGTAATCTCATTGATGATCTGCTCCGACAGATTGTACGGCGGAAGCGAGGAAGCGCTGTCACCGTAATGGATGCCGGCCTGCTCGATCCGCTGCATCACCCCACACACCAGAGACCGCTGACCATCACACACAACATCAACATCGACCCCTACTGCATCTTCTAAAAAGTGCGCCATCAAGACAGGGGTGTCGCACGAGATCTGAGGAGCGGATTGGCAATATTCTATCAAATCATCGGCATCGTATATGATCTCAGTCGGTTTATGACGCCCTATCGAACTCACAAGCAAAGGATAGGCAATTTCAGATGCACAAGCGAGCGCTTGTTGAATATCAGTCACTAAGGCGCGGCTTGTCTGATTCAACTGCAGCTCCTCTATGAGGGAGTTATATGAATCAAAAGATAGAGCGCGATCTACATCAGCAGCACAAGCGCCTAGTATGGATACCCCCGCGGCCTCAATGGCTCTGCCAAGCTCCAGCGCGCTCCGCCCCCCCATTTGCGCTATCACACCTCCCGGCGAGACGTGATCGATGACCTCTAATACATCCTCGGTTGTCAATGGCTCGATAAAAAGCGCGTCGGCAGCATCTCGGCTGGTGGTGATGGACTGAGGGTTGCAGTTGATGATAACACTTTCCAAGCCCGCATCATGTACTGCATAAGATGAATGCGCACAGCAATAGTCAAACGGCGAACCCTGCCCCACTCTATTCGGACCTCCCGCCAGGATCAATATTCTGTTCGCCTGTTCGGCAATCGGTACGCTTGTCGTCTCAGCGTAGGTTGAGTAGAAACTCTGCCCGCCATCTACCGCACGAAACGCCGGCTTGATACCTAATACCTTTCTCCTCTGCCGAACCTGATCCTGCGTGGTCTCAAGAAGAAACGCCAACTGCTCATCTGAGTAGCCCAGTTTTTTGGCTTCGTGAATAGTGGCAGATGAAACGCTAACCAGGGATTGATCGACAAACTTTTGTTCGAACTGAACCAATTCAGCAATTTTGCTTACGAACCACTGGTCGATCTTGCTTCGGCTACATATCTCCGATTCAGACAACCCGACTTCCAGCGCATAACGGGCATAGAACAGGCGACCGGGGTTCGGTTGGGCCAATTTCTGCCTAATCAAATCTATGTCGGAGCGAGCCTGCTGGGAATCACACCCATCGGAGCCGAGGCCCCACCGACCTGTTTCAAGGGATCTTATGCCCTTTTGCAGGGCTTCGTTGAAAGTGCGGCCGAACGAGACCACCTCTCCAACCGATTTCATCGAAGCGCCAAGAGTATCATCTGCCCCGGCGAACTTAGCGAAATCGAAACGGGGTAACCGAACCATACAATGATTCTGGCCAGCTTTGAATGCGCCTGCCTCAGGTATCTCATCGAGAGTCGCGCCGACGGCTAATGCAGGTACAACACGGGATAACGGGAATCCGGTCGCTTTGGCGGCGAGAGCCGGGAATCGAGTGGTGCCTGCCTGCGCACTGATAACAACCACATCCCCGGATTGTGGATTCAAAGCATATCTAATGCACATTTCTCCGACAACATCAAAGATTTCTGCGACCGAAAGCGATAGGCGATGTAGCTCGTCGATCGTCGATTGAGCTAAAGTCTGCACTGGGAAGACTGTGATCGAATCCCCGCTATGAACGTCGACGGGGTCGATATGTTCCATGCCAGCTATGACCAAAGCGCTGCCTTTGCAGTCTCGCACAACCTCAAATTCGACGCTCTTATAGCCCAGCATAGCTTGTTCAATCAAGGTCTGGTGCACGGGGCTTGTTTTCAGCGCAGAGGAGAGCATGTGCATATACTCTTCTTTGTTGTAGGCGATCGCGCTCCCGACGCCTGCCAATGTAAAGGTCGGCCTGAGCACAACAGGAAATCCGAGATCGCTGATAATAGCGAGCCCTTCGTCGATGGTGTTGGCAATACCGCTCTTCGGCGTATTAATCCCGACACGACCTAGTGTTTCTCTGAAAAGTTTTTTGTCGGCGAGTCTCGAGATAGCCCGTTCATCAATGCCGATCATCTCCACTCGAAATCGAGCGAGTATGCCATCGGAATTCATCTGCATAGCGAGGTTTTGCGCCGTGTGCCCGCCAACTGATGCCAATAGCGCATCCGGCTTTTCTTTTTCGATTATCTTCGCAATGGAAGTGACAGTGAGCGGCTCAATATATGTTGCATCAGCGACTTTGGGATCAGTCAGGATAGCGTCGGGATTGGAATCCACCACAACCACTTCATATCCGCGTTCGCGCAGGACGATCGCTGCCGACGTCGCAGCGCAATCCGCATAGCATCCCTGGCCGATCATAATCGGGCCGCCGCCGATAATCAGTATTTTATGTATATCTGTTCTAACAGGCATTGAGCGTCTTCCCCCGCCGTTTCCATCTTAAATCTGGCATTCTAACATTTAAGGCTGCAAAGGACACAAATCAGATATGCAAATGAGCGAGTCTATAAGCCGGGTCCTGTCCAACCGCCTAAGCGGTATGGGTGATCATCTATCTAGGCCACATGTTGCCATGCGGCTCAAGCGGCGACACCCGGGAGGTCAGCGGGCCGCTTCAGCCCTCCCCTATTCGGCCTTGCTCCAGGTGGGGTTTACCAAGCCTCCGCCTCACAACGGAGCTGGTGGTCTCTTACACCACCGTTTCAGCTCTCCTCAGATAAACCGAGGGTTTTCTTTTCTGTGGCACTTTCCCTAACCCAGTAAATGGGCCGGTTGCCGCTGGCAACCACCTTGCCCTGCGGAGCCCGGACTTTCCTCGTCGATACTTCGACGCGATCACCCGACTCGCTCGATAACATGGTAACAGGATATAAGCGCGCTTACAAGCAATCAAAGCGCCCGCGAATCAGTGCGACTGATGAGCGTCACCGACATCAAAAACAAAACGCGGCGCAGAAGTGTGTTTTCTTCTGTGCCGCGCAATCTGCAGCCCATTGGCTAGCCTTCCAATATTTGTTTTTGCCTGGTCACGTTTAGCCGGGTGATGAACTCTCCTGACAGCATCTCCCCTGTTCTCTCGAACCCAAGTTCACCGAACAACCCCGCGGCCACGTTGTTCCAAGGCTTGTATCCGGCGTATATCTCGTTACTATCTGGCAGCCTGCTTATCATCTTCACCAGTTCCTTGAGCGCCGCCTTGCCATAACCTTTGCCCTGATAATCGACATCGATCATGAGCCTGTAGATCCAGTATTTGCCGTCATCAGGGTCGAGGCCATACATCGCAAACCCGACAACCTTATCCCCGGCGTAGATCGCAAGCGGAACAAACGAAGGTTCGACTTCAGATTCGGCGATCGTGTACATGTGCGGGGCCACTAATCCGCCCTGTTTAGTGCTGAGCTTGAGATTGCAGCAAGCGTCCCAATTAGTCTTGTCTACGTCTTTTAATGTTACTTCGGCCAATTCAGTGCTTCCTGTCTATTAGTCGTCGTTACGAGAAAGATGGCAGCCGCCCGTATCAGCGATTTTCTGCATATTCACGTTCGGCAATGAAATCCTCAATAGTCTTCCGGTCTTTTATACCCGTAGTCGCACCCAATGCTGTTACGCAGAATGCTCCGGTTGCGTTCGCGAATTTTCCAGTGCGTTCCAGATCCCAACCGTTCACCAGCCCGGCCAAAAATCCGGCCGCAAACGCATCTCCCGCGCCAAGCGCATCAACTACATCCACCTTATATATCGGGATGTGCAGCTCAATATCTTTACTGCGGATATAACATCCTTTCGCACCCATTTTCAGCGCAGCAGTACCAACACCATAATCCAGCAAAACAGCAGCGACATCTTCCGGCTCATGTTTTCCCGTCACCATCCGCGCTTCTTCTATGCTGGGCACGGCGTAATCCACATAAGGCAAACACGGCGCCAGCAGTTTCATCCAGTTGCCGCGCGAGTCCCAAGCCGTATCGAGGGATGTGGTCACACCCAGTTCTTTGGCTTTTTTCAGGACTCGTGCAGTCGGTTCGCCATCGAAACCCGGCAGCAGAAATGATCCAGCGATGTGCAGTATCTTGCTGGATTTCACAACTCCAAAGTCTACATCCGCCTCGGTAAGTGTCCCGTTGGCTCCTATATAATGAATAAAGCTACGCTCGCCGTCGCCGTGGACCAAAACCATAGTAGACGAGGTGGCAGCGTCTTTGTCCCGCACCACACCCGTGCAATCGACCTTGTTTCGAGTCAGATTGCCGATCACAAAATCCCCGAAACCGTCGTCACCGACCTTTCCGATCACAGCGGTCTTCACGCCGATTTTGGTCAGCCCGATTCCGGTGCTGTTGGCGCAGCCGCCGCCGTGCAGTTCCATTCTATCGACCAGCATTAGTTTGCCGCGTTCGGGGATGTTGTCTACCGGCTTGCCGACTACATCCGCCACCAATATCCCCAAACAGGTTACGTCATACATAATGTACCTCAATCACGTGACTGCCCCCCGAGTGTCCAAGGCTTGTCCTCTATAACCTCCGGCTCCGGCTCCACTATTCCATATTTGATATAGAGTTCGCGAAGAGAAAAAGTGAGCAAAAAAGCCGCGACAGCCGGTAGTAGAAGCGCAATACCCATCAGTGCAGGCATAGCGCATAGTATCGTGAGAGCGATTATAACAACAAACAGACCCACTGTAAAGGCAGGGTTATCCGCAGTCAGCAAGAATGATTTATACAAAATTTTTTTCAGCCTCGGCCCTGAATCGTGTTCGAGTTGATCTACCAGCAGCGGCGCGTGATATAGCCCCATCAATAGCCACATCAACCCCATATAAGCAAAAAGTATGGCAAGAGCCGCGTAGACAACCCCGCCTTTTGATTGAAATGCAAGCGCAAAAAACACCACGTCGCCGACCAAAAGCACGCCCGCAATAATATCAACCACAAACAGCGCCAGAGCAGGGCCGAGCAGCATTCTCATTCCGATGAGTGTGTCGACCGGGGTTGGGTGCTGATGATAAATCGCTTTGCGCACATAGTAAAATATGCCCACCATACCCATCCACCCCACAAATAACCCAGGCACAACTAACAGCAATCCAAACGTCCCAGCTACGCGGGAAACGAGCAGCACCGCAGCAAAAAAAACCGAGCAAACAAAAAATAGCGCAAACGATGAGAACACAACATATCCCAGCGAGTCGTATGCTGCCCGGAACCCCATTTTCAGTGCTTGATTCAGTTTGGGGGTTGTTTTTGTGATTTCGGGGTCATTCATACACCTATTATACAGCAACAGTCCCGTTCTGTAGAGTTCGCGAATGGGCGCTCTTTGATGAGGGGGCAACACGAGATTGTCGCAGAGTGGCGCGATTGGAGGCGGCTGTTTACGGCGCACTGACATATTATGTCAGCGGCAGAGCGTACGAAAGCACACGCACCCCGTCGTGTTCCTAAAAATTGGTTAACGATTCAGTCAGTTCGTAACTTCGGCCGGTGAAACGTTTTTTGCCTGAAGCCCTTTGGGGGTTTCAGCAAGTTCAAACTGAACCGACTGGCCTTCTGCTAATGATTTGAAGCCTTGTTTGTCGATTTCGGTGTAGTGAACAAAAATATCCCTTTCACCGTCGGCTTCGCCATCCGTTTGAATGAAGCCATAACCCTTGGCGTCATTAAACCATTTTACTTTACCTATTAGCATCAACCTTCTCCTGGTCGGGCGAGTTTTACGACTCATATCCTACCCGCCTCATACTACAATTGAATTTTAGCGCAAGCAGCCACGCTTGTCAAGCTTATAAGATATTATTGGTCTTATTTCTTATATACTTAGAGCTTTGCATGAGATATCCATACCATTGCACCGCAGACATGTGGTTATATTGTGGCGTATTTGCGTATAAGCCGAATATGCTGTGATTAGTGGGAGAAGCCTCGGTTATCTGTATATTATTGGTTAAACAAACCGAGGCTGCATTGTCATCAACGGCTACGGCCAGGGGAAGAACGGGGCGGGCACTTTGAATGCCCAGGCGATTAAAGCCCAAACCACTGCCATAGAAAACTCGCCCATTATCATACCCAGCATCAATGGGCGCGCTTTTAGATACATCTTCATACCGCCATAGCGCATGAGGGTGATTTTAATCAGCCAGGCAGCAAAACACGCGAACCAAAAGACCATTATAGTCCACGAATAACACAAGGCATAACCAAGAGGATGCAGCGGCCACCAGAAGAAGCAATACCTCATATAGGCAAGGAACATCGTGAATACAACCCCTACCCCGAAAAACACCGGCGCCTGCCAACCCACACCCGGCACAGGACCACGCATCGCAGGAGTGTAGTCGTTGAATGCACGCAGATTATTATCGCGGTAGGTGTATCCGTAGAGATTTACGCCGCCCTCACTGTACGGCAGATAAATCTGGAAGAATCCGCCGATAATCATAGCTATAAGAATCGCTGCGGCGAAAGCCGGAAGAAATGACCTGCGGCGGA
>LSQX01349030.1_pt1 | contig 12149 bp, 12 predicted proteins | sample 654561 | NCBI WGS metagenome assembly LSQX01 (sample SAMN04489861, study PRJNA283612) | anaerobic digester metagenome | isolation source: 4 biogas reactors fed with cattle manure at either 37C or 55C with and... | place: Denmark: Kongens Lyngby | collected 2014 | reverse complement strand
GTAACGAAGCTGCTCGCTGTATGGCTGAGAAAATCGTTGCTAGCCCTGAGGAAGCAGATATGGCTTTAATCATGGGTCTTGGCTTCCCAAGATTCCGTGGCGGTGCCTTACGTCACATTGATCAGACCGGTTTAAAAGCCTATGTTGAGCTTTGCGATCATTATGCTCACTTAGGTAAAGCCTATGAAGCACCACAAATTCTGCGTGATATGGCCGCCAAAGGTGAGACTTTCTTTAGTTAATTAATAGAGCGGACAAAGCACACCATAGACTATGATCTACGGTGTGCTAATACGCTTTTATTCAGTCGATTAACCGGAAACCACCGCTCGCGGATGATCTATTCAGCAGCGTTTGACGCTGATTTCAACTAGGGTTTTAATACAAGGCATAAAAAATTTTAACTAAATTCGTCTTTAACTCTGATCTATATGCTCTCATCAAAGTCATCCCCTATCCACCACAGTCATTAATAAAACATTAAACCTAAACAAACCGGACCTCGTGTAAACCAAAGAAAGAAAAGCGAGCACAGCTTATCGTTATAATTTTGGTCAGCTGTCGCTGTTAAAAACAATGATCGTGAGCAAAAACGCTAAAGCCCCCTAAACCCTAGGATTATTAGAAAAACCTAGGATTATTAGGAAAACGTTGTCTCCGCATTGGCAATAGCAGGAGTAAGCGATAACAATAACTATTTTGTCACACACCGCACAAATCAGTGAATCACATTGACTTATATCAAAAACATCTAAACTAATACGTCTTAAGTCCAAATAAGCACAAAGTAACAAGATGTTATCTTTTACAATTAAATTGAAACATCATTAATTCAATAACTAAGGGGTAGTTATGACTTATGAAGAACGCAAGACTAAGTCGTGGGGATCGAAACTCAGCGACGGTCTAAAGTCAATTTTAATTGGCTTAATTCTAATTGTTGCCGCTACAGCAGTGCTCTTTTGGAATGAAGGTAGAGCAGTCAAGACAGCTGATTGTATTAATGAAGCTCAAAGTGTCTATGTTACTTTGCCCGATATTAATACGCTAAACACTGAACTCGATGGTAACTTAGTCTATGCCCAAGGTAATGCACAGACTGAAACAGTGCTAGAGGATGGGCGTTTTAATATTCAAAAAAATGCCCTGTCACTGCGCTATAGTGCTGAGTATTACCAATGGGTAGAGACCAAAACAGAACGCGAAGAAAAGAATATCGGTGGTTCCAGTGAGGTGATTACTACCTACGACTATGATGCGCGTTGGGTTAGAGAACCTGTGGATTCAACTAAGTTTAAACAAGCTGATACCTACCGCAATTCCGTCTTAATGAAAATAAACACAGACACTATCTATGCAACAGATGTCAATCTAGGTGCGTATCGCTTGCCTGACTTTCTTTATAAGGGAATTAAAGCCAGCGAGCCTTTAGCTATTGAGGAGTTCGATGAAGAGACTTATGCTCATTATGGACAGGTGCTTCAATCCAACATCACTGCCTTGACGACAGATCAAGCCTTACAACAACATGCCACAACGGGTGAGTTAGATATCTTAACGCCAACTGATGTCGGTCGAGAGTTTGTTCACGTCAATAATGATTCAATCTACATCGGTCGTGACAGCCTCAATCCTCGAATAGGTGATGTTCGGATTAACACTAGCTATACCCCGGCATCGACACCGATTGCGATGGTAGCATTGCTTAATGGCAATAGCTTTGCCAAGTTTGTTGGCAAAGCCTGTAAAGATGGCTATGAATACAGCAGCCTTTACGATGGTCAAAAAACCGCAGCAGAAATTTTTGAAAGTAATCGCCAAGAAAACGCTTTGCTCAAATGGGGCCTGAGATTCGCTGGTCTGCTTATGCTGTTTTTTGCTTTCAGTATGCTCTTCAAATTAGGTGAGGCCTTATTGGATGTGCTGCCTTTCTTGGGCAATGCCTTCCGCTATGCCGGTAATTTATTAGCAGCTCTACTTGCCTTAGCTTGGGCACTGGTGGTCATTGGTATTGGTTGGCTTTACTATCGACCAATCCACTCGATAATTCTCTTTACTATCGCTGCCTGCTTAGTATTCTTAGGTTATATACTAAACAAAAAACGCAAAGAGCGAGTCTTAGCGACAGGTGCCGTTGCATCATCCAATGATGCCAAAACCATCGATCAACAAGATCTCGAAAACTAAAGCCCTTTTGCCAAACGCTAGATAGAACAATACGGCTTTTAAACATAGCCATCCGGGAGCAGGAGCAACCAATGAAACTCTTCAGTCATTCCCAAAAAGTACTGATAAGCCTTGTTGCCTCTGCTCATTAGCCGGACCGGATGGACTACGCTTAACAGAAAGAAGTCTCATTCTGTTGTCATTGCAAAAAAGTCGTTGATGTCTCTCTTTCAATTTAGAAGTTCTACACATTAATAGGTGAGTTTATGAAAAAACTACTGACTACTTTCTTATTTATACTGACATTGCTAGGCACTGTCAGCTACGCCCAAACCAAAGAAAAAGTGCTTCTCGACACCGATATGGTTGAGGTGTTTGACGATGGTATTACCATGATGATGTTAGCCAATGCACCAAACATTGATCTATTAGGCGTCACGATTGTGGTGGGTAATACTTGGGTACCTGAGGGAACCGCTTACACCATTCGCCAATTGGAGGCCATTGAACGCACTGATATTCCTGTTGTACCCGGAATTCGTTTTCCACTTTACCCAAACCGTCATGACAATATAAAGCATGAAATGGCTTTATTCGGTAACGGTGACGGTTACCTAGGTTCGGCTGGTTATGCTGAGCCTGAGTCATGGCAGTCTGTTTATCAAAACACCTATCAGCGCGAGCCGACGTTACAACCTCTGGATATGAAGGCAGTTAATTTCATCATTGACCAAGTCAAAGCCAATCCTAATGAAGTCACTGTATTAGCGATTGGTACGTGCACCAACTTGGCCACTGCGGTGCGTATTGCCCCTGAGATTGTCCCTTTGATTAAGCGCGTGGTCTATATGGGCGGTTCATTCTTCAAGCCGGGCAATACCACCCCTACTGCAGAGTTTAACTGGTGGCTTGATCCTGATGCGGCAAAGATGTGTTTGCGAACCCCATTTAATGAGCAAGTAATTGTCGGTTTAGAGGTGTCAGAAAGTATTCCTTTCTTAAAAGATCGTTACGAGCATCTGATCTCTATCACCCAGAACCCTGACATTAAGGAAATGTTGACACGTAACTTCCTCAATGACATTTACGCTGAAAATCCGGACTATGTTCATTTTGTCTGGGATGTGATTGCAGGCGCCATTGTGATTGACTCCAGTCTTATCACAGAAGAAGTAACACGTCATGTCGATGTCAACTCTCAATTCGGATCTTCCTATGGTGAATCCATTGCCTTTAATGAAAATCCACCCTTAGGTACTCAGCAGGCACGTATTATTTTAAAAGTGGATACGGATCGCCTATGGAAAATGATCGAAGATGCCATGGCGAAGTTTTAACTGACAGACAAAGGTTCTGATATGAAAAAACTGACTTCTTTTTCCGCTTTAACAGTTTTAGCCATCGCATTGGCTGCGCCTACTTATGTTGCCGCGCAATCACTGGCGAGTCAGTCAAGTTATGCACAAAGTAACACGGCCGTTCAAGCAACTGTCACTGGTGGCTATAGCACACCGACCCAAAAATCAAGTGATGGTGGTAGCGTGACAATTGCTCGTTTGCCGACAACCGTGGAGGAATTCAAGACCTTACGTCAACAAATTGCACACGAGCCGCATGGAGCGGCAGCTGCTTTTGTTGTGGCATTACAAATGTATATGGAAAATCCCGACGTCGGCGAGGAATGTCTGGCAATGAGTGTGACGCCAAGTCAACGCGACGCGAGAAACCCTCAAAAGCTTGCTTCGGTGGGTCAAATTATTCGTGATCGTTACCATCCTTCCAATACGGGGTCTTCGGTGTATTCGCCATGGATACCATACAGTTTTGTTGAAGGATTCGAGCTTAATCAACAGTGGCAAAAGCCCGAACCACCGTTTCAGATGTTTTTTGGACACAACCCCGGTCGTGACAATATGGATCAATCGGGCAGTAATCGCTTTGAAGGTTACGCCATTCCCATGACGATAGATGCCTTTAACAATACGACCAGCGAGCGTAGTCGCTACCGTAATGTCACTGCCGTCAAGGTGAAGGGTGAAGCACAGTATGTCTTATTAAATTTTGATGATTTAATAAATACCGCTTCCTATAAGCGTCCTTAATTTAAATTCCAGGTTAAAAGTATGAAAGTCATAGTCAATGAGCTTGAGTTAACGATTTTTAGTGGCGCAACAGTGGCTGATGCGATTCGTGCTTATTTTACTTCTCAGGACCAACGGGCACCCTGTCCTTTACCGGAGGTAAAAGACAGCTATGGCAATGAAGTTGCTCATGACGGTGCCCTCACCGAGGGAAGTCAACTATTTATCCAAGAGAGTGATAACAATGAAGATGATTAAAACAATTCTTAGCTTGCTAGTGGTAACGGTCTTAGCAAGCTGTAGCACTGGCCAACAAGCGCCTGAACACACCGCAACGACCGGGGTAGAAACACCAGTGGTGCGCGAGGTGACCATTTTAGCGGTCAATGATATGCATGCCAACATTGATGATTTGCCTAAACTGGCTTATATAGTCGATGAACTACGGGCGCAATATCCTGATATGTTATTAGTTTCTGCGGGTGACCACCAGACAGGCAACCCCATGAACGATCAATATGAAGAGAAAGGTCGACCGATCATCGACTTAATGAATGCGCTTAAATTTGACCTCTCAGCCGTCGGTAACCATGAGTTTGATTTCGGTATAGAGAGTTTTGAAAAGCATACACAGCTCGCCAATTTTGATCATATTTCCGCCAATGTGAGTTGGCCCAAAAACAGACGCCTCAATATTAAACCCTATAAAAGCTTTACCCTTGAAAATGGTTTGACATTGGCTTTTGTTTCCGTCATTGATTTAAATGAGCGCAATCAGCCGGATGCGCACCCCGATCATCTCAGTGAATTTAAGTTTTCCGATCCTTATAAAACGGCTCAACACTACTTGTATTTAGCGGATGAGAGTGATGTGCTTATTTATATGACACATCTTGGCTTTGAAAATGATGTGATATTAGCGAATAGCTTCCCGCCCGGCGTAGTGGACTTGATTATTGGCGGACACTCGCACACCAAAGTAGATACCGAGCAAATTCACAATGGCGTCTTAATAACCCAAGCGCAGAATCGCCTTAAATATGCCACCTTAATCCGCTTAGAAGTGCATGCCGACGGCTCTGTTGAACGCGCTATGAGCTTGTTACCTGTCGCTGCAAGCAAAAACGAGCAAAGCGCGATGCGCTCTTTAGTGGATAAGTACAACCAGAATCCCTACATGATGGAAGTGATTGCTAAGGCTCCATACGACTTCCGGAGCCGTGAAGAAATCGCTTATTGGATGGCAGATGCCATGAAAGCCACAGCTCAAAGCGATATCGCTCTCGTCAACCGTGGAGGAGTGCGTATAGATGAGTTAGCGGCGGGTGATATCACACGAAAATCGATCTTCTCTATTGATCCATTTGGTAATGCCCTCGCTACCGTTAATATGACCGGGCATGAGCTTAAACGCTTTATTAGCGATATGTTTAGTCAAGATGATTACCGATTTATGTATCCTGCCGGTTTACTCTTAAAGTACACCACAGCGGATAACGATAGCAAATTAGTCAATCTAGAGCTATTTAATGAGGATGGTACCCCCTTAGATATGGATGCGACTTATCGCTTGGTAACCTCTTCTTATGTTTTGTCAATTGTTAAATACGACCGTAAAGATCCGGGGCAAAGTTTGACAATCACCTCAACCGAGGGTTGGATTGATTGGTTATTAAGTGGTGCTGAGGTCAAAAACTATCAGACCGTAAAGCGCACCTTTGTCAATGAGTAAACCATATAAGGTCTTATTGAAATGAAAAATCTCGCCTTTTCATTACTCTTCCTAGGGCTTGTGGGCGGCTTTCAGTCAGCCGCTGCACAGCCTGTCGATAATTACTCAGAGGATCCGTTTGTCGAGTTGGTGGCGCAATACACGCCTGAGCAATTAAATCAACTGATTGCCAAAACCGAACCCGCTGATATTAGGGACCTTTTATTACTACTACCGGACAGCGATTTTCTGTTTTATTTTAATTTTGATGTAGCACAACGCAAACAACTACTAGCAGGCGAAACGGTTTCCCATGTCACATTGAATGAAATTGATGTCACTAATGGCTACCTGCAAAGTGGCTATGAGGGACTTTGGGAAATGATCGCTAAAGCCGAGGGAGAGACATGGCATATTGCACTTGCAGAGAGTCATTGTGCTCAGTACTGCCATACGGTAATGCAAAAATCCTATCTGTACCAAGACGGCAAGTTATTAGCACAACATGCGGCCACGATTGCCGGTTTCCAAGACTATTGGCCTGAACTGTTTATTGATTTTGAGCAATTGACTCAGGAGCAAAAAGACATCGCCACGCAAATCTGGGAAGAGCATGGTATTGAGGGGGTTTTGTATCGCTTACCACGTGATGGAAAGTCGCCTATCGTGGTATCTCTTGACGCAGCACGCTATACCGATGCAGGCATTCCTGAATCAGCACTGATGGAAGTGACTGAGAATCAGGAATGATGTCGAATCAACGTAGGAGCGTAAACCATGAAACGCTTTATCAAGCCTATCTTATTAGCACTGTTAAGTTGCCAATTGCCAATCGCTTGGGCCCAAACTGAAGAAAGTTTTCCAAATTTCACGTGGATCACGCCTAATCTCGAATATGAAAGCTCTCGCTTTGGCTTTGAACCGGCTTCCTTTACCTTGGTGAATCAAGATTGCAGAAAAGTGGCCAAAGAGCACCCTTGCTATGAAGACCTTGAGTGGACTGAAAATATTCTCTTAGGCACTTATCAAAACGCCTCCATGGCTAAGCCGCTGTATGTTATTTATTCACCGGGGCCAAGCGTTGATCCTTTGTTCACAATCATTGATCAAAATAATCAGCGCCTTTGGTCTGAGGGCGCTGAACAGATGGCGATTAATTCTAATGGGGTGATTTATCTATCAGGTAATACCAATAAGATGTTTAATCAGCGCATGAAGTTTCAGTTAAGTAATTATCAGGTGCAGGAAGTACCGCAACCTTATTATTACGTGGATGTTAGGGGGGCATTGCTAAAACCGGTCAAACTTTATAGTCAGCCCAATAACCAAGGCCAACTCATTGCCACCTTACCTGTTGGTTATGACATTGAGATTTTACTGGCAGCAGCCTCACCACAGACGACCAGTGACACCGAATTTCCATTAACAAAAGACTACCTCGCAAGAACCGCCTTTGGTTTGGTGGGTTGGTTGCGCTTAACGGATGACGATACTTTTCATATGAATCCTATCGTGCCAGGCTTAGGCTTTATGGGTGACTAATACGACAGGAGAGAGGGATGACAAGATTTCATCAACTGGTTATTGGTGTTTTGTGCTTTTTTATAAGTCATATGCTCTATGCACAAGGGTGGAACGCTGCACCAACGACACAGCCCTCTCAAGAGGTGCAAAAGTTTTTTTACGGAGCTCACCTCAGCCATCAGGTATATATTCAGCTGAATTTTGCCGCCGATGGCCACATCACGGGTACCATGGACTCCGATGAATACACGGACCTTGCTCAAACCATTCCCTTTACGGCACAACAGACCGGTCATGGCTTACAAGTGAGTTTTGCCGAAGACCCCCCTGCTCTCGGCAAAGCTTCTGATTGGTTATTGGATAAAACGTGGTCCCTAAAAAGTAAGGGCAAGCAAAAGGTACTTTACATCTCAATGATGGCGAGGTACAAAGCCAATGAAAACTAAACTCTGGTCCTACCTATTAACTGTGCTTTGTTGCTTTGCTTGTGCCCACGCGCAGGTTCAATCCGGCTTAGAGCCTAGCAATATCGATCAATTTAAACTTAAATCGTTTAGACTTAACAGCAAAGAACAACAAAAAATTGAAACCCTCTTACAACGTGAAAACAATCACTCAATGTATCAGGTGTCTAGCTACGCCACTAGCTTAGGTCGTTTTATCTTTAGCAGTTATGGGATTAAACAATCACTCACAGTATTAGATGCTGGGCCATCTGGCTTCCCATTTATTGCCATTATCGACTTAGCGGCAGAGCAGCGATTGCCAAACGCTAAAGCAACCCTCGCCATTATCATGCGTGAAATCGATCTATTTAATCAACCGACGTTTTCCGATCAAGACATTATCACGCTGATTTCTAAAACCCTGTTCAGTGATACTGTGTTGACAGCAAATCATCAACCCCTTGATGAGTCTCAGCTACCGATGGTGGAGCGCAATAAAAATCTGATTAAATGCACCTTTTACACGGTAGTATCAGATAGCCCGATGACTCAACCAAAAGCACAAAAGCACGAAGTGGTCATTGATGAATGGTTTGATATTACCGTGACAACACAGCCTTAGGAGGCTACCCCATGAAGAAAATTATCCGACTACTTAAACTCTTTTTCTTAAGCACTTTGTTGATGGTCGCAGCAGGCACTGTCGCAGCACAATCAAAGGTAGATGTTAAAACCTTATTCCAACAATTGCCTGAAATGGCGTTCCAATTTTTGCCCTCAGACAATCCGGCCGAACTTGAGCGCTATATTAAAGTTAACGATCCTCGTAATGGCTTTCTTAGTTTAGAGATTCCTGATGGTGATACGTGGGAAATGGCTCATTGGAATTTGAAGAATGGCGATAAATTAGTGGCTGTTTCTGTTGCTTGGGCTTATGTTTTTTTCCATTACCACGATGGACAAATGACGCTGACCAATCAATTTGGACTAGAGCAAATTAATGAAGATATTGAATCAAGTGAGGTTTGGAATAGTTTTGATAATACCCTACAGTTTATTCTTCCAAAGCGTGGCACATCACTTTATCTCAATTTAAACGGGATGTTCCCGTTAGTTTATCAATGGCGTGCTGAACGTTTTATAAGAGTGCAAGCATATCCTCTTGAGAACCCAACGGAGGAAGCTTTAATTCAAGGTTTTATCACCGCATTGAAGGCAAAGGATATTGACCGTAGTATCCAGTATCTATTGCCAAGCTATGTATCAGCGCAAGGCATGGAAATGTATCACGGTGATCTTGAAAGGCTAGTGTGTGAACTACTTAGTGGTCAAGATGCGCAAGGTAACTTTATCACGCCAAACAAATTTACTGAATTCAAAACGATTAACTACCTACCTGAAACAAAGACATTTCAGGTAGAGCTAAATAGCGGACAAAGTTATCAAGTCAGCCCCTCAATTCAGCAGATTGAAATCCGTGAGTCACGAGAAACGCCCGACGATCCACCAGGGAAATTATTAAAAGTCATTCCTTTTCTTGTCGGTTCAGTAGGTTAAATGATCACTACCTAGTAAGTTATTAAATGCAAAGAAGACTATTGAGCATCCAACTCCAGCATCAATGGCAGATACCAAGGGCGTTAGTTTATGGTGCAGTTAAGAGTTAATTCACATAGGGAGATACGGGGATGAAAAGAATCACTAAACAATTGATCGCTGTTTGCCTGTCTTTTTTAGTGGTGAGCCTTGTGCAAGCACAACATACCCTACGCGATACAAACGGCAGCCAATTAGGTCAAATTCAAACGGATGGTACTGTTCGTAACGCCTCCGGCAATGCCCTAGGACGCATAGAATCCGGCGGCGCTGTGCGTAATGCCAGTGGCAATTTGCTTGGCCGCATTGATAAGGATGGTACGGTACGCGACGCAAGGGGTAACCGCCTTGGGCAAATCCAATCGAATGGCACAGTACGTCAGATGACCGGTCGTATTATTGGCTATATTGATGACAACGGCACCGTACGCAATGAACGAAACAATCGCATAGGTCAAGCTTCAGGCGGTAATAAGGAGATGATTGGTGCCAGTTATTTTTTCTTCTTCTTTAATGGAAATTAACCCATGAAAAAAATCTTCTACCTAATCCTAAGCTCATTTCTTTCTACGAGCTTGATGGCGGGGACAGCACTAGCGCAAACGGCAGCGCTTAGCTTTGAAACCGTTGAAATTGAAAAGCATATTCAGCTCTTAGACGATGGCGATGAAACCTCTCCCAATGCCACATTTGAACTGACGATGAACTACCCTAATCACTTTAAAAATAAGCAGGATTTAAAAAGCTTGCAGCAACTCATAACCGCTAAGGTGCTAGGCGATGACTATGCCAACCACCCTAGTCTGGATGCGGCGATTGCTAGCTATGTGGCGGATTATGAACATGATTACCGCGATAATTTAAACGATTTCTTTGGCGATGATCTAACAGAGCAGTTAACTCATTATCCCATTGCTTTATTTCATTTCAACAAAATAAACCATACGATCGATTATCAAAATGATCATATCCTGAGCTTTACAGTGGATCATTGGGTACATCAAGGAGGTGCTCATGGTCTAGGCACCGAAGAGCACTATTCAATTAACCTCCAATCGATAGAGGAATTGACGCTGTCACAACTGATGAAACCCGGTTATGAAGCCGAGCTGACAGAGATTGTCAAACAAAATCTGCTGCAAATCAAAGCCGATAAATTCAAAGCTTATCAAGCGGACCTTTCCCAACTGGACGAGCAGACGCTGAAAGAGTCTTTTTTCAACTACGATGAAATCACCTTGCCCGATAACTTTATGCTGACCGATATGGGTTTAGCCTTTACTTACAACCCTTATGATATCGATGCTTTTGCCTCAGGTTCGTTTAAAGTAGATATTAGTTATGCTGAGGTAGCACATTTAATGAAGCAAAGCGTTTTACAACGCTTATTGCCCGAAATCGATTTGCAAACCGCCTCTAGTCATTTTGACTTCATTGATGTTAGTTACGACGGCTACCGTAATTCACGTTATGACTTTATGGTGCAATATCCTGATTTTCTAATACCACAAGGAGAGTCCGAATCAGGGGATGGACAGCGCTTTATATCAAGTGATGGTCATTATGTGATGTCAGTATATCGTGACTTTAAGGCCTTAACAGGTGAGAATCCATCGTTACAAGAGGCGTATTATGCCGAAAGTGATAGTTTGCCTAATATTTTGTACAATCAGCTGAACGATAATTACTATTGGTATCACGGCAAAGTCAACCGTACGCGCCATTATCAGCAGTTTACTTACTTGATTCAGGATGAGTATTTTACACTCTATCTAGAGTATCCTCTAGCGGCTGAAACGACGCTGCAACCCATCATTGAACACGTTGCTGCCTCCTTTTCTGCGATTGACACTGAGATTGGTGCTATGGCAGCAGAGCTAAGCGATGAGTTTTTACCTTTCTTGCACGAGTTTCTTGAAGCGACTTTTTGGGAGAAGAATTTAAATACGCTACTACGTGACAATAATGAACAACTCAGCCCGTACCTGGATCCTGGAAATGATGTGCGACGTTATCATAGCCCTGGTGCCGTGCCTCATTTGTATTCCCGTGCTGATAATTTTGGTTTTAATGATTTAACGGATTTTACAAGCTCTCTAGAGCTTTCTGGCGAAAACTCCTATGTTGAGACGACACCTGATATGTCAGTGTGCGACTTGGATTTTGAGCGCCTGGGGCCAGGCTTATACACCATATATTTTGCTCCTAGTGCCTGGGAATTTACTGCGCTAGTCAATCCTGAAACCTTTGATTTTGCACCCATCCCTTCGCCCTACCCTGATGCCACCGTGATGCAAGTGTATGTTCCTGCGTATTATAAAGGTTTTGTTAATCCACGCGGTCTGTACTTTATTCAAAGCCCTGACGGTTGGAAGCTGATGTTTGTGGATGATTCACTTTGTGGCGCATAGGGATAGTCTATGTCAGCTTCGCTGAACCAACAAAATGCCGACCCTCACAGCCGGTGAAGATCGGCATTTTGACAAAAAATAACCGTCTGAATACTACTAAGCTACTAAGGAATCGTGACCTTGAGCTCACGCCCGGCCAAGTCCGTACAGAGTTGACTTAAACGCTCATCCAGATTTGGGCCTTCGCGAGTATCAACCCATTTGCCGTCTTTTA
>LSQX01065480.1_pt1 | contig 12149 bp, 15 predicted proteins | sample 654561 | NCBI WGS metagenome assembly LSQX01 (sample SAMN04489861, study PRJNA283612) | anaerobic digester metagenome | isolation source: 4 biogas reactors fed with cattle manure at either 37C or 55C with and... | place: Denmark: Kongens Lyngby | collected 2014 | reverse complement strand
AGATGTGTATAAGAGACAGAAAAAACACCTCCGCTTATTTACCAATTCTATATATAAATATATTCAAGGGCGGAGGTTTTAAACCATATTAATTTGCATATCTTTTTATTAAGAATTGGTGTTGCTTGCTGGTAGCTGTGTATTTCTTGACTGCCGGTATGATTTCTTGTTTTTTTAAATATCTTAGACGTATTGTTGTATGGTTTTCAAAGTTATTTTCCCGAACAAGTTTCATAACGGTTTTATGATCGACATGATATTTATCCATTACTTCCTGAACAGTTATATAGTCCTCAACCGGTCTTGGTATAAGAGGGTCTGCACCAAAATATTTCTTGCATACTTCGGCTACGGTCGTAGGATTAGTATTATATTTTTGGGCAATTTCTATATATGTTAACCTTTGCTTCCTGAGATTCCATAGCTCGTCTTTTGGTATATTAATATTATCATTTTTAGCGGTTTTATATATAAAGCCGTATTTTTTAATAAATTCGCAAATAGTTACATTATTATTATGAGCATGCCTTTTCATAAAATTATATATAGTAGCATGGTCATGAAGATTATATATGTACTTCCCTACTGCGACAGATTTTAGCCTTTTAGTAACCTTTTCATCAAATTTCTCTTTGTGCAGTCTATTCATATCGTTTAATAGTTCTTGTTGGTTTTCTTTATTGTCGATAGTTTTGTATAAGTAGTATTCTTTAGCAAGTATAGTTGAAGAATCAAACAATGCTATAAGCATACCGGCGAACCCAAGTCTTCGAAAATCAGAAGTGTTTAGTAAAACTATGTTATCTATAGAAAATCTATTTTTTTTAAACACCTTATGCATGTAATAAAAAGCATTGTCCAAAGATTGTGATGCTGCCCATTTTGTTTTATATCTAAAATCCGCAGGGTGAAATTTATTCGGGTACACAAAATTAAACAAATTATAGATGGACCAGTTAAAGTATGATAATATATTATAAATTCCATGCTTAAGGAGTCTTTTTTTCCAATCAAGGGTAGGAATATCTTCTATATGGCGAATACCTTCCTTGGCAACCATATCCTTTACAGCCTCTATTATATATTCGTCATTGGACCAGATGCCATGCTTACTCCACATCCATTCCTTTAGGATTCTTTTTTTAAATTCCTCAGGATAGGCATTTTTTAATATTTCGATTACATCATGGTTAAAGACGATTTGCACCATGCCAAACAATTTACCTTTTATTAAAACCTTTTTAAGCTGCTTGAGGTTATATTTTGGCAAGTCCTCTATTTTTAAGTGTGCGAGGTTTTCAAAGCAGTAACGAGTTAAAACTTTACATTTCAATTTGACTCCTTTAAGTNNGGTATCTCTCATTAGTCCAAAAATCCTTTGGAAAGGATTTATTCTTTTCTAATACCTCCTGATATACAACTAAAGCTTTTAATTCTTCCGTATTTAATTTTAAGATGTCTGTCATAACTTACTCCTTAGTTTTATCATTATGTTATTGCGGATTATATATAATATATCAACTTAACTATAAAAAATTCAATATGAATACTTACTAAATTTTACCTAAAAAATTCAATAAGTTGTATATAACTACAGCATTTTCTTCGCGAGTAAGAGGGCTTGCAGGGTTAAAACAGCCTTCATCATTACCTTGCATTATGCCAAGTTTTTTTAATTGTTTAACGGCATCTCTTGCCCACTCACTAATCTCATCATAGTCATTATACATTATTATTCCCTCCCAATTATATAATTTATTTTGCATTGCCTTTACAAAAACTTCTTTGTCTATTCCCGAACCGGGGCAGGTAACTCCGGATTCAGGATGCTCCCTATGAAATATTATATTTTCGATTTTTAAATTAAGTTTTTTTATAAACAAAGCACCGAACATAAGTGCAGAGGTAAGCTGTTTTCCTTCTAGCGTATCACTATTTTTATTGAAATCTCCCAACATTTCAAGTGCTATTGAGCCCGTATTCCAGTCTCTTATAGAAGCCGGAGTCTTATTAATATCTCTGCCGGTGACAAATTTACCATCGGGAAGCAGTGTAAAGTGTTGCCCTATATCAGACCAATTGAGAGTTTCTACATGGTATCTTCTCATAGATTCTTGGAGTTGGATGCCGTTATTACCGTTATAATCAGAATGTCTTGGGCGCCAAGTGTGATGATAATGAATTTGCTCAATCTTTCGGGTTATATTCAGGTTATTGACATAACTTTTAAAGTTGTTAAGAGAAAGAATTTTAAAATTGCTCATATAGTGTTCCCCCTTTTGGATTTATAAGGTTTGTTTATTAGTTACTATTATTACAATAATATCATATTATAGTTATGAAATAAAGATGCTAAATATTTTTTAAATAATGTTTGATTTTTTATTGTTTTTGTGTTATATTCTTAAAAGTGACTTCATTTTTAGAAGTTTATTTCCGCTTAAAGGGTTGGGGCATCGCTGAACTAACTATCCTTGACCAAGGATTAGGGCATCGGTTGAACTAACCTTCCCCCGTTGTGGAAATGTTATTATTATTATGATTGGGGGGCAGTATCATGGATACGTATTCAAGACACTGTATTATGGAGTTATGGGAGTGTAACAATCAAATCTTGGATAACAAAGATATGGTTGAGGAGCTAATGGTAGAAGCCGCTCTTGAGTCCGGAGCAGAAGTTAGGGAGGTAGCTTTTCATAAATTTGCACCTCAGGGTGTTTCCGGAGTAGTGGTAATATCGGAATCCCATCTTGCAATCCATACCTTTCCCGAACATGGCTATGCAAGTATAGACGTGTTTACTTGTGGTGAAAGGATAGACCCGCAAGTTGCGGCAAAGCTAATAGCGAAGAAACTAAATTCAAAGCGGTTTTATGAGATTAACTTAGAGCGTGGCATGGGAGAGATGACATTACGTAATGGCTTTAAGAAAAAACAAACAGCTTAAAATTAACAGGCATTTCAGAGAACTTTCTGAAATGTCTGTTATACTATAAGGGGATAGTTATAAATATATTATAAGCATTTTCTACGTTACAAGATATTACAAAACATGGAGGAGTTGACAAAGCACCCTTTCTCGTATATTATAAGTATAACAAAGGTATTATTATATACCCAAAAAAACGGCTGTAAACTTAATTAAGTATAGCGAAATAAAATAAAAAAGGGGTGTAGTTTATGTTACATACTAAACATACTGAACATTTATTATTATTTGCGATTGCATTATCTATGTTGTTTTTTGTTTTTGCCGGATGCTCATCGACAGATGGACAGAATAGTCTTGACAAGGTTCTTAAGACCGGTAAATTAACGGTTGCCGGAAGTGGCGGATATCCACCGTTTAATTACTATGAAGGCGATGAAGTTGTTGGCTTCGATGTTGATACGGGAGCTGCCATTGCAGAGAGATTGGGTGTTGAATTAAACTATGTTACATCAGATTGGGATGGCTTAATAGACGGATTAACAAGTGGTAGTTATGATGCTATTCTTGGTAGTATGGCAATTAATCAAGAAAGACTGGCTGCTGTCAACTTTACAATACCGTACTACTATTCGGGTGCCCAATTAGTCGTAAGAAAAGATTCGGGATTAATTAGCCCTGATGATATGGAGGGCAAGACTATAGGCGTTGCATCAGGAACTACATTTGAGATTGATGCTGAGAAAATTGGTGCAAGAGTAAGTCTATATCAAGATGATACACAGACATTGACAGAACTTATAAACGGCAGAATTAGTGGAGTTATAACAGACAGGCTTGTTGCTCTTCAGGGAATGAACGAAATATCAGGCGGTAAAAAGTTAACTTTAGCCGGTGAATTATTAAGACTTGAAGAAATGGCTATCGCTGTTAAAAAAGAAGATGCTGAATTATTAGAAAAGTTAAACGAAATTCTTTCTGAAATGCATGATGATGGTACACTAACTAAAATCAGCATGAAATGGCAGAATGGTAAGGATATAACAGTGAAGTAAATACTTATCCGGCGACTACCTTTGTTAATACTTCGTTTATGGTTATCTGAAGGTACGGGTGATAAGCGGTGCTACGTCCCGGAACAATGGTTTCTTAAGGCTCAGGCAGAGTTAAACTCTATCTGAGCCTTAGAAACTGTTATCTAGTTTGAATAGGTTTTTACAATAATATTTGCCCAATATTATTATTATATAATTTCGAGAGGGAGTTTCCATTGATATCCATTGAAGGTGTTGTTGAAGAAATAATTTTCACAAATGAATCTAATGGCTTTACAGTATGTGATATTGCGAGTATAGAAGAAGAATTGATTACCGTTGTTGGATATATGCCGTATTTGTCTAGAGGGGAAACTGTTAAAGTCAGTGGAAGGTGGATGGAGCATCCTGCATATGGCAAGCAAATAAAAGTAGACTATTACGAAAAAATATTGCCTGCTACTGAAACAGCAATATTTGATTATTTGGCTTCCGGAACTATAAAGGGTATTAGGGAAGCAACCGCAAGAAAAATATTAGATAAATTTGGAGAGAAATCATTAGAAATAATTCAATATGACCCTCTGAGACTGGCAGAGATAAAGGGCATAAGTAAGAATAAAGCAGAGGCAATAGGAATTGTGTTTGAGGAGCAAAGGGAAGTAAGAAATATTGTAATGTTCCTGCAACCCTATGGCATTAGTCCGAATAATGCGGTAAAGATTTATAAAAGGCATGGTAATGGTGCAGTTAATAAGATAAAAGAGAACCCATATATATTATGTGATGAAGTTTACAGCGTGGGTTTTAAAGCAGCTGATAAAATAGCTTTGGGCATGGGAGTTAGTCTTAATTCAATACAGAGGATTAAGGCCGGCATAAAACATATACTGGCAGAAGCAGCTTTTAAAGGGCATACTTATTTGCCCTCAGATGTTTTAATGGACAAGGTATTAAAGCTTCTACAAGTATATGAAGAAGAAATAGAGAATGCGATAGTATCACTTATGATTGAAAAAAGCATTTACTTAGAAAAAACCAGAGAGGCAAAATCAATATATCTTGAAAGTTTCCATCGTGCAGAAATTGAGGTTGCAAGCCTTCTTATACAACTTAGTTTTAATAAAGAAGAAAGGATTTTATCATCCTTAGATGATGAAATAAACAGTATAGAAAGTGAAACGGGGATTATACTTGCTAAGCAGCAAAGACAAGCTGTAAAAGAAGCAATGGGAAGCGGAGTAATTGTGATAACAGGAGGACCGGGAACAGGAAAGACAACAATAATAAACACAATAATTCAAATATTGGATAAAAACAATTATTCCATTGCTTTGGCTGCTCCAACCGGAAGAGCATCAAAAAGACTTGCAGAAATGACAGGCAAAGAGGCTCAGACCATTCATAGGTTATTGGGGATAGGATATTCAGATGAAAGTGATTCTCTTCAGATAACGAGGGATGAAACAGACCCACTAAAAGAAGATGTTATTATTATTGATGAAACCTCGATGGTAGATATAGTGCTGATGAATCATTTATTAAAAGCGTTAAAAAAAGATGCAAGACTTATATTAGTAGGGGATGTAGACCAATTACCCTCTGTCGGACCCGGGAATGTTCTAAAAGATATAATCCAAAGTAATATTATAAAAGTAGTAAGATTAAATGAAATATTCAGACAGGCCCGGCAAAGCATGATAATAGTAAATGCCCATAAAATAAATAGGGGAGTATATCCTGAGCTAAATGTTAAGGGTAAAGACTTTTACTTTGTGTCCCGTTCAAAAGGAGAAGATATAGCAGCAGCTGTTGTTGGACTTTGCAAAGAAAGATTACCATCCTTTTATGGCAGTGAGAGTAATGAAATACAGGTAATAACGCCTATGAGAAAATCACCGGCAGGTGTGTTTAATTTAAACATCGAACTTCAAAAACAATTAAATCCACATTCAAAGGATAAAGTTCAGAAAATAGTCGGGAAAAACATCTTCCGTGAGGGTGATAAGATTATGCAAATAAAGAATAACTATAATATTAAATGGAAACATATCTCGAAGGATGAAGAAGGAGAGGGCGTTTTTAACGGGGATATAGGATATATTAACAAGATTTATGAGAGCGAGAGCACATTAGAGGTTTTATTTGATGAAGAAAAAATAGTTCAATATGAATTTAGCAGGCTGGATGAATTAGAACTTGCATATGCAATGACAGTCCATAAAAGTCAAGGTAATGAATTCCCTGTAGTAGTAATGCCGGTGTTTTATAGTGGCCCTTTATTGATGTCCAGGAATTTGTTATATACTGCCATTACAAGGGCACGAAAGCTCGTAGTCCTGGTAGGGAAAGAGGATATAATAAAATATATGGTAGACAACAACAGGGAGATGGAAAGATATTCGGGGCTTAAGTATAAATTAGAAGAAAAGGAAATGACAATAGATGAAAGACTTAAAGAGGAAGTTTAATGTAATAGCAGATTCAATAATTGATATTTTGTTTCCTCCAAGATGTATTTATTGCAGTACAATCATTTCATCTGCACAAACCCTAGAAATATGTGAAGATTGTGCAAACAATAATTCCTTAATAGATGACGACAATACATGTAGTGTATGTGGACAGCGCATGGGTAAGGACAATGTATCGTCTGTATGTGTTGATTGCAACAATACTAAACATTATTTCGAAAAAAATTATTCTCCGCTTGAATATAGCGGGAAGATTAAGAATTCAATTCTAAGATTCAAGTTTGCTGAAAAAAAAAGATATGCCTATACATTTGGTAAATTAATTGTACAAAAAATAAGGGCTGAGAATCATGATATAACATTTGATAGTGTTGTGTATATTCCCATGAACAAAAAGGCTATAAGAGAAAGAGGTTATAATCAAGCCCACCTCTTAGCGCAAGTTATAGCAAAGGAAATTGATTGTGAATTAATAAAGAATGCGTTGATAAAGACAAGGCAGACGCTTCCACAGAGGGAGTTGACACGGCACCAGAGACAAAAAAATATAAAAAATGCCTTTGATATTAATAAAAGCATAAATATAAAAGAAAAGACAATATTAATAGTAGATGATATTTATACCACGGGTGCTACTATAAATGAATGCTCAAAAGTTTTAATTAATAATGGTGCCAAAAAAGTTTATTCTGCAACTATTGCTGTAGGAAAAGGGTTTTGTCCAATGACTACCGCAGTAAATACCTTCACTTCTGCAAGTGAGGAATAAGCGGCACTATGTCCCTTGATAACAGTGGTGGTCATCAGATAAAAGACTTAGGAAAAGAAAAATTTACTATGAAAGAAATGAGAAAAACTGCAGAGACTAAACTACGAGGTGATAAACAATGGCAGGTTCCAGAAAATCAAAGTTATTAATTCCCGAGTCTTATGATACAATGACAAAATTTAAAATGGAAGTAGCACAGGAATTAGGACTATCACAGTTTGTAAAAGAAAACAACGACCATTATAAAGGAGATCTTCCTTCAAAAGTGAATGGGCAGCAAGGAGGACCTATAGGTGGAGAGATGGTTAAAAGAATGGTCCAATTATATGAACAGGGAATGAAGTAATCGGACAAACAAAAAGTGAATGAGACTTGTTCTCATTCGCTTTTTGATACCTAAGATACATAAATTACCCTTGATTTTAATAAAATAAAACATATTAATATTAAGGAGATGTTTATATGTCTGAGAAAGGAAGAATAATAAGATATTTTGCGGGTGGCAATACGCCGAAAGGTTTTTATTCATATTATAACCAAGTACTTACCCAAGGAGAAGCAAAGCATATTTTTTGTATTAAAGGGGGACCGGGAACCGGAAAATCTAGTTTTATGAAAAAAATTGGAGCTGATATAATTGATAGAGGTTATGACATAGAAAATTTGCATTGTTCATCTGATCCTGATTCTCTTGACGGGGTACTAATCAAGAATACCAACATAGCAATATTTGATGCTACAGCTCCTCATGTAATCGACCCTAAGAACCCGGGGGCAGTTGATGAAATATTAAACTTTGGTGAGTTTTGGGATGAAGCTTCATTGAAAGATAATAAGCAGGAAATAGTTAAGGTTAATGCAGAAATAGGAAAGCTATTTTCAAGGGCGTACAGATATTTGAAAGCTGCCAAGCCTATATATGATGAGACTTGTCTGATTTATAGAGAAGCAATGAACATTTTGGGAATATACAGAGAAACACAAAGAATTTTTATTAAAGAATTAGCGCAAAAACCTGTAAGGAATTCTTTGGGAAGGGTGAGAAAATTATTCGCAGGGGCAATTACTCCAAAAGGTTTGATTAATCATTTGGATACCTTAAGGGACATTAGTAAAAATATTTACGAAATTAAAGATATGTATGGGATAGCAGGTGACACTGTATTTCCCAAAATAGTAAATGAGACTGTGCAAAGGGGGATAGATGTTGATGTATTTTATTGCCCAATAGAGCCGGATAATAAAATAGAACATATTCTAATACCGGAATTGGAGCTTTTTATTACAACTACTAATTCATATCATTCAGTAACAATAGAAAGTAGGAATGTAATTGATTTGGGTCAATACCTAAATAGTGCTGTTATCAGCAGGTATAAAGATGTTTTGGAATATAATAAAACTATTTTTAATGAATTGCTGAATAAATCAATTAAAACAATAGAAAAAGCCAAGCAACAACATGATTTACTTGAAGAGTATTATATTCCCTGTATGAACTTTAAAGGGATTGATGAATATAGAGAAAAAACACTGGAAAAGATTATTAGGCTTATTGAACAGTGAGTGTCAACAACTCCGTCCCCTAACACAAACCAAAAAGCTTTAAAGAAAAAATTCGTTGACAATAATAGCTTAGTATGCTAGAATATATCGGTAGCCGCACGGAAAAGGTTTTAAAACATTATTATATGTACCGATAATCCGGCGAGACTGGTTTGAGGAGGATTTATTATGTATGCAGTAATTGAGACAGGCGGTAAGCAGTACAAGGTTGCTGAAGGTGACGTTGTATTTGTTGAGAAGCTTTCCGCAGAAGAAGGACAGACCATCAAGTTTGATAAGGTATTGGCTGTTAATGATGGTGAGAATGCGAGTTTTGGAACTCCAGTTTTAGAAGGTGCAAACGTTGAAGGTAAGGTATTGTCACATGGCAAGAATAAAAAGATTATAGTTTTTAAGCATAAGTCTAAAAAGGGATATAAGAAAAAACAAGGACACAGACAACCGTATACAAAGGTTCAAATTGAAAAAATAACGGTTTAATAGTTAGTTATGATTGAAATAAAGTTATTTGAAGACAAAGAAAGTAAAAGGTTTCTTGGATTAGTAGTATCAGGACATGCCAATTACGCCGCAGCAGGAAGTGATGTTGTATGTGCCGCAGTTTCCGCGATAACCCAAACTGCCGTACTTGGCATAATGAATATTACTAGTGTCACTGAAGGATTAATAAGAAAAGATGGGTATATGAAATACACAGTCCCAATAAACGTTGATAAAGCTATTAAAGAAAAGGTTGATGCTATACTGGAAACAATGTTCTTGGGATTGGATAATTTAAGAGAAGAATATTCACAATATATTAATATTAGAAAATTGGAGGTGTAAAAGATGTTTAGAATTGATATTCAATTATTTGCACATAAAAAGGGAGTAGGTAGTTCCAGAAATGGTCGCGACAGTGAATCCAAAAGACTTGGTGTAAAAAGAGGAGACGGTCAGCCGGTATTAGCAGGCAACATATTGGTAAGACAAAGAGGAACAAAAATACATCCCGGTGTTAACGTTGGAAAAGGTAGTGATGACACACTGTTTGCACTTGTAAGTGGAAAGGTTAAATTTGAAAGAAATGGAAAAACAAAGAAACAAGTTAGTGTTTATCCTGAAGAGCAATTAATTGCGCAATAATTAAATAACAGGGGTCTCAGATTGAATAATCTGGGATTTTTGTTATTTCAGAGGTGAAAGAATGTTTATAGATTCTGCTAGTATAAGTATTAAGGCAGGAAACGGTGGAAATGGAGCTGTTTCTTTCCGTAGGGAAAAATATGAGCCGGCCGGGGGTCCTGACGGTGGTGACGGCGGTAATGGCGGAGATGTAATATTTAAGGTTGATGGCGGACTGAGTACCCTTATGGATTTTAGATATAAGAGAAAATATAAGGCTCAAACCGGAGAAGATGGCAGAGGGAGCAAATGTTACGGGAGAAATGGCGAGAATCTAATCATTAATATTCCACCGGGAACTTTGATAATTAATGCAGATACAGAAGAAATAATCGAAGATATGACTGATATAGGACAAGAATTTATTGTGGCTAAAGGTGGAAAAGGCGGCTGGGGCAATGCGCGTTTTGCAACTCCCACCAGACAAGCACCTAAGTTTGCCAGAAGCGGAGAGATAGGGGAAGAAAAAGAGATAATCCTTGAACTTAAGTTATTGGCTGACGTTGGGCTTGTTGGTTTTCCAAATGTGGGTAAGTCAACTATTCTTTCTATAGTTTCTAAGGCAAGACCTAAAATAGCTGACTATCATTTTACTACTTTAAGCCCGAACCTTGGTGTTGTAAGTATTTCAAGAGATAATAGTTTTGTTATCGCTGATATTCCGGGTCTTATAGAGGGTGCCCACAAAGGGATTGGATTGGGTCATGAATTTTTAAAGCATATAGAACGGACAAGGCTTCTAATTCATGTTATTGATATATCGGGAATTGAAGGACGGGACCCTGTTGATGATTTTTATAAGATTACTAATGAACTAAAGGAATATAGTGCTGATTTAGCTATGAGGCCACAGGTAATTGCAGCTAATAAGATGGATTTGTTATGTGATTACAAGGATTTTGAGGTTTTCAAACAAAAGCTTGAAAAGGAAGGGTATAAAGTTTTTGAGATTTCAGCTGTTACAAATAAGGGCATTAGGGAACTAATGTCTTATACAGCAGAGAGGTTAAAGGATATACCAATGCCCATAGCAAAAAGGGACGCTAATAGAGAAGTCGTTTATAAATTCAAAGAAGAAAAACCCTTTGATATTAGAGTTGATGATGATATATATATAGTAGAAGGTAAATGGATAAAACGTGTTGTGGGTTCTACAAACTTTGAAGATTTTGAATCCCTTCAATATTTCCAAAGAGCTTTGAAAAGAAAAGGCGTTATAGACGAACTTGAAAACATGGGAATAAATGAAGGCGATACAGTTAGAATTTATGATTTTGAGTTTGACTATGTGAAGTAGAAAAAGGCGGGTAAGAAATGAATTACAAGAAAAACAATTCTTCAATTGTGGGGTCTAATAAGATTGGTATAATGGGTGGAACATTTGATCCTATACACTTTGGACATCTTGTTACTGCAGAGGCAGCAAGGGCGAGATTTAACCTTAATCATGTTATTTTTGTGCCTTCAGGAAAGCCGCCGCATAAGAAGGAAAGGGCGGTAACGGAGAGTAATCACAGGTATCTGATGACGCTGCTTGCTACTGCTACAAATCCATATTTTGAAGTATCAAGAATCGAAGTGGATCGGGAAGGATATACATATACAATTGATACAATAAAAAAGTTTAAATTAAAGTTTGGTGCGGATACGGATTTCTATTTCATTACCGGAGCGGATGCATTAAATGAAATTTTTACTTGGAAGAACCCTGAGGATTTACTCAATATATGTAAGTTTGTTGCTGCAGCAAGACCAGGATATAAAAAAGAAGAATTGCTAAAGGAAATACAGTTTTTAAAAGAGAATTATAATAGTAAAGTGAGTTTTGTTGAAGTACCGTCTTTGGCGATTTCTTCTACAGATATCAGGCTAAGGGTTAAGAATAATCTCCCTATTAAATATTTATTACCTGAATCAGTAGAGACTTATATATATAAAAATAAAATATATTGTTAAAAGATACATGCATTTTTTCTTACCTTCGGAGTACCCTAGCCTTATATTGCTTCAAAGGCGATAAAAAATGTACGTCCTAAATATAATGCGGGGGATTTTGTAAGATGAATGAAGAACAAATGAAAAAAGAATTAAAAATGTTACTTTGCAGTGAAAAATATAAGCATTCGCTAGGAGTAGGTCAAGCAGCAATCAAACTTTCTGAAATCTTTGGTTATAATCCTCAAAAGGCATATATAGCCGGGTTGCTACATGAT
>LSQX01204886.1_pt1 | contig 12151 bp, 13 predicted proteins | sample 654561 | NCBI WGS metagenome assembly LSQX01 (sample SAMN04489861, study PRJNA283612) | anaerobic digester metagenome | isolation source: 4 biogas reactors fed with cattle manure at either 37C or 55C with and... | place: Denmark: Kongens Lyngby | collected 2014 | reverse complement strand
GTGCAAAGCTTCGCAAAAGTGAAATACGAAGTACGGGCGCCGAAAGTGGACCAAATGAAGGAACTGTTTGCCCGTGTTGTCAACGTCGCCAGAGGCGCTGCCCTGATGACCGAAACCGAGACGGACTACGCGATCACCATGGCGTTTTCCGACTACGTGCCCAATCAGATCTTGGCCCGGGTGGCCAGCGTCTGCTTCGAAGAGATCGGCCCTACGGAATGGGATGAAAAGGATCAGGAACTGGCCGCTTCGTTTCTGGCACACTACAATAAATCCACGCTGTCCTCCATTCGTCAGGATATGGTCCGGGAATTCGGGAAAAACAGCGATTCCAGCATGTGGAAATCGCCCTTGGACACCAAAGTCCGTCCCTTCGATCCCAGAAAGAACGACTACGATTCCGGTTCCACCGACGTGGGCGACGTGGGCTACGCCGTTCCCACGCTGAGCATCAACGTGGCCACAGCCTGCTTCGGCACCGTGTGGCACTCCTGGCAGACCACCGCCCAGATGAACAGCTCGCTCGGAGAAAAAGGCATGCTCACAGCAGCCAAAGTCCTGGCGCTTTCCTGCATTCGCACGGCGGAAAATCCGGAGATCATCCAACAGGCCAAAGAAGAATGGCTGGAAAAGACCGGCGGGAAGTACATCTGTCCCCTCCCCCAGGATGTGGCACCACCCATCGGCACATACTAAAGGCTCCGACAAATCGCGAGCGACTCAAAAGAATGGGAGTCGCTCGCATTTTTTTCTTGATAACCTACTAAACTTGTAGTATTATCAGTTCGGAGGATGCACATGAACATTACGACGAAAGGCAGATATGCGCTCCGGATCATGTTGGATATCGCGCAGCAGCATACGGAACACTATACATCCATCAAAGAAATCGCTCGCAGGCAGGGCATTTCCGTCAAATACCTGGAGGCCATCGCATCCACGCTCAACAAAGCGGGCTTGCTGGAGAGTTCCCGGGGAAAGAACGGCGGATATCGCTTGTCCCGGGATCCGGAAGACTACTCTGTCGGTTCGATTTTAAAGGAGACCGAAGCAAATCTGTCCTCTGTTCCCTGCCTCAAGGGACAGACCGTATCCTGCAGCAAGGCTGACCAGTGCGAAACGCTGCCTCTCTGGCAGTTGCTGGACGGTCGGGTAGACGAAATCCTGGAAAGCGTCACGCTGGCCGATCTTTTAGCCGGCCGGCTGCCTCCTGTCGTTTTGGAAAAGAAAGTTTTTTATTAATACCTATTGACAAAGTAGGTTATATAAATCATAATATTCCTATGAATTTAGTGGGATTATGAAAGGAGCACCAGAATGCAAGTCTATGCAGATAACGCAGCCACCACAAAAGTGAGTCAGACTGCGATCGATGCGTTACTGCCCTGCTTAACGGACAAATACGGGAACCCGTCCAGCATCCACGGATTCGGGCAAGCCGCAGCCAGGGAAATGGAAAACGCCCGGGAAATCATCGCTCAATGCCTGAATGCCGAACCCAGGGAAATTACTTTTACCTCCGGCGGAAGCGAAGCTGACAACCAGGCGTTGCTTTCCGCTGCGGCAGCAGGAGAAAAGAAAGGCAAGAAACACATCATCTCCACGGCCTTCGAACACCATGCCATTCTCCATACACTGGATAAGCTGAAAAAGCAAGGTTTTCGCATCGAACTCCTGCCCGTGTATCCGGAGGGCATCGTCCGCTTGGAAGACGTGGAAAAAGCCATCGGAGACGATACGGCACTGGTGTCGATCATGTATGCCAATAACGAGATCGGCACGATACAGCCTATCGCGGAAATCGGAGCCCTATGCAAGGAACGCGGCGTGTTGTTTCATACAGATGCTGTTCAGGCCGCAGGACATTTGTCGATCGATGTGAAAGCACAGAGCATCGACATGCTTTCTCTTTCCGGTCATAAATTCCACGCACCGAAAGGATCAGGCGTCCTGTATGTCCGTTCCGGCGCAGTTCCACTGATCAACGTGATCGAAGGCGGCGCCCAGGAGCGAGGCAAACGTGCCGGCACGGAAAATATTCCGGGCATCGCTGCCATGGCCGCCGCACTGAAAGAAAGCTGCGATAACATGGAAATCAATACTGCCAAGGTATCCGCCATGCGGGACAGGCTCATTCGGGGGCTGGAGCAAATCCCCGAATCGGTGCTGAACGGCCACCGCACCAACCGGCTGCCCGGAAACGTGAACTTCTGTTTCAAGGGCATCGAAGGAGAATCTCTCCTGCTCATGCTGGACCGGGCAGGCATCGCTGCCTCTTCGGGCTCCGCCTGCACCTCCGGATCTTTGGACCCCAGCCACGTGCTGCTCTCCATCGGTCTGGCGCACGAAGTAGCCCACGGCTCTTTGCGGTTGTCCGTAAGCGAATACAACACAGAAGAAGAAATCGATCATATCCTGGCGACCGTGCCGGAAGTCGTAGGGCGGCTCCGTTCGATGTCTCCGGTGTGGGAATCCATGCAGAAAGGAAAATAACCATGGCGATGAATTACAGTGATCAGGTAATGGATCATTTTACCAATCCGAGAAATGTAGGCGAGATCCCCGATGCGGACGGCGTCGGCGAAGTCGGCAATGTGACCTGCGGCGACATCATGCGCATGTACTTGAAGATCAAAGATGACGTGGTGGAAGATGTCAAGTTCAAAACCTTCGGCTGCGGCGCCGCTGTGGCCACCAGTTCCATGGCCACGGAACTGATCAAAGGGAAACCGCTCAGCGAAGTGATCAAGCTCACCAACAACGCAGTGGTGGAAGCGCTGGGCGGACTTCCGCCTGTCAAAGTCCACTGCTCCGTGCTGGCCGAAGAAGCTGTCAAGGCCGCTTTGTACGACTATTATACAAAAAACGGACTCCCGCTTCCCGACGGAATCGAAGCACCCTGCAACGGCGATTGCGCCCATTGCTGCGGAAATTGATCTTGATGACCGGCACCCCGGATCAAAGAGTTGGTCACTCTTCTCTTCGCTCCGGGGTTTTCTTGATAAAAACCTTGAAATCCGCTCTCCCTTGTGCTATGTTATGAAATGCGTGCGGGTGTAGTTCAATGGCAGAACGTGGCCTTCCCAAGGCTAAGGCGAGGGTTCGATTCCCTTCACCCGCTCCAAAGAAAAACAGGTGGTTTATCCACCTGTTTTTCTTTGGACGATATACAAGCGGGTCGAACCCTCGCCGTTTCTATTAAGGGTTCGTATCCGGGTGTACGGTCGAAGTAATCACCCGGATCATGCTGCTGTCAAGGACGCCGATAGGCGCCGCGCAGCGGGCTCGCTCCTTGACAGCAGCATCTTCCCTTCACCCGCTCGAAAGAGATCCGTTTATCAAACAGAATCGGCGACGGGTGATCGATAGCGCTCGGACAAGGTAAATGCTATAATAGATACAATGCACTTTGTATACCGCTGCAAGCAGGAGGTCAATGATGGAAAAGACATTTCCCTTTGTCGAAGTGACCGGGACGGAATACGAGACCGGTGTTCAAATCGGCAAGCTGTTTCACGATGAACTGCGCAAAGGGGCGGAAGAAGTTTCCTCCCACCTTCGGAATGAAGGGGTCCGAAAGGACTTTGAAACGGTTCGCCGCAGGTTGGAATCAGAGTATCCGGACTATCTTCAGCACGCCTACGGGCGCGCCGACGGTGCCGGGGTCGACAGAGATTCCTACCTGTTGTTTCTCTGTTACGAGATTTGGGAAGACCGAGGCAAAGAAGCCTGCTCTGATATCATCGTGGCCGATTCCGGCCGTGTCATCCTTGGGCACAATGAAGACGGTCCTTATTCCGAGAATAATTCAGCGCTGGTCAAATACGTTTCCGGCAAGGGATGGCATTTTGATTTTTCGTCACCCGACGCCCTGGCCGGCGGTTCCTTTGGATTGACTTCCGCCGGCCTGATTTTCACGATGAATTATATGTACCTGGAACACTTGAAAAGAGATCGGATCCCGGTCTGGTTCTGTCTCCGCAGCCTGGTCGAGTGCAAAAACATCGGCGAAATACGGGAAAAGCTCTCCCGCATGGATATCGCTTCGGGATTTCACTGGAATCTGTTTCTCAAAGGAAAAGCCTACGAGATCGAAGCGAAATACGATCGGGCGGAAATCAACGAAGTGAACGGTATTTTCGTTCATACCAACCACTATCTGAATCCTTCGCTGGAGGAAGGCTACTCGGACCCGGAATCCAACACGCTCTTCCGATACGCAAAAATCAACGAATTGATCCGCAAAAAAGGAAACATCCTCCGGACTGCGGAGGATGTTGAAAGCATATTGAATTATCAGAGCACGACCTATTACAACAGCATTTTCGAAACGCCGGAAATGGGCAAAGGCATTACGGCGGCCACCGTCCTCTTTGACAGTGCAGCAGGCACGCTCAAGTACCGGAACAACATGTTGGGTCGCTCCTACACGTTTTCCTTGTGACGAAATACCTCGAACCGCTGCATCCGGTAGGGTTGATTCGGGTCGATCCCCGCCTTCTGCAGGGCAATGCGGAGCTGCTGTTCCACGGTATCGATGCCTTCCAAGTCCGGAAGCAGAAGACCTCTTCTGCCTCCGAAAGAAACGATCACGCCATACCGGTGAGGATCCAGTTCCGCTTCGGAAGTGACCGGTTCGGGCAGGCTCAAAACATCGACACTGTAACTCAGAAGCGGCAGTTCCCTTTCCCGCACCGGCAGGAAACGCGGATCTTCTGTTCCGGCGCTCACGGCATTGTGAAGGATCTCCCCGGCCAGTGTTTCCCGGACCGGCTGGATCGTTCCGATACAGCCCCGGAGCTGACCGTCGATCTTAAGAGACACGAACACACCGCCGCGCCGGTCGGTGAGTTCCGGCGGCAGCCCTTCCGGCTGGGTCAATAGGCTGTCGGTCCGGATATAATGCTCCAGGGATTTGCGGGCCAGCGCAACGTACGGATCTTCTTTCTCCTCCGCTGTGTGATACGCGGCAACCAGATAACCCACACCGAAGGGTGCCTCATAGGACACCTCTTCCGATCGAACGCTCTTTCCTTCCAGAACACCTGCCATGATTTGAAACCCGCGCAATCCGCATTCCGCAGCCTTTCGGCAGAATGCTTCTTCCAATGCAAAGAACCCGGCAGGATCTCCGTTTTGAACGATCTTCCGTATTCTGCAATCAAAAACAGGCCCTTCGGCGGACAATCCGTAGGGGCCTTCTTCCAAGAGCTTGTGGGAAAGATCGCCGCTGGCGATAAAAACGTAGGAACGCCCCAACGCTTCCGCTGCCCGGTGGATACATTGACCCAAGAGGCGGTGGGAGTCCGGGGAAAGTCCCGATATGGAGATCCGAACCACCGGTACATCGATCCCCTGTTCCCGGATAAAGTACAGGGGAATCATCATTCCGTGATCCGGGACGTTGCATCGTTCGTCAGACGCTTCGACCGCCAGGCCTTCCCGGCCGGCCCACCGGGAGATCTCTCCGGCCAGATCCGCATCGTATCGGACCTTGATGCGGACCTGGGGGGCGCCGAAATCCGCAAAAGATCCTTCGGCGCCCCGGCCGGCCGAAATGGCAAAACAATCCCTGTAACTCACTGCGTGAGGGGTGGCGATCACCAGGGCGTCCGGCGCCAGGCTCCTGATCTGGTCTGCCACTTTTTTGTATGCGTCAATCGTCTTTTGGATCGTCTTTTGTCTGCCGCCGCCCACCTCCGGAATGATCAGTGGCGGATGGGGCACGATCCATGCTCCCTTCAACAACATCACACACGCTCCTTTCCCGTACATATACGCGCTGCCCGTCAAACCAGCTCATAAAACGATGTTTCCCGGGTGGATCCGATGAAGACCTGCTTCTCTTCCGAGCCTTTCGGCCATGATGAGAGTCTCCGCCGGTGTCGGGCCCCGATCCGTCATATGCCAGGCGGGAAAAAACCGGCTGATATGCCAGGGTACCGACGGATCCAGTTTCGAAGCGATGAAATCGGCGATCCCGGACAGCTGTGCAGCATCATCGTTCACCCCCGGAATGACCAGCGTCGTCACTTCCACATGAACCCCTGCCTCGTACATCGTCCTTATATTTTCCAAAACCGGCGCCAGACGTCCGCCGCAGTACTTCTGATATACATCATCCTCGAAAGCTTTCAGATCCACGTTGGCCGCATCCAGGAAAGGCAACAGTTCTATCAGGGCCTCTGCCGTCATGAATCCGTTGGTCACCCAGATATTTTTCAGGCCCGTGCTGCGGGCTTTCTTCATGATCTCCAGCGCATATTCCAGGAAGACAGTGGGCTCCGTATAGGTGTAGGACACAGACCGGCACTTCCATGCGAAAGCTTTTTTGATGTGTTCCTCCGGCTTGATCATTGCACCGCGTATCGCCCTCTCCGGGCCCGGTTGCTGGGAAATTTCCCAGTTCTGACACCATGCGCAGTGCATGTTGCAACCTTCCGCCGCAAGAGAGTAGGTTTTCGTGCCGGGCATGTAATACTGCAGCGGTTTCTTTTCGATGGGATCCGCCGCTACAGAGATGGTCTTCCCGTAGTTCATGCTGTACAGGCGTCCCCCGTCGTTTTTCCGAACGCCGCACAACCCCCGGCCGTTCAGGGGAATGATGCACCTGTGGCGGCATACATTGCACATTACCCGCTCTCCGGAAAGGCTTTGGTATAAAAGGGCTTCTTTCATGGGGATCACCACCTTTTTCTTGCGCTTATTTTACCACCAACCGTCCCGTTATACAAACACCGCACAGCCTTGCCGGTCTGCCCTCGGATTGACAAGAAATGAAGCACTCTCTATAATCGATTGAAAGGAGTGATGCACATGCAACAAACAGGAAAAATCCGCATCCCGGAAGGGAAAAAACTCGCCGTGAACCTGGGTTTCGACTTCGATGCATTTTCCGTCTGGATGGAAACCTTTCACCAGCCCAGCCAGGCCTATTTGTCCAGGGGGGAATACGCAGGAGAGGTCTGCGTACCCAGGATCCTGGAATTATTGGACAAATACAAGCTGACTGCGGGATTCTGCATCCCGGGACATACCGCCGATTCCTATCCGGATGTATGTAAAGAAATCATCGCCGCCGGACACGAAGTGATGCATCACGGATACGTCCACGAGGATCCCACCAACCTGAAGATCGAGGAGGAGGAAGCGATCCTGCTGAAAGGCTTCGAAGCGCTGGACCGGATCGGCGTGCGGCCCCGGGGCTATCGTTCCCCGGGTTTCGATCTGAGCGCTAACACCCTGAGCCTTCTGGAAAAACACGGGATCCGCTACGATTCCAGCCTGATGGGCAACGATTTCTATCCCTATTACCCCAGGGTCTGCCAGGCCAACTTCGACAAAGGGAACGTGTACACGGACACATCCAGGGTGGTGGAAATGCCGGTCACCTGGTACCTGGACGATTTCCCCCACTTCGAATTTATCGGATCCCGGACCGGAATGAAGCCCCAGAGCCAGGTGTTCGAGATCTGGAAGACTTACTTCGATTATGGGGTCTCCCACACGCAGAGCGGCATGATGGCCATCACCATGCACCCCCAGGTGATCGGAAGGCCCCACCACATCACCATGCTGGAAGAGTTGATCGACCATATGCTCGACAGCGGGGCCTGGATCACCACACTTGACAATATTTATCAAAACATTGCATGGTGAACATTCATCGGATCGGATGGGAAAATGAAAAAGGATGCGTCCGCAGAACGCATCCTTTTCCGTGCATTGATAGCTATTCTTTGACCGCAGCGATTTGATCCATCAGATCTTCGATGGTCTTGTTGCGTTCGGCAATCTCCTTGCACATAACAGCTACTGCTTCGTCCATCTCTTCTCCGGCTGTGAATTTGTCCAGATAATACCCGCCGATTTTCTGCAAGACTTCGTCGATCGCACTTTTTTCTTTGCTTACTTTAGATTTCAGTTTCGTGATTTCCACCGCATCGCCTGCTTTTTCCGTCATATCCTTGGCAACGCTGCTCAGTTTATCTAAAAATGCCATGTCGATACCTCCTTTTCGTCTCATCTCTGTGTTCAATAGGCTTACTTCGTGTCTGTAGCCTATTATATAGCATAAACAGTGGTCGATGCAAACCGGAAATATTTTTCTTAAATATGCGTTTAAGTGAATCGTTTCGGAGCTTCGAGATAGTCTTCGATATTGTCGATCACCTTTTGAGTCAAGCGTTCCAGTGCTTTGGTGCTGGCGCCTGCGCCCGGAGGACCCTTTCGGACGGCATTGGGAAACTGAAGAATCTCCGGATCTCCTGCGGCACCCGGGGTATCGCAGAAGAAATAGTGCTGCGGATCGGAGGCCAGCCACTTTTTGAGCGCTTCCGTATCATGCCCCGGACCGATAGAAGTGTTGAACAGCATCTTTCTTCCGGTCATGACTTCAAACTCCGGCTCTTTGAGCAGGATCACGTTCTTGTTCAGACCCAGGCAGACGATCTCGCTGTCCCGGAGCAACTCGTGCAGGGGTTTGAAATGCATGCCTTCCGCTTCTTTTTCCGGCTTGACGCTTCTGGCAAAATAGGAGATCTGCGCCCCCAGGAGCTGCATGGCGGTTGCGATCATGCTGCCGGTGGTGCCCATGCCTACCATGCCGACCTTCATGTCCGTCAGCTCGTGGGGATACTCGGCCCATTTCAAGGGTCCGTAACCGTGCAAGAGTCCGATGGTTTCGTAGAGTACATATTCCACCACTCCGTTGTCGCCGTAGTCCCGGATCCCGGTCACCGTGATCCCTCGGGTGCGGGCGTAGGCGATGTCCACATTGGCGGACGCTTCCGAATACAGGCTGCAGCACATGCCGATGTACCGAAGCCGAGGGCATTGCGAGAGCACAGCTTGCGGATAGGCGCTGGTATGGCTCACCAGAATCGCATCCGCATCGCCGATCCGGTCCACCATCTCCTCCTCCGATGCCGGGATATCATCAAACGATACGACTTGACCGGCAATTTTATGCAAACGGTCGATGCCGTATTGCAGCATCCCTGTCGGTTCCGTAACTACAAGTTTTTGAAACATGACTCCCTCCATTCGGTGTCGGTACGATCCCATCCTTGCGTTGCGTACTTTCCCGGAACTATTTCAGACGAAACACCGCTTTTTTACGACCGACCACGCTTCCGGTGGCATTGATCAGATCCGAAGGAAACGATTCGTCCAGACGCCGGATCGTTTCTTTGTTTTTATAATCGAGCTGCTGCAGGATTTCCCGCAAGATCAGGGACATATGTGCTCCGTTTCCGTCGTACACTTTCACCGCCACACCGATCCGTTCCTTTTTCAGACCAAAGGTATACACGCCGTCGGCGCCGGTCTTCCCGATGATGTTGCTGTCTTTACAGAGAACACCGCACAGAGAAGTTGCATCCATCAGATTCTCCGGATAACGGGCGATAATCCTTCCGTTCCGCTCTGCTGCCGCTGCAATGGCCGGATCTTCGATCAGATCCGGCGCTGCAAGGCGCAGATAGGATAGGGCCATAGAGGTCATGGGTACGCCGAACACCGGAACGCCACATCCGTCCCAGCCGATTTGAATCTGCGTCTCGGGCACATCGGTGAACACCGATACGTATCGGAGGATCTCCTGCTGCACCGGGCTTTCCGCTTTCCAGTAATCCGCCGGAACGCCGCCCATTTCCCGCTGCATCAGGATCAGGCCCAGGTGCTTGCCGATACAGTTGTCTGGGACTGCAGGCAAGAGAACCCGACATGATCGAAAGTTCTTCGTCGGTCAAGCCGTATTTCGTATCGATCTCCAGAGGATAGAGCGGCAGGATCTGAATGGGTTTGGAAGAGGATCGATAGTAGCTGACAAAGGTCACATCTCCTGCGCTCAAACGAAGGCCTGATTCGTCTACGATGGCAATGCTGCCGATCTGGAAACATTCCAGTAAAGGACCGCGGGTGATTTCCACCAGTTTTCCCGGTTTCATGGTGCTCCTTTTCCTATCTGATTTGTGCGATAACAGCTGCAGTCACTTCGTCCGTGGAGGAATGTCCGCCCAGATCCGGTGTGCGGCAGCGGCCTTCGGCCAGGACAGCCTCCAGGGCGGAAAGAACCTTTAGGGCCCATTCCGGCTGTCCCAGATGCTCCAGCATCTGCGCTGCCGCCCAGATGGTAGCCATGGGGTTGGCTTTCCCCTGGCCGGCGATGTCCGGCGCCGACCCGTGGACCGGCTCAAACATGGACGGGAAACGCTTTTCCGGATTTAGATTGGCGCCGGCGGCAAGACCCATTCCTCCGGCCACCGCGGCGCCCAAGTCCGTCAGGATATCTCCGAACAAGTTGGAACAGACCACCACGCCGAAACGCTCGGGCTCCCGGATCATGAACATACTGGCCGCATCCACCAGCAGCATCTTTGTTTCCACGTCGGGATATTCCGAAGACATTTCTCGGAAGATTTCGTCCCAAAAAACCATGCTGTAGTTCAATGCATTGGCTTTGCTGATGCTGGTCAGCGGCTTGCCCTCTTTTTTGGCCAGCTCAAAGGCATACCGCATCACCCGCTGACAACCCTTGCGCGTAAACACCGCGGTCTGCTCTGCCCGGTCTTCAAAAAATCCGCCGAGGCCTGCATACTCGCCTTCCGTATTCTCTCGCACGAAGATCATATCCACCTGCTCCCGGGAAACGCCTGACAGGGGACAAGGCGCCCCCTTCAGCAATCTTACCGGACGCAGATTCACATACTGATCGAACCCTTGTCGGATGACCAGCAGCAAACCCCGAAGGGAAATATGGTCCGGAACCGCCGGATCCCCTACTGCGCCCAATAAAATGGCATCATACCCGCTCAGGATATCCAGCCCATCCGCCGGCATCATCTCGCCGGTTTTCAGGTAGTATTCGCAACCCCAGGGGAAAATATCAAATGCGAAAGAGAGCGATCCGTCCAGGGCGGCGACGTGCTCCAGCACCTGCTGAGCCGCAGCGGTGACCTCCGGGCCGACTCCGTCACCCCCGATTACAGCGATCTTATAGGAAGGGGACTTCATCATCGATCAACTCCATTCTTTTCAATGTGTCGTAAACGATCCTTCTCGTCTCCGGCGGCAGCGGAAGGGCCGGCAGCCGTTCGCCGCAATTCCGGCCCAGGACCCGGGTATAGACCGCCTGCTTCAGTGACATATACAGAGGCGTTGCAAAGGTATAAAAATCCATGCAGGCCGTCAGCTTCTTATGATAATCCGCCGCCGCCGCCAGATCTCCGTCTCGAAAAGTCCGCCAGATCCCCACGACATACTCCGGCGCAAAATTCGCCGAACCGTTGATAAAGCCCCGGGCGCCGCCCAACAGGGCGCCGATGGCCTGATTTTCGAACGCGCAATAAACGATGAAATCCTCTCGCTTTTTCCGGATATCGATCATTTTTTGCACGTGAGCCGCATCGCCGATGGTCTCCTTGATCCCTACGATGTTTTGATGCTTTAACGCCAGACGTTCCACCAGCTCCGGAGGGAAATTGAATCCGGTCAGACCCGGGAAATTATAGATCACTATGGGCAATTTCGTCGACTCGGCCAGCTTGGAATAATAGGCCTCCACCATAGGTTCTTCGAAAACACAATAATACGGATTGACGATCAGCGCTCCATCGGCGCCGGCCTGTTCCGCAAAGGCCAACAAATCCAGCGTATTGACAATACTGGTGTCACCCACGCCGGCCAGCACGTTCACTCGACCGTCCACATGCCGGATCATGGTCTCCAGATACTCTTTTTTCTCCTGCAGACTCAAGGCGAAAAACTCGCCGGAAGTTCCAAAATAGGCGATGCCGTCCACGCCGGCATCGATCAGGTAGTCCGTATGTTTTTTTGCTGCGTCCAGATCAGGGTTTCCCTGCGCGTCGAAAAATGTGACAGCGGGCGGGTATACTCCTCTGAGATCTTTCATGGTGCTCCTTTCCTGCGTACTCCCGGTTATTATGAAAGGAATACTTCGCATTTATTATATGCCCGAGGGCGGAGCCCGTAAAGGCGATTTTTGCTTCCCACGCGAAGCGTCTATGGTACAATGGAATCGTAAACCTATCGAAAAACCGGGGAGGTGCACCGTGGCAGCAGAAGCGATCAGAACCTATTTGGAAGAAAAGCATGGAGAAATGATGATGCTTTTGGAGCGTCTGGTCCG
>LSQX01112046.1_pt1 | contig 12151 bp, 9 predicted proteins | sample 654561 | NCBI WGS metagenome assembly LSQX01 (sample SAMN04489861, study PRJNA283612) | anaerobic digester metagenome | isolation source: 4 biogas reactors fed with cattle manure at either 37C or 55C with and... | place: Denmark: Kongens Lyngby | collected 2014 | reverse complement strand
GGAGAGAAAATTCTACCCACTCTTAAAGTAAAGCAACCTTCTGGTAGTTATCCAGTCTTGCCAAGAGAAGCAAAGATGAAAGTGCCAGACACTTCGAGAGGTCCGCATGGCACTTTTGCAAGAGGTCAATGGGACTGGAGTTCTCAGAGCTACATAACCACAGAATATGGTTATGAAGAAACTGTGGACAATACACAAACTCTTGAAAACGAGGAATGGATTGATGAAGAAGAGATTTCAGCTGAACTTACGGTTACTGGGTTACTTTTAGCACGTGAGTCCAGAGTAGCAGGTTCTTTGTTTAATGAAGATGCCTTTGCTGGAACTTCAATTAATAATCCCAGTGCAACTATTTTTGACTCAGCAACAAATTGCAAGGTTAAGTTGAAGACGGGGATGGATGTTTCAGCAAGCGCTACGGTGTTCGATGTTTTTGATCTCATCTGGAGTGAAATTCTTCGTAAAAAATGCGGTTTGGCTAAAAATCAATTTTCTTTGATTTGTTCTGATGATCTGGTTAAGTACATGTTGCGTACTAAAGAGGTTCAAGACTCTGTTATGTATGTTGAACCGGTAGCCAGAATGACTGCTGAACGTAAAAGAGAGTTTTTAACAGATTATCTTGGCATTAAAGAGATTGTTACAGTTTCAAGTATCTACGATACAAGCGGATTGAGTCAGTCTGCTGAAATTGGAAAGTTTTGGTCTAATAATTATGCTCTATTGGCTAAGTTGTCTTCTGGAAAACCTTCTTTTAAAGAAGGGTGTCTTGGCCGTCAACCGAGCTGGAGTAAATATGCAAATAATTATATTATTGAGGACTATCCAGATCCTGCAAGAAATGGAATAGTCTATAGAGCAAGAGAGTACCGTGGTGCTACTCTTAATACAGATTATGGCGTTCTCATAAAGAATATGAAAGCTACTGTAGATTCTAAAACTGGTATCTAATCTAAAGAAGCGGTTAATAGCCGCTTCTTTTTTATTTAGAGAGTGGGTAGATTTATGTCTACAAAAATTACAATTGAAAATAAATTAACAGGTTTTAGTAAAAAACTTGCTATTAGATACAGAAAAGAGCTTTTAGAGCAATTTTCTAAGCATATAGACAACATTAGAAAAGTGGCTGATGAGGAATTTATAATACCACGGACTCCTTTAGCAGACAGAGAGCGTAGACAGTATCAACTATGGAGAATGCAAAAAACTCACCCTACAAAGTTAACCCATAGAACTGGTGCTTTGCATAAGATGTTGACTATTAAAGGTAAGTGGTCAAAAGGGTCGAGAAGATATTTATATAGGTCTCCTGCTGTTCAAGCAACTGTGAAAGTAACCAGTAAGGGGACGCAAGTAGAGGAAACTTATACCGGTACTATTACGGCTGATGTAAGAGATCCCACTGCTATCTCAAGAAAGCAATCTGCTCAGCAACTTTTTTTCAGATTCAGGTGGGATTTGAGTAGGGGTATAAGAGGAAGAAGGAGGCCTTTTATAACTCCTGCAGCATATAAAGAAAATATTAATTTTAGAGATTTAATTGCTCAGAAATTTAGAGATTTAAATAACTTAGGAGCTTTATAAATGGCATCTGTTTTAAGTGTATTTACAGAAGGTGTTTCTAATAAAATAAAAACAAGTATTTTTAGACCCAGTGTCGCTTATTCAGAGGTAAAAGATTTTTTTTCTGAAGACGTTAAATATCCAAGGGTTGAAATAATGGCAGATACTGCTAAAGCAGTAGGTTATGAATCACAAAGGAGATTAAAATGGTCCGTTACTTATAACGTAATAGGCTTTTTAAAAAAAAGTATTCCGGAAGGTCAAGACAGTTCTAATTGGAGCTTGAAAGATTGGTTAGATATTTTAAATTTTGGTATGAACACAGTTTCTTTAGTGTACTCAACAGTAAATGAAAGATCTTTATACCCAGGGTTTGATCAAATTGAAGGTTTTTCTCAAGTTTGGACAGACTTAGAGGTTATCCCAGGGTTTAGCGCATTTTGCTTTAAGTTTAATGCTCTTTTTTCAAAATTAGATACGGAGGATTAATGAGCGCAGTAAAAATTTTAACTAAGGCAGCTTTTCAGTCTCAGAGCGAGGCAGAATATGAAGATGATGCCATGCAATTGTTTCCTATAACTTCAGGCAGAATACAGCCTAATTATAACACGGTGGATAATGAAGCTACCAATGGCACTGCTTTTAAGGACGTTCCAAGATTAGGTAATATTGATATAACAGGCACTCTTTCTTTTCAAGTGGACACTGTTGCTTTTTTTAAACTTTTGGATGTCTTTTTCGGGAGTGTAAATGATGATAAATATAAATACGGCACTAATACTAAAAAGTTTTCTTTTGTTTTTAGTGACGGAGTAAAAGTTTATAAGTATGCCAATGTTTACCCTAAGTCTTTAAAAATAACTTCTTCTGCAGGCAATAAGGTTACAGGAGACCTTGAGGTTGTAGCTTCTTCTAATGAGTTAAGAACAACAGATACTTTTCCTGAAGTTACTGACTATGGAGATTTTTTCTTACACAGTGACATGTCTGGGGATGGGTTTTTTAGAGTAGGTGGTCAAAACAGTGCTTTAACTCTTGCAGATAATTTACACATTGAAGAATTTTCTCTTGAGCTTACATCTGGTTTTGACTCTCAGTTTGCGAATCAAAGACTTTCTCTAACTCCTATTTATGCAATGACCGCAATTGAAGTGAGTGGGTCATTTAAAGTCTCACGGTATGATGCAGACACTTTTTTGAACTGGAGAGATAGTGGGACTAAGCTGCAACTTATGGCTAAATACGTATATGGAGATGAGAATCTTGTAATAAAGATTCCTAATTTCATTATTCAAGCTGAACTTGAGGATGAAGATGTCATAAAACAGAATATTACCCTGTTAATAGGCAGAAACGGCTATGGTACAAGTTATTTAAATTCTAACATGGGTTTTATTTCGCCTATAGAATTTTCTAAGGAGAGTGAATAATGTCAGATGTTAAAACTTTGCATAAAGCAGCTTTTGCGTTAGAGTCTGCTGCTGCTTGGGGTTCTGGTGCAAACACTGTGATAGGTGAAAAGATGTTTCCTTTTCTCGAATTTTCCCCTCAAAAAACTATTAATCATGAACAGAATAACAGTATATACTCTGATGGGTTCAAAGAAACGCCACGAGTTGTTACTAATTATTTAGAAGCATCTTTTTCTCATTATCAATGGTTCCAAGGCCCTTTAAAAGATATCGCTTTTTGGGCTTTTGGATATGAGTTACCTCCTGTCCCTGTAGTAGTAGTTACTGCGGACGACCTTACAACAGAGCCACAACAAGGTACAGTATATGAAAACGGAGCAGGAGCTTCTTTTGTATTTTTGCGAAAGGAAGAATACAGAGATGAAACGTTATATGTTTTTGTATCAGAAAAAAAAGCACTGCCTGGGTCGACTTTAACGCAAGTCAGCGGTGCTGGTCCTGATGAAATAGCAGTGTCAACAAGCAGTTCAATAATGTATGAGCATCTTTTTGAATTGGATAAAGACAGCAGACATGTTTGTCCTTATAAAGAACTTCAAAGACCTTTAGAAGTCGTTTATATAACAGCAAATCTGACAAATGTTCCTGCGGAAGGAGATGTTTATCAGGATGATGAGAACAGTTTTCAATTTGTTTATGCAGGTGCTAATGGGTCTAAACACAGATTTATTCTGAAGATAGGCAGTCCTATAATAGAAGGAGATTTATCTCGTGTCTCAGGCGAGGGGGATGAGATAATTTCACCCGATACTGTGGATCCTTTTAAGTATGAAGTAGGTCTCGATTTTCAAGAACTGGGTATAGGAGATAAGTGCCGAAGGGCTACTCTTCATTTTGGAACTGAAGTTTCAGATCAGAGGTTGAGAAACTGTGTTTGTAAAAGATTTGCTTTACATTCAGAAGCATCGAAGTTTTGGGAAGTTACTAATGAATTTTTAGGGTATGACTGTGAAAAAGGTACTTATTTTTTAGGCGGCGAAAGTTTTCCTACTGCAACGCTCGACGCTTCGAATATTATAGCTCATCATCAAACTCAAGTTTTATTAGGGCCTAAGGGCTCTGAAGTTTCAGTAGGGATAACAAGTCTTGATGTTGGAGTGGAAATACCTTTAGAAGTGGGTCAAGATACACTTAGTAGCGTATACTTAAAAGAACCTATTTTTAACGGTAAGTATGATATTTCTTTTAATGCTATACTATCTCGTTACAGTAGCGATGTTTTTCAAGAGTATAGGGATAATTGGACAGACTTAATAGGTGTTGTAAGAGCTAAAGAAGGTTTCTTCTCTGCAGGATATTATTTTAATGCTTTAAAAGAAGCAGAAGCTTCTTTAGATGACAGTGAAGTAACAAAACAGAATTTGAATCTTATACCTTATTATGACTCTGACAATAATTTAGAGGCTTACTTTCCTTCTGATTATTTTCCACAACAGATGAAGAGTCCTGTTCTTTACATGGTCAGAGACAATGATCCCTATTACACAATGATAGAAAGGTAAAATTATGTTAAAAATTAAATTGAATAGAGAGTATAAAATCTGTAATACTTCAGAAAAAGGAGATGAGGACTTTTATGTTAAATTTAAATTTCAACCCACTGAAGATTTAGATTTAACAGAAGTGCGAAAAAAGTTTGAAGATAGTAAAGACGTCGTAGTCAAAAACTTAAGTGTTTTTGATGTAGTTATAAGAAAGAGCATTGTAGACACTGATATAGTGGATATAGATACTGATCAGATCATACCTATAAAAAATGAAGATGGGTCAATTAATGAGTATAATCAGAAAATCGTGATGGACGTTATTAAAATGTTTCCAGATTTTTATGATAAAGTCTGGGCGGCTTATTTGGGGCCTCAAGGAAAAAACTTGTAGACTGGTGCGACGCGGTTGTAGACTGGGGATGGAGTCCTGAAAAATGCCGTGCGTGCCAGTCATTATGTAAAAAGAGAAAAGGCAGTTGTGTCTACATAGGAGACAGGAATTTAAACCTGTCTTCTTTAATCCTTTATACGGAGCTGCCTGAGTGGTGGGAAATTTTTGAACTCGCTATCTCTCTTTCTTCTCCGGACTTTAATGGCTGTTTTTCTTTTAATAACTCTATATTGCAAGATATAGATGTTGAGGTTAGTAACCCAAAATTGTTTTATAAAGCAATGTCTTATTTCCTATATAGGTTAAACAGTAAGATAGAGCAGAAGAGTAAGAAAAAGAAAGGGAGTACAGATGGGTTCGCTCTTAGTAAGAATAAACGTAAACGATAAAGGCAATATAGCTATAGAAAAACTTGGCAAAAATGCTGAGATTGCTGAGAAAAAGATAGGTAAAACAGGAGATACTTTATTAAAAGCTTTTGGCACTGCTGCAAGCTTTCTTGGTCTTTATAAGCTTGTGGGTAAGTTAGGAGAAGCAACAGAAGAAGTTCAAAAATTTCAAGATGCTATGGTCAAACTCAGAGTTGTAGGAGATTTGACTGAAAAAAGTTTTGCTTCTTTTGATAAGCAGGTTGTAAACATGCTGCCTAATGTGGAGCATTTGCCTTCAAGTATAGCTAAAGGTTCTTTAGAGCTGATAAAGATGGGGTATGAGGGTGAAAAACTTCAAAAAGTTTTACCTCATGCTCTGAATTTAGCTACTTATGCGGGCGAAGATTTTACATATACGGCTGTTAATTTGGCAAGAACAATGAACGTTTTCGGCAAGAGTGCGGAAGATGCAGAAGCTGTCTCTAACGCTCTGGGTCGAATTTTAAATTTAACAGCTTTAGATTTTCAAGATTTTATGAAATCTATGACATATGCAGCTCCTATTGCAAAAAATCTGGGTTATAGCTTTGAAGAAACTGCAGTCTTTTTAGGCTTGTTATCAGATCGCTCTATCATAGGGAGTAGAGCAGGAACCGGTTTAAAAAATACAATGTTAAATTTAATCGATCCTGCTAAAAAGTTGAGTAAAGCTTTCAAAGGTATGGATGTTGACAGCATGTCTCTGACAGAGAAATTACAAAAAATAGATGAAGCAGGTGTTTCTGTCAGTGATATGTTAAAACAGTTTAAAATGATAGCCTTGCCTACAGCTTTGACTTTAAGAGATAATACAGAAGAAGCAGTAAGATTGACTAATGCTTTAAAAGACATGAACTTTTCTATTGCAGATGCTTCTGAAGAGATAAGAGAATTTTCAAACCCGATGCAGTGGAGCAGGGTTTGGAATTCTATCTTACGAGCGGGTATACTTTTAAATGAAGCTTTAGGTGACGAGCAAAGATCTTTAGCAGAGAAGTTAAGAAGAGCATTTGTAGATTTTGGAGACTCCGTAAAAGAGAATGAAGAATCTATAAGAAAATTCGCAAGAGTAGTTGAAAGGCTCTTAGGTTTTTTAATCAACAACTCTGAAACTCTTTTAAAACTTTGGGGACTTCTCTGGGGTCGTAAGATGTTAAGCAGTCTTCTTACAACTAAAACAGGTATTACTGGTATAGGTTCTGCTTTGGGTTTAGCTACAAAACAAGCTAATCTTTTAGTAGGTGCGTTAAGTAGAATAGCTTTACCTGCTATAGGCTTCCAAGGTCTTATGGATTACCTTACATGGTTAAAAGAGGAAGAAGCGAGAAAGGGGCGAGAGTCTGCTGCTGAAGGCTACACTAAAAGCAGAGTAGAAGATTTAAAGAAAATACAAGATTTGATTCGTTCTGCTTGGCTGGAAGAGTTTAAACGCTCTGGAGGTCAGACACCTTCTGACGATCCTCGAAAAATAAAAAGCAGCTTAGAAATAGATATATATAAAGCAATGACTAAGTATGCAGATAAGTATGGTAAGATAGCCGCTGAACACGATTTAAGGTCTAAAAGAAGGCTTGAAAGTATTATTTTAGCGTCTGAGACAAGGCTTCGTGGTGAGGGTCGTAGTGTTAGCAGGGATGATGATGATGATGGCCCACCATCGCCACCGCCGCCAAGAAAACCTCTCGATACTGATGCTCTTGAAAAATTAAAGAAAAAAGGCATACTGGGTCTAATTAAAGATGGTGATAGTGATAGCGATTCAACACAAGCTGTTTTTAATATGATACATATGCACGATGAAGCGGCAGACGATGCCAGAAAAGAAAGATTAAAAAAGGATATAGAGTACTTTCTTAAATCAGAAGAAAGAAGAGAGAAGCTAAAAAAAGAGGCCGACAAGAAGCAAAAGAAACGTGAAGAAGAAAGAAGAGAGGAGTTTAAATCTCTTATAGAGTCATCGGCCCTTTTTGCAGACAGTTTTATTAATCTTCTCGATGTAATTAATGACGCGGCATTAGAAAAAACTCTTACTCGTTTAGATGCTGAAAAAACAGCATTGCAAAACAGGTTGCAGTTTGAGACAGCAGGACTTGAAGAAAATTCTTTTAGAAGAGCAATGTTGACCCAGAAGGCTTTTGAGGAAGAGAAAAGAATAGATAGAAAGATGGAAAAGGCCAGAGATGCGGCTGCTGCTAAAGAGAAAAGAAGAGCTTTATTTCTTGCTGGTATCAATGCTGCTGTTGCTGCTACTGATGTTTTAGCTCGACAACCTACTACTATGATGGGTAAGATTGCAGCTGCACTCGCTATAGGTGCCACTGCTACTACTTTCATTGCCGCTATAGCTTCTAAGAAGATGTGGGCAGGCGGTATAGTAGAAGGTGAAGGTAATAGGTCTTCTGATTCAGTCTTGACTTGGTTGAGTAAAGGAGAAAGAGTTTTAAGTAACGATGAGATAGATAGAGTTGGAGGCCATAACAGGTTGCAACAAATTATCGATAACAGCAGTAACACGAAAACATCTTCTAAAACTGTAATTTTTCAAAACTGTTATGGAACAAGACAGTTTGCAAGAGAAGTGAAAGAGCTTTTAGAAAAAGAGGATTCAAGATGGTAGATATTACTTTTTCAACCGGTACAGATCAAATCACTATAAAAGGTGATTTAGTTTTTGGTACTGATTTTTATGACAAAAGAAGAAACCATTTTATCATGGAAGTTGCAGACGGTGAAATACTGACAGCAGATAGTGGTCCTACTATCTGCTTCGGTACTCTTGTTATAAAGTCAGTTTCTAAAACAGATGCGGCAGCTTTTAGAGATTTTATCGAAAGTAAAATGGTTTATACTTTAAACTCTTTCAGCATTTCAGGAATTTCTGGTGTTGATTTAGGTTTAGGTTTTGGAGAAACTTTAACTTCTGTAAATTTTACAGAAGATAATACACAAGGAGTTTTTACTTTTGTAGCTCCTGGGTTATATGATATTAACTTTTCTTATAGATTCGTGAGAGGAGCCAGTTAAATGAATTACAGTGTTTATATTGCGGTATACCCTAACAGTACAGATGACTGGATAAACAACAGTCCTTTTACGACCCACTCTTTGTCTCCTACAGATGAAGGTTTTGCTTTTGGGATTAATAAAGAATCAGACTATACTAAATATAAAGATATACCCAGTCGATTAGTTTCTATAGGAGAGATCGACCGTAAGATAGATATTATAGAGTCTGATAAAGGAGTAGGAGGAGTCACAAAAGTAAATGATTTTACTTTTTCCTTAGAGAATCTAACCGGCATGATTTCCGACCCATTAAAATTATTGGGGAGGACTATAAAACTTTGTACCAATGAGACATCTTCTGTTAGAAAGGATGTAGATCACCCTGAGACAAAGGTGAGATACGTAGGTAAAATTTACAGTATCGAACCATCCAGAGAAGAGCTTATTTTCACTGTTAGAGGTAAACTTCAACTTTGGAATAAACCTGTGGGTCAATTATCAGAGTCTGAATCGGATCAGTTTAAAGATAAAATTATTCCCGTTGTATATGGAAATTTTTCTGATAGCCACGGGTATTTTCCTTTGATAGCAGATAAGGAACTGAATCCTAAGTTAAAAATAGATAATCAGCCGTTAAAAGAGATAACAGCTTTTAAGTGCTATGATCGTGAGAGTAAAACAAGTTATTCTACTTTTACTCCTGAAGAGTTGAATTTAAACTCTGATAATAATGAAGTAGAATCAAAAAGACTTTTAAGCGACACTATAAAAGTAGTAAACAGCGTAGGAGTGGAAGATCAGTATATTGATATTTACAACCCTCACAGAATAGCTTTTACTTTTACTTCTGAGCCTCCTGCACTGGATGAAACTTCTGTGTATGAAGGAGGAACTTATGCACAGATGTGTTTCTTGGGTAAAGAAGATGGTTATTATCTTTTTACCTATCCAGACTGGAATCCTCAAATTGATAACGAGGGTACTCTTGTTAAAAAGGCAGGGCCTGGACCAGATACTTTAACATACAATTTTAGATCTTCTATCTTAGAGCCTTTAATGGTCTTTGAACAGACCGGAGAAAGTCATTTTGATGAAGAGTCTAATTTTGTTGAGAGGCTACCAGAACCTTTAATAGTAAAAATAGGTGATGAGTTAATGCTGGTTCAAGCAGAAGATGAAATTACTACATTCGTTTATAGGTATGAGTATACTCGATATCATGTGGAGAGAGGCTATTTAAACACTTCTCCAGCTTCTCATAATGCAGGAGATTTAGTATATAAGCATGTAGATAATCAAAATAAAGATACTGAAACCAAATGGTTAGTTAAACACACTTTTCCTGTTGCCGAAGTATCTAATTTTTGTATGCCTTACTACGGAAATATTGCCAGCAGTGTTATTGTAAATGGAATGGATAGGGATTCAAATAACTTTCTTTTAGACCCAGCTTTAGAGCCTGGGTTTGATCAGATAGCCAGTAAAATAACTTCTGTTTTTAAAACAGGCGTGTCTCAAAGCGCACAGATTGTTTTGAAACCTATTGGAGACTATAATGATGTAGATGAAAAATGTATAGGTTTGTACATGATCGATTTGCATTTTCCTAAAGTTTCAATAAGTGGAGAAGTTAAGGACATGTTTTTAACCGGTCTTTATACCGGTATGAAATACAATATTATAAATGGTAATTTTGGTATATACTTAATAAAAGGCGGCATGCCTTCTAAGTACGTGAATTGGAGAAATTTAGATAACATATACTATACTGACCCTTCAGGGAACGTAGAGTTGTTATCTATGCCTGTCGGAGTAGGAGGAGTTTTAAAAGATCTTTCCAGATACAATCTTAGAGGAGGCAAACGTACAAGTTCATATCATTATCCACGCTGCAGATGTATCATGTTTAACGGTCAAGGATATGCTTCTCTTGGTTTTTCTTTAAGGAATGAGATACCTCCAATTCCTTATAAAAACGAGTACGATACAGCTCCAGAGTTTGACGGCATGATCCATAATATAAATGAGTTAAATGAAACTCGATATTCGTTGGCTTTTACTGTTGATAATATAGCACAAAGCGGGGGTTTTACTTCTGATGCTGCCTATACTTTTAATATTCAAGACGTGGGTCTATTAATACATTTTTATATAGACCCGATCAAGGTGCCTGTTTTTGCCAGAGGTAAAGGCAGAGTAGATATATTAGGTAATTTAATAGAAAACCCTGTTAAAATTATTGAAGATTTTTTTCAAAAAGAAATAGGTTTATCTTCTTCTGACATAGGTAGCAACTCCTACACAGAGAGAGACTCTTGGAAGTCAACTTTATTATTGACTAAGGAAGGAAAGTCTCTTGATATAATAGATGCTTTTGCAAAAGAGAACGGATTGGTTGTGTCTGAAGATAACTTAGGACATCTGAGAATTGACCCACTTGATGTCCCAGAAACCGTAGATAGGCATATTACTGATTCAGAGATTCAGATAACTGCTGGTTTAGCTGACTGGAAGCAAGAATACACTTCTGTGGATAAATTAGTAACTGCTATGGATGTAAGTTTTTTACGTAACTATGCAGAAGATTCTGAAGTTTATATGAATTCTGTTGTTGTAGACACTATTGAGTTTTTATATTTTTCTTATGCAAAAGATTTAATAGATGAAGACAGAAAATTGTCTTTAAAATTAAATCATTTAAGGGACTCTAATACAGTTGAAAAATTAATACAGTTGTTTGGTTTTTACAGAGGCAGTCCTTTACGGGTACTGACTATAAAAGGAACTTCTTCTTTATCTGATATTAGAGTGGGTCAATTTATAGGTGTAACAAGTTCTCATGTTAAGAGGACTTCAGGTAAAAAGTATCTCTGCATAGGTTCTACTGAACAAGTAGGTTGTGCAGAAGAGCCTCCTTATTTTTTAATAAAGCTCTTAGAGATTCCTACTTATTACAGTGAAGGTGTTACTTCTTTACAAGAAGTTCCTAACAATCCTTTAGAAGAATCATGGCAGGAAGTTCCAGAAGCTGAAGATGAAGTTTATGAGAATCTTATCAGCACGATGGAGGCTTCAGGCGGAGGAGGAGGAACAACTGTAAATAAAGAGATATTTTCTTATACGGACAATCTTGATAATCTGATAGATCTTCTTAAAGCTAAGCAAAGAGGTATAGACAACGATCAAGGTAAAAACTGGTGTTATAAAGATGAGGACGGTCATTTAAGGGTTACCGCTAATCAAAAATACTGGAACGGTGCAGAGTGGGTCTATTCTAACGCTGATTTTAAAAACATAGTTTTACGAGGAGGAGAGCTAACTTTAAAACAAGGGATAACAGAACCCGATGCTCCTGAGAGCGGGCATATGGTATTATATTCAGACGGAGCTTCTGGGAATGAATTGAGGATAAAATGTCCTGACGGTTCAAAGTATATTATAGTTTTAAGTAAGGTGGATTGATTATGAAATTACTGTTTTTATTACCTTTTTTAATTTTTGGTCAGATAGGTACTGTGCACCACAACTTTAATTGGTTAAACGATTCAATGCGTATTGATTCAATTAAAACACGTAGTATTTATTCTGACAACTATTATAATATAGATACTTCAGACGTAGACAATTTAAGTTTATATCTGGGTCAGAAACTTAATGTTTCTGACTCTTCTGATCTGGCAAGAAAAGTGCACGTACATGATACCAGTGATGTAACCGGTTTACAAGATGCATTAGAATTAAAACTCGATGTTACAGAGCTAAATAATTACTACACAAAAACGAATCTCCAAACATCCGGACAATCTTCGGTGCATGCGTCAA
>LSQX01155908.1_pt1 | contig 12152 bp, 7 predicted proteins | sample 654561 | NCBI WGS metagenome assembly LSQX01 (sample SAMN04489861, study PRJNA283612) | anaerobic digester metagenome | isolation source: 4 biogas reactors fed with cattle manure at either 37C or 55C with and... | place: Denmark: Kongens Lyngby | collected 2014 | reverse complement strand
TGTATAAGAGACAGCTCCCCCGGCTGTCCCGAAAACCTAAAACGCCGCCTCGAGATCCGCCAGACGCGCACCGGCAATGCCACCAACCATCCGGCGAATAGCAGCGCTGGCCGCCTTCGTCGCCGGAGCATCCTTATATTTAGGCCCGGACACCGGCGTCAACGTGCCCACCACCGGAGTAACGCCATTGTTAATCGCGGCCTGAGCCATCGCGCCAACATTCGCCGCAATTTGGTTGGCCGGCACCCCGCAATGCACATCGTTGGCGCCATAAAGAATGCAGATAAAGTCCGGCTGGTGGCCGGCAATCAGCCCGCCAATGCGCCCGACGCCGCCGTCACTCCGCTCGCCACCCTTGCCCGCGTTAATGACCGTCAGCCCCGTTTGGTCAGCCAGTTCGGTAGGATAGCCGCCCGCCGTGATGCTGTCGCCCAGACAAACCACGGTCTGGACATTCGTCCCGCCGCCGCCCAAAAGGGGAACAATCTGCCGAGCAAAAACTTGCGCAATGATGGCCGCGCCATCGCCATTGGGGTGCAAACCGTCCGGGAACATCGGGTGAACAGGATGGTCCTCATCCTGCTCCACAGGCGCCGCCACATCGCCGGCAGGCGCGGGCGCCCCGTCGTCCGAGTCGTCACTGCAACCCGCCATCAAAGCCATCGCAACAGCCAGAAAAACCACCCACCCAATCGAACTTCTACCACCAGTTTTCATCACGCGAGATACCCTAAAAAAGATAATGACGTCATCCGCCTGCCGCCCCGCCCGGCATCACGCGACACCACGGGTACAGGGAACAAATTCACCTGCAAAGCTACACAATCTGCCCCCGCCGATTCAAGACCGGAAACGCTTAACCCCAACGCCACAGGCACCCCGTTTCGCGCCGCCCGCGCCAGCGGCTATTTTCTCTTCGGATCTCGGTATAAGACCTGCATCTGCACGTTGGTGTAAATCGTCAGGAATTGCCCCATGACGTGCCGGCAACTGGCGCAGGGGTATAAATCGGTGTAAATCCTCACGCGGCCGGAAACGGAAGAATCCGGCAGGCGGGCGGCCATATCCTCCATGATTTTATATTCGGTGTCCGAAAGCCGCGGAAAACAGCCCGGCCCTTCGATTTCATCAACGCGATTGACGCACAACACCTCGAAGCGCCCGCGCTCCGGTTTCACGCGCATGGAGATGTTGGCCCGCACCGTCGCATTCGTGCAGCCGCGCAGGTCTTTCGCACGGTCCACGCCGCTATGCGCGAAGTATTCCACTTTTTCAAGGCCATCAATTTTGGCAACCGCCCAGGCAAAATTGTGACGCCGCCGATATTTCTCCGGCAAGGTGCCGCGAATCGCCTCCAGGCGCCGCAAGGCAGGCGTGTCGCGCTGTGCGTCGCACGCCCGGATTTGAGGCGCGCGCGTCGGAACCACGCCGGACCGGGGCGCGGCCCGCCCGTCGAGCGCGCCCCCGCCAATCAGCAGCAGCCAGACACACGCAAGAGCGGCCCATGCGCCCCTGAACGGCACAAGTTGGCGGAAACGCGAGTTCAATGTTTAATCACCACGGCGGTCATGTCGTCTTGCAAGACGTTGGTGCCGCTATGCGCCCGCACGGCATCCATCAGCGCTTGAATAATCTCCGCCGCCGGGCGCTCGCGCTCGCGTTGCACAACAGCCAGCATGCGCTCTTCGCCGAATTCTTCGCCGTCAGGCGCCCACGCCTCAATAATGCCGTCGGACACGAGAAGGATGATGTCATTGCTCTTCAACTGCACTTGCTTGGGAACCAGCGGCTCTTCATCGCGGTCAATGCCCAGCGCCGGCGTCGTCGGAAACATTTCCAGTGGCGCGCCGCCGTCGCCGGGCAGCACAAGGCCGGGCGGATGCCCGGCGTTAATATACGACCACATGCCCGTGGCGGGCTCCAGCCGCGCGAAGAATAACGAGATAAAATAATCCAGCCCCAAATCCCGGAGCAGAAGACTTCGCGCATTCGTGAGCATCTCGGCCACGCCATGATGAGCCAGCACCAGCGCGCGCAAATAAGCGCGGACATCCGCCATGAGCAGCGCTGGGCCGAGACCGTGGCCGGTCACATCGCCCACCACCACCAGAACATCGCCAGAAGGCGTGGAAATGAAATCATAGTAATCGCCGCCGGTCGCCGCCGCCGGAAAAGACGCGCCGGCCAAATCATAGCCCTCGAAAACTGGCGCTTGGGCCGGAAACAAATGCTGCTGGATTTCACGCGCCAGCCGGAACTCCTCCTCCTGCGCCAGAAGGGTGCGTTCCGCCTCTTTGCGGGCGCGCCGCTCGGCGGCATCCTGCAGCTCGCGTTCCACCGCCGCCACCAGCCGCGCCATGTTGCCCTTCATCAGGTAATCCTGCGCACCGGCACGCATGGCCGCCACCGCGACTTCTTCGCCGATGGTGCCCGAAACAATCAAAAATGGAACATCTGGATTCCGCGCGCGCACCATTTTCAGCGCGGCGGTCGAGCTGAAACTCGGCATGTTGTGGTCGGAGAAAATGATGTCCCACGATTGGCCCGCCAGCGCGGCGCTCAATCCCTCGGCGCTGTCCACCCGTTGCGTTTCCAGTTCATAGCCGCCGGCCTTCAACTGCTCGATGAGCAGCAGCGCGTCAATCTCCGAGTCCTCGATGACGAGGGCCTTTAGTTTTTTCTTGGTGCTGGCTTCCGCGCTCATGGAACCCCCGGTTGGTCGCTGGAATTCGGCGGCGAAGGCGCGGGCTCATTGGTCAAGCCCCAAAAGAGGCCGATGTCGCGAACCGTTCGCATGAAATCATCGTAATTCACCGGCTTGACGACATAGGCATTCGCGCCGCATTCGTAGCAGCGGGCCAAATCGCTTTCCTCGCGCGAGGACGTCAGCATCACGACGGGAATGGTGCGCATCGCCGGATCGTTTTTGATGGCTTTCAGCACTTCGAGGCCGTCCACCTTGGGCATTTTCAAATCCAGCAAAATGAGGGCGGGCGGCCCGTCTTTGCGGGCGGCGTGAGCGCCCCGCTTATACAGGAAGTCCAGCGCGTCCGCGCCATCCAGCACGCGCTGAATGCTGCCGATGATTTTGCTTTCGCGCAGCGCCGCCATGGTGAGTTCGGCGTCGTTGTCGTTGTCTTCGGCCAACAGAATATATCGGGCAATCATGATTCCTCCTCCCGGTCGCGGGCGTCTGGTTTCGGCAAACTGAAATAGAACGTGGCGCCCTCGTCCACCACCCCTTCCGCCCAGGTTTGTCCGCCGTGGCGGGCGATAATCCGGCGCACGTTGGCCAGGCCGATGCCCGTGCCTTCGAACTCCTGCTCCGTGTGCAGCCGCTGGAAAACGCCAAACAGCTTGTCCACATATTTCATGTCAAAACCCGCGCCATTGTCGCGGACGCTGATAACGAAGTCGTTATCCTTGGCGCTGGCCGTCACCTCAATGCGCGCGACCTCTCGCTGGCCGGTATATTTGACCGCGTTGCCCAGCAAATTGGCGAAGACCTGACGAAGCAAGGGACGGTCGGCCTCCACCGTGGGCAGCGGGCCAATGTGCCACTCAATCTGCCGGCCAGCCATCTCCGGCTCCAGCTCGCGGCGGCATTCCTCCACCAGCGCTCCCAGCGGCACGGATTCCACGTGCATCTGCGCGCGCCCGGTGCGGGAAAACGACAGCAAATCATCAATCAAATCGCCCATCTTGCGGGCGGCGCCGGCGATGACGTCCAGATAACGCGCGCCGGTTTCATCAAGCTTGTCCTTGCTGTTCGCCTGCAGCAACTGCACAAAGCCGCCGATGTGCCGCAACGGCGCGCGCAAGTCGTGCGAAACGGAATAGGAAAAGGCCTCCAGCTCCTTGTTGGCGGCGGTCAACGCTTCCTCGCTTTTAAGCAGCGAGGCTTCCACAATTTGGCGGCGGCGGATTTCGCGCGCCATCTGCCGATTCCACAGCAAAAACAGAACCAGCAGCCCGGCCACGCCAAAGACATATTTATACAGTTTCGTGTAATCAATGCTTTTCTCATAGGTCACGGAAAGCCATTTGCGCGCCATCGCGTTCCGCTCCTGATCGTCCAGCCCCTCCAGCGCCTTGCCCAGAATGAGCGCCAGCGGCTTCAGCTCCGCGCGCGTCACAAACGCGGGCTGATAGATGAAATCCAAATCCCCGCCCACCTTGATGCGGGTGTGTCCGCCGCGCTGGATGTAGTGGCTGGTAATCAGCAGCGGCCCGGCAAACGCAAACGCCTCGCCCGCCTCAACCATCTTAAGCCCCACCTGCACATTCCGAACGGCGACCAGCTCAATTTCCGGGCACTGCGCGCGCAAATAATTTTCCAGGGCGTACCCAATCACCACCGCCACGACTTTGTTTTTTAATTCCGACACATGCCCCACATACGGCGTTTGTTCCTGCGTGAACAACGCGGTCGGCATGGATAAATACGGCTGCGTGAACTGGAAGTCCGCCTTGCGCGCGCTGGCCTTGTTCGCGCCGGAGAGCAGCTCCATTTCCTCGTCGCGCAACTTGGCCTGCGCCTGCCGCCAGGAAGGAATGGCCACATATTCAAATTTAATGTCCAGCGCGCGGCTGAAGCGCTCCAGCAATTCATGCGTGATGCCCTTGGGCATGCCGTGGTCATCGTTGAATTCCAACGGCGCCCAGCGCGGATTGCTGCCCACGCGAATCACGGGATGTTCCGCCAGCCACTGTTTTTCCTGGGGCGTCAGCCGAATCCACGAAAACTCGGTGGCCGGGTCCCAGTTGGGGCCGCTCCATTTTTCAAAAACACCCTGAATGCAATCGGGCGCCAGCGCCGCGAAAGCGGCATCCAGAACTTCCCGAAGTTCCGGCAATTCCGGGCGTATGCCGACGCGCCCCAGCGAAGTCGCCTCGCGGACGGTTCCCTGAAGCTGCAATTCACCCCGCATGTCGCGCGCCATCTGCCAAGTGATTGCCGCCCGGTTGCCGGCGCAGGCATCCGCGCCGCCAGCGGTAACTGCGTCCAGCGCCGCGCCGAGCGTGGGAAATTCCACCACCTTCACCGACAGGCGGTTCGCGCGCACATGGCCCGCCCAGGGCGAACCGCTCACCACCGCCAGCGTCCGGTTGCTCAGACTTTCCAGCGAATCAAAATACGCCCCGCCCCGCCGCCCGACGAGAACATGCGGAATGCTGGCATAGGGCTTGGAAAAAAGCAGCTCGTCGTCACGAACGATGCCATCCGCATCCATGATGGCGTCCAGTTGCCCGGCGCGGCAAGCATCCACCAAACGGGGCGTTTCATCCGTCACCAGAACAAGTCGCCCGTCGAGCCGTTCATTCAGCAGCCCCGCAAAATCCACGGCAAAACCCTGTAACTGGCCGGCCTCGTTCGTAAAGCTAATCGGCGGCCGGTCGCTGGCCATGCCCACGCGAATTTCCGGATGCGCCTCCAGCCAGGCTTCGGCGGCGGGACTCAACTCCATACGCCCGCCGGCGCGGGTGGTCTGGGCAAACCATTTCGACAGAATCGCCGGGCCTTGAGTGCGCATCACGTCATCCAGCGCACGGTCCAGCAACGCCGCGGCCTCAGGCCAATCCCGGCGCACGCCCAGCGCCAAATCCGGCGGATAATCCCGCAAGCGTCCCTGCATGCGCAGATTGGTCAACATTTCCCGTTCCAGCAAAAAGGTGACCACGGCCCGGTTGCCGGCATAGGCCACGGTTTCGCCGCGGGCCACGCCATCCAACGCCTCCGCCGTCGTGTCGTACAGCCGCACGCGAACCTTGGGATGATTGCGCTTAAACCAATCCGCATGGGGACTGTCCCGCTCCAGAGCCAGTGTCCCGCCCAACAGCATTTGCGGCGTGCGATAAAACCGGCCGTCCACTCTGCCCACGAAGACATGCGGAATCGCCAAATAAGGTTGCGTGACATTCAGTTGTTCGCTGAGTTCGCCCGTTGGCGGCACATCCATCAGAGCGTCCAGTTGCCCCTGCTTGAGCCCCTTCACCAGCTCCCGCCACTCGCCCGAATGCAACTCCAGCGCCCCGCCCAGCCGCGCATTCATGGCCGCGAGAATATCCGCGCCAATGCCGCTGGGCGCGCCGTTCTTATCTTGGAAGTTCACCGGCGGAGATGCCGCCGGAACGCCCACGCGAATCACCGGATGTTCCGCCAGCCACGCCTGCTCCTCGGCGGTCTGTTCAAACGCGCCCGCCCGCACAACCGCCATCCCCGCCAGCAATACACCCGCCAATAGCCCGGTCTTCTTCATCTGCGGACAGATTCTCATGCGCTCAGAATAGCCGATTCCCCGCCATCCCCGCCACCTTTTATTTTGCGAGAAAACGCGCGGATTAAGGCGGGGTGAGAATGCCAATCACCGCGCCGGTGAGAAGGGTGCCGATGGTGCCGGCAACCATGGCCTTCATGCCCAGACTGGCAACCGTCTTTTTATGCTCCGGCGCCAGCGCGCCCAACGCGCCCGCCAGAATGCCCACGCTGCTGAAATTGGCGAATCCGCACAGGGAATACATGGTAATCAACTGACTTTGCGGCGAGAGGGCCGCCCCCTGTTTGGCAAAAGCCAAATACGCCACGAATTCGTTGAACACGGTTTTTTGCGCCATCAATTCGCCCGCGAGCTGCGCTTCACTCCACGGCACGCCCACCAGCCACATCACCGGCGACATGACCCACCCCAACATGCGCTCCAGCGAAAGCGGCGTCGCCAGCGGAATCAAGCCCAGCGCCTTGTTCACGAGCGCAACCACCGCGATAATCGCGATAAGCATGACCGCGACATTCACCACGACTTTCGCGCCGTCGTGCGCGCCGGACAGCAGGGCATCCACCACGCCCTGCGTGTCCGCCTTCAAATCGGGCGTTTCATGGTCCACCTCGCCCGGTTCCGCCGGCACCATCAGCCGCGCCACCATGACCGCCGCGGGCGCGCTGATGATGGAGGCAACCACCAAATGCCCCAGCACAATGCCCGGCATGATGGGGTCCAGCAGCGAGGCAAAGACAATCATCAGCGAACCGGAAATCGTGGTCATGCCGGCGGTCATGACGGTCATCAGCCCGGCGCGGCCGAGATGCTTCACATAGGGCTTAATCAATAGCGGCGCGTCGCTCTGCCCCAGAAACACATTCGCCGCCACCACCACCCCTTCCGCGCCGCCCAGCCGCATGGTCCGCCGCAGCACAACCGCGAAGGCATTGACCACGCGCTGCAAAATGCCGAAATGGAACAGCACCGCGCTCAACGCGCCAACGACAATCAGCATCATGAGCGGCCCGAAGAAAAACAGTTGCGGCGCAACATTTGCGCCGTCCACGGTCTGAAACGGCGACGGCCCGCCGGTGAGATAGCCAAAGACAAACGCCGCGCCATCGTGGGTGGCCTGTTCAAGCACGCGCACCACGCGGTTCAACTGAATCAGCAACCGCTGAAACAGCGGCACTTTCAGCATGAGCACGGCAATGACAAACTGCAAGCCCAGCCCCCACCACACAATACGCCACTCCACGCGCCGGCGGTTTTCGCTCACCAGCCACGAAAACGCCGTCAGGGCGGCAATGCCCAGCAGCCCGCGCAGAATCCACATGGCGGCTACGGCAAGTTCACGCGGATGCGGTAATTGCGCTGCGCCGGCAGCGGCACACCGCTGTTGGTGGCCGCGCCGGTATCAATGAAGATATGCTGGTTGGCAAACGGCGCAAGATTCGTCCACGAACCATTCGCCGCGAACGGGTTCCAGACCTGCGCGTTCGTCAGCGGGCCATCCAGAAATTCAATGTGGTACGACCGGTTGGACACAGTCTCCACCGTCACCTGCATGGTATCGGTCCCTTGCAAGTTCTCGACGACAAACAAGCTCGTGGCGCTCGTAGGATTCAGGCCGGCCACATACATTTCCCACACCTTGGAAACGCCGTTGGAGGCCGTCTGCATGGCCAGCGCTTCATACTCGGCGCCGGTATGCGGACCCGGATAATAGGCATCCAGCCACGCATAAGGAACCGCGACCGGCGAATTGGAAGTTTCGGTCGGCGCCGGCGCGGGCGCATCCACCTCTTCAATCTTGAGGTACTGCACAATCGCGCCGTCATCGTAGATATTGCGTCCGCCCTGGTCGGAATCAAAGCTGACCCAGATGCCGTCGTTGTACAACTCCGCGCCGCTCTTGGGCGTGGCCCAGACCGTCTGCTCCGCCTGGCTCGAAGCCAAATTGCGCACATTGTAGAAAACCCCGGTGGCATTGTTCAGCCCAAGCAGGTCCCAGCACGCGGCCAAATCATACGTGTCATTCGCGCCGGAGTGATCGCCCGGATTCACAAACAGCGCAAACGCCAGCACGGCATCCTTGCCCTGGGCAACCGCGCCGGACGTCTCCACCTTGGCAACGGCAAAAATCTTGCCGTTGTCATAAGTGCCTGGATTCTTGCGACCGAGGAAATACGAATGGCCGCTTTGCAGCGCGGGGCTGTTCAGCCGCGCCCAATTCACCCGGCCATACCATTGCGCCATGTGACGCGACCAGTCGGCACTGGGCGGGTTGTCCCAAATCAGCAGCTTGTTCCACTCCTTGAAGTGCGGCACCCATTTGCCCATGTTCAGCTCGAACGAGGCAAACCCATTGTACTGATTGCCCGGCACGCTGTCGCCCGGCTGCTTGCCGGACTTGTCCGCCGTGCAAGGACCAATGCCCTGCTCCTGACCATAAAACGTCATGGGCAGGCCCATCACGGATGAAACCATCGCAAAGCGCGATGCCGTCACCCACGGGTCGCTGTAGGGCATGATTTCGTCATGGCTCGTCAGGTTGAGCAGTACCGCGCCGCCCGAATAGGCGCTCTTGCGCGATTCAACGGCATTTTTGACATCGCCCGGCGACCCGGCGCCGACCATCTGGAACACAAAGCTCTCGTTCAAAATGTCAAAGTGCCGGTTGGAGCGATAGCTGACAATGCCGCCATCGAGCGATTCCGCCATGAACATGAAATTCCACTTGGTCGCGCGCGTGCGGTTGACAATATATTCCCAGAACTGCGGCGGCAGCCCCTGGGCGAAATCGCAGCGCAGCCCGTCAATGCCGTAGTCATCGTACAGGATGCCGTTGACGTCGCGCACACCGGGGCGGTTGCTCATGCTGTGGCCGGTTTTCTCCAGCCAGAATTCAGGATAAGCGCCCATGTAGTTCCACAGCTCTTCGGTGTGCTCCGTCATGGAGGTATAGTCGTACCAATCGCCCTCATTCAGGTAATCGCCGTTGTTGTCGGGATTGTGGCGTACCAGCGCGGCGTAATTGCCATAGAACAGCTCCGCCGTGTCGAGCCACTTGCCGAAATCGCCGCGGTCCGGCGCGCTGGCAATGTCATGCTGCCCGCCCGCCGGCCCGTTGTAGAACGTGGCCGGCTGGCCATAATCCGAATAGTTGGCAAACCAGCCGGGGCGCACACTGCCAATGGCCGTGGTCGCGCCCTGACCAGGATTCACCAGCTCCATCCGCTCGCCCATCTCGCCAAAAACCGCGTCCCAACTGGTGTGATTGAACACGCCATCCAGCATGATGTTGATGGTCCCCACCTGCGTGGTGCTCATGTGCGAACTGCGCCCCGCATCGCACGCCGTCACGAATTGCTGGAACTCCGCCAGCGCCGAAGCCGTCGTCTTTGTGCGCCCGAACCACTTGCTGACAGAGAAATAATCCTTCGCCGAATAAGGGCTGCCCGGTTCGCCGCCCGGCGCCAGACCATATTCCGAGGACGTGTGAATCGGCTGAAACCACAGGCAATTCGCCTGAATCTTGTTAAGGTATTCAATGCCGAATTCATCAAACGTGCCGCGATTGCCCGCACTGGTGTCAATGAGGTCGGCAAACGTGGAGCGACCGTTTTCATTCGCCGCCGTCGCCTTGATGCTCAAGGCATTCAGCTCATAAATGGACTGCTGCAACGCCTTGCGCGGCGAAACCACGACCGCGTGATCCCGAATGCCGCTGCCGGTTTCGGAATAGTAGTGCCAATTCGTGGAGCCGCTGAGCTTATAGCGCGCGGTCAGGCGATACGCGCCGCACTGCGTCATGTTCGTTTCCCACACATAGCCCCCCGCGTTGGCATCCCACGTCATGGGATGAGCCGCGTAATAACCCGCGGAGCTGGTCGTCACCCAATCGCCGCTGGGCGGGCGGATGGCATCAGGCACGCCATCGCCATTCAAATCGGCATTCCAGAAATCGCGCCGGCCCACGTTCGAGAAAATCTGCACATCTGTCGCCCCCGTCGGCGGAACATACACCGCGCGCAGGTGCGCCGTCTCGCCCACCCCTTCATCAATAAAGAACTTGCTGGTCGTGTAATCGGCATTCACGCCGTTGACCGTCAAGGCGTTGGCCCCCTCGCCCACCATGCGATATTCAAACACCACATCGTTCGCGCCGTCGGCCTGATACTCCGCCAGCCGCACCACGCCATTGCCGCCGTTGGTCGTAGAGCGCCACGCCGCGACCTGATAGCGCATGACCGCGTTGGGAGCAGCCGCCAAAGCCGGATCAGTAATGGTGGCCACCCACCACATGGCATTGCCCTGACCGCCCGCATCCTGCTCCTCGTGGCTGAAGGTCATCGCCACCGTATTGGTCAGCGTCGGGTCCGCCGCGCGAATCGCGGGCCCGGACGGCAGCGCACGCACGCCCTGCGACGAACGCGACTTTGCGCCAGCCGTCGTCACCTTGTAGCGCACCTCCGCGTGATCCGCCCACATGGTCGCGCCATCCTTATAGCCCACCTTCACCCACACTTGCAGCGTATCGCCCGCCAGCTTCACCGCATTGCCGCCGTGCCAGACAAATCCCGGCTCTGTGCCCGGATCCCCGCCATAGGTGAAATCAAACGGCTGCGCCTGCGCCGCGCTCAACTGCGCGAACACCTCGCTCGCATTGCCCGCCGCGTTCCGCCCCAGATAGGTCGTGTCGTGGTCGCTGTACGTAATCGCCAGCACATATTCAACCGTTTGGGTCTTGGCGAACGTGTCCGCCGGAATCACCCCGCACCAATACTTGTTGTTGCCGTTCGCCGCATCATACGCCAGCGCCACGGAGCTCCACGCCCCGCCGCCGCGCAAGCGATAATACAACATGCCGCCGGTCTGATTGCCGGGATTGCCGCTCGCGCCGCTGTCCTGATTGCCGTTGTAAATCGTCACCGCCTGATTCGCGTAAGGGTGCCGCGGGTTGCGCATGTACGCCCCCGCCGGCTCGGCATTCGTCGGCACGTGCCACGCATTGCCCAGATTGGCCGCGCTCACCGCCTCGAACGGATGCGCCGCCGCATTCGTCGCTTGCGCATACTTCACGTTGTCCGCCTGCGTCGTCGTGCCCAGGAAGGTGCAATCCGCGCCCCCGTTGGCATAATCCACCTGCAAGTAGTATTGCAGCGTCTCGCCCAGCGCCACCGCATTCGAGGGAATCGGCCCCACCCAATACTTGTTGTTGCCGTTCGCCGAATCGTAGGCCAAACTGTTGGACGCCCAAGCCGTCGCCCCGGACTTTTTATAGAACACCCAGCCGCCCGTCATGTCCGCGCCGCCCACGCCCGCCTCGTAATAATTGCCCACATACACATACGTGTTGGCGCTTGGCGTAGGCTGAAGCGGATTCCGCATCGTGACCGTCGCCGGCTCTTCGTTCGTCGGGAAATGCCAGCAATTGCCGAACTCCGGAGCCGCCTGCCCCACCAGATACGAAAAATTGGTGCCGCCGCTGACGTTGGCCCGCAGGGTGCAAAGATCATAATTCGCCGTCAGCACGTTGACGGGCATGGTGCTGGACAGCACATAATACTTCACAACCGTCCCGCTGGATTGTCCGGGAATCGTGAGCGTCGCCGTCGTCCCCGCCACCACGCTCGTCGCCAGCGTGCTGCTGGCAAACCCATCGGTGGTCCAGCGCACATACACCTTTTCGCCGCTCGGAGCCGCGCTCAACTGCGCCGTAACCGTTACCGGCCCGGTGCCAGCCGTGGCGCTGTTGTCCGACACACTGCTAATCGTCACCGGAAAATTCGTCGTCTCCATGATAACATACGGGCGATACCACCACCCCGCATTCCCCTCCAGCCGGAAAGTATATTTCCGGCCCTGGAGTTTGGCCTTTGACTAGAT
>LSQX01081197.1_pt1 | contig 12152 bp, 8 predicted proteins | sample 654561 | NCBI WGS metagenome assembly LSQX01 (sample SAMN04489861, study PRJNA283612) | anaerobic digester metagenome | isolation source: 4 biogas reactors fed with cattle manure at either 37C or 55C with and... | place: Denmark: Kongens Lyngby | collected 2014 | reverse complement strand
GGAGCGACGCGTTGCGAGCCTTGCGCCAGGCGGTGACCAATCATCCGGAGGTGGAATCCAGCGACGATCTGGTGCGCCTGGTGTTTCAGCAGAGATAGTCACCCTCGCAGGGACGAGGGCCGGAACCCGACCCAGGGCCCACCCGTCAGAGGTTGCGATTCCCCGCAGCTGAGGATAATCGCCGTGCCAGGAGGTTCTGCCATGTCCTTCAGAACGGCTCGCTTGATAGCTCTTCCCCTGTGCCTGTTGCTGGTGATGGCCGTGGCGGCCACCGGCCTCTCCTGTTTCAGCCGTGCCAAGTTGGCTTCCGCGCCCCCCGGACTCTCTGCGCCGGCGGATGAGAGTGCGGCGAGGCAAGAAATGGCCCTGGATAAGTCTGCCGAGGCGCGGACCGGCGCTCCGGCGGCGGCTCCTCCCGAGGGCGGAGGGTCCAGCTCCTCCACCCCTCCCGAGAACCAACTAGACGTCCACCAGGTGCGCGCCAAGCAGATGATCATCTGGAAGGCGCGCTACGACGTCCGTGTGGAACAGGCGGCGGAGGCAGCTGACCAGCTCCGCGCCCTGGTGGAAAAGAACCAGGGCTTCATCTCCTCCCAGGACAAGCAGGTGGACGAAAGCGGCAACACCCGCGTGACGGTGGAGGCGCGGGTGCCTTCGGAGAAGTTCTGGGATACGGTCAACGGCCTGGAGACGCTGGGGAAGGTCGAATCCGGAAACACCACCAGCGAGAACGTGACCGAGGAATGGGTGGACCTCGCCGCCCGCCTGCACATCAAGGAGCTCCGCAAGGGGCAGCTCGAGGCGTTGCTGAAGCGGGCGCAGTCCACCGAGGAGATTGACCAGCGCCAGCAGCAGATACTGGCGGTCCAGGAGGAGATCGAACGCATTCAGGGCCGCCAGCGTTACCTCCAAGACCAGGTGGCGCTCTCGACCATCCGCGCGACCTTCTACGAGAAAGGTCTGGCGCCGGTGGGCAAGCCCGGTCCCTTCAGCGTCAAGAACACCTTCCTGCGCTCCTGGTACTACCTGCTGGAAGTGCTGAAGGTGTTGTTCGCGGTGGCGCTGTTCATAGCCCTGCCGCTGTCCGTGGTCTGGGTCCCGCTACTGATCTGGTGGCTGGTGAAACGAGCCAGGGGGCGGGCGGCGAGCCCGTAGTGTATTGGTGGCCCAGCGAAGAGTAAGGAGCAACCAGCTCGTGAAAACGCAAAAGGCAGGTGTCCCGCATGAAGTTGCAGTGGATGCAGGTGGGGGTTCTCGTGGCTCTCCTGACGGTGCCCGGCTGGTGCGCGGCGCAGCCGCATGTCGCGGTGCTGAGCGACATGGAGTCTCTGGAGGCCTGGGAGGGGCCTGCCGAACTCACCACAGATCGCAGGCAAGGCAAGAGCGCCATGTGTATCAAGATGGGCAAGGGCGGGGCCTACACCCTGACCCACAAGGATTTCGCTGCCTCCGGGATTGATCTCACCAAGTACGACGTGCTGAAGTTCGACTACAAGATCACCGGGGGGCGCTTGACTCTGGATACGAACATGCGGCAATGGCCCTTCCTGGGCGGGTACCAGGGGGAGTTCTATCCGCTCAAGGACAGCTTCCGCTATCCTGAGAGCTGGCAGGAGCAGGTCGTCAACCTGGCCGGCGTGGAGAACTGCCGCCGGGGATACAGCAAGGATGAGCCCCAGTTCCTGCTTATCATCCACGCGGAAGCAGACGCGGCGGACGTGCGCCTGTACCTGGATAACCTGCGCTTTGTCAAGCGCTTGATTACCGTGGAGTGCATTGATGACCGCTTCATGCATTTCGGGGAACGTCATGACCAGGCAGAGGGCTCGCTTCAGTACCGCTATGACTTGCGGGTCACGAACCGGTCAGAGGTCAAGCAGAAAGTTCGCATGCGGGTGTCCCCGGAGCAGTTGCGACATTTTACCGCCGGAGAACCGGCGGCGGATGCAGAAGTGCAGCCGGGCGAAACAGTGACGATGCCGCTGGTAATCTCGCTCTCCGCCGAGGCGCGGAAGACCCTCAAGCCGTTCTACTATGAGACCTGCCGGGTGACCTTCGACCTTCCGGGCGTCCCTGACAGCGATTTCTGGGTGGAGCTCCTCCCCGCGGTGCCCTACCAGGCGCCAGCGCAGCACCCCTACCTGTTGGTGACACCAGAACGCGTGAAGCTCATGCGGAGTTGGGTCGAGAAGTGGGGGTGGGCCAAGAGCGCTGCGCAGAGCGCGCTGGCGCGCGCGGACTTCGCCATGCAGTTTGACCCGAACCTCCCCAGCTTCACCCCCCGCGAGGAACAGCCTGGAGACCGCATCTGCCCCAACTGCGGGGACCAGACGGAGCTGTATGTCGTCGAAGATCCCCTCTCGGTTGACCGCTTCCAGTGCACGCGTTGCGGGAAGATGCTCAGTCCCAAGATAGACCGGGCTTACCGTGACACCGGGTATTGGTGGCACCCCGAACATCCGGATCCCCGTTCTCCCGAGCCCGGTCACGGGGTGGTGCTGAGTCGCTACGGCAATGTACTTGACCTGGCGGTGGCCTACCAGTTGACGGGAGAACGGCGGTACGCTGAGCGCGTGGCGGAAGTGGTGCGGGCCTACAATCGCGTGTATCCGGACTACCCCCTCGTCCGTACGGAGGCCTACTCAACCTTCGACAGCAAGGCGGGCGGCCGCATAGGCGGCTTCTTCGACGACTTTGGCTGGACGGAGAGAATGACCGACACCCTGGACCTGATCTGGGATGCGGGGGTGCTCACCGCCGAGGAGAAGCAGACGTTCCTGGAGACGGTGTTGGAGCGCTGCATCACGTCGCGCATCCGCCTGGCGAATTACATGGTGCACCGCCTGAATCAGGCGGGTGGAGGCTATGCGATCCTGGCCGACAGCGCCCCGCTGGGAGCCCTGGTGATGGAAAGCCCCTATGGTCTGCGACCGCACTTGATCGAGACGATGCGCACAGACGGGCTGAACTACATGGCGCCACAGTATCAGTCCGTAACCATGGGGATGATTCTGCCGATCCTGCGCCGCTATGACAATGCGGGGCTAGATTACTACACCGAGCCCGTACGCAAGCACTTCACCTCCTGGTACCTGTGGACCGATCCGGACGGCAACACGCCAGACCTGGGTGACAGCACGTGGACTAGCTACCGGAGCCACACCGGCCTATGGCTGTTTGAGCAGGGCTACGCCAAGTACGGAGACCCCAGTATGGTGCTTCCCGTCCAGGAGCACCTGTACGCTGCCTGGCAGAAGTCCAAGCTGAAGTGGGAGGACCTCCCCCGGCCGTTCAACTTTCCGCGCTCGTACGATGTTCTACTCTACGGCGTCGAGAACATACCCCGCGGGAAGCCCGACGCCTCATGGCCCTCGCAGAACTTCGATGACTACGGACTGCTGGTGTTCAACCAAGGACAGGGCGACAAGCGGCTATGGATGGCGTTGCCGTATGGGAAACCGGCCGGCCACGGCCACCATGACAAGCTGCATTTCGAGTGGTGGGCGCTGGGGCAGAAAATGACGAAGAAGGGCGGAGGCTACGCGACCGCGCCGGGTGGGCCCTGGTGGAAGCACCCCGCTACGCACAATACTCTGTTGGTGGACCAACGGGATCAGATGAACGTCCCCGGCGTGCTCGAGACCTTTGTGGGCGAGGGACCGGTACAGGGGGCCGTGATCACGCATGATGACATGTATCCCGGTGTGCGTTTACAGCGCACCGTGATGCTCTATGATGGCTGCATCTTCCTGTTCGACCGGGCCGAGTCCCAGCAGGAACACATCTACGACTTTGCCTACCGGAATGCAGGCCAACTCACGGTCCCGCCTGCCCCCCGCGAAGGGGTGGAATCACTCGGACATGAGGTCAACAACTACGGGCAGATCACCGGATACACGGTGTTCCGGAACATCCGTAAGGGAACGGTCTCAAGTCCCCTCCACGTGACATGGGATAGCCTGCTGAACCCGGAGGCCCGGGTCCGGCTCACCCAGTGGGCGGATCCCCAGGACCCAGCGGAACTCCTCCTGGTGGACGCGCCTTTTGACCAGTCCTGGGCGAAATTCTGCAGCGACGCAGATCAGATTTACCGCCAGGACTACCCCGACGGTCCCGAGGGCAAGTTCCAGTATTACGGCCGGGCGCTGCTGGTGCGCAAGTCCGGCAAGACGGCAGGCTATTTCACCGCACTGGAGCCTTACCTGCGGGAACCCCGGATTGCGGAGTTGCAGCGCCTCCCGTTGACCGTTGATGGCAAACCAGTAACCTCGAGCGAAGGTGTGGCCTTTCGAATGCAGATTGACGGAGTATCCCACGTCCTCATGATGTGCCCGCAACCCGGGGCCAAGCGGTACGCCAACCGGACAACCCGCGCCTTCTTCGAGTGCTACTCGGAGGGGGAGGTCGAATCCTTCTAGCGGCGAATTGCCCGTGCTAGGGGAATTCCAATGCTAACGAAAGTCGAGGTCCAAGCATCATGAAAGTCGCAGTGCTAGGTGTGGGTGGAATGGGTGGCGGGATCATCAAGACCCTGCAAAAAATACCGAGCGTCACGGAAGTTTTTGCCTATGACGTGGACACTGAGCGGGTCCGCGAGCGCGAGCAGAGCCTTGGAGCCACCGGGGTGACCGAACTGGAGCGGATTCTCGAGAACCGGGACATTCCCCTGGTCTTCGTAACCGCCGCCAACTTTGCGCACAAGGAGTTGACGATCGCCTCTCTGGAGGCGGGGAAGGCCGTCATGTGCGAGAAGCCCATGGCCCTGACCCTGGAGGATGCCCGGGCCATGGTGGAGACTGCCGAGCGGCTCGGGACCTTCTTCCAGGTGGGCTTTGAGCTGCGTTACTCCAAGCTGTACACCAAGGTGATGGAGTGGATTGAGGAGGGGCTGCTGGGCGAGGTGATCAATACCACCTGTCTCTATACCTCCAGCGCCTGGCGCAAAAGTGCGAGTTGGCGGCTGAAGGCGGCGACCGGCGGGAGCATGATGGGTGAGAAACTCAGCCACTACGTGGACCTGCCCCGCTGGTGGGTGGGGTCCGAAGTGACCGAGTGTTATGCCGCCTGCGCTCCCAACATGGTCCCCTACATGGAGATTCACGACAACTACCACCTCACCTACAAGTTCGCCAGTGGCGCGGTGAGTCACCTGACCTACCTGCAGGGCCATCCCGCGACCTTCCGGGGCGATCCCCTGCAGCCGGCGGAGGCACAGCAGATCGGCGATGGCCATGAGCTGCGCTATATCGTGGTGGGCACCAAGGGCGCGGCGGAATGCGACGTGTTCCTGCGGGCCATCAAGCGCTGGGACTGTCCGATGGACCCGGAGGAGGGTTTGCTCAGCAACCTGGTGGAGAACCTGACCTGGGACCCCTCGGAGGGGCACTTCTACTTCCACAACACGACGGACCAGACCATTGACATCGTGCGGCGCGTGGAGGCAGGAGAGCCGCCGGCCACCCCGGCACGCGATGCCTACAACTCCATGCGACTGTGCTTCGCGGCTGACGTATCGGTGGATGAGAACCGCATCGTCCAACTCTCGGAGCTGGAGTAAGCCGCAAGCCAGGCTCAGCCCGCTCCCTCGTTCCGGGGGAGCGGGCCTCTGAATCAGCGCCCAGCCGGTAGAGGGCGTTCCCCGGGGACCTGGCGGCGCGCACTCTCAATGACCGGGAGGCAGGTCTTATCCTCCCACCTCTCGAATTACCTCCCTGCGCATGGACGACACACCGCAGCGGCAACGCATCGTCAGTGGGGAGAGCCAGGCTCAGGATCAGGAAGAGCCGGCTTCCCTGCGCCCTCATTCCCTGGAGGAGTACAACGTCGGCCAGGAGCGGCTGATCGCCGGCCTGCGGATTGCCATCCGGGCCGCGCGGTCGCGCTCCGAGCCGCTGGAGCATCTCCTCTTTGACGGCCCGCCGGGGCTGGGGAAGACCACGCTGGCGTACATTATTGCGCGGGAGATGGGCGCGGAGCTACATCGTACCAGTGGCCCTTCCCTCGAGCGCGCGGCGGACCTGGTAGGCGTGCTCACCAACCTGGGCAGCGGCGATGTGTTGTTCATTGATGAGATCCACCGCGTTCCGCGCCCGGTGGAAGAGTACCTGTACCTGGCGATGGAGGACTTCCAGCTCGACTTTGTGGTGGATCGCGGCCCCTACGCCAAGACGATCTCCCTGCGCCTGGAACCCTTCACGCTGATCGGGGCCACCACCCGTTCGGGGATGCTCACCGCGCCGCTGCGGGAGCGGTTCGGCATCTTCCATCATCTGGACTTCTACGAGGAGGACCAGCTCCGGCGTATCGTGCTGCGCTCGGCAGGGATTCTGGAGATCCCGCTGGAGGAGGAGGGCGCTGCGGAACTGGCCCGGCGCAGCCGGGGCACGCCGAGGATCGTGAATCGGCTCCTGCGGCGGGTCCGCGACTATGCCCAGGTCATCGCTGACGGCGTCATCACCGCCCCGGTAGCGCGGCGGGCGCTGGATGAGATGGGCGTGGATGCACGAGGGCTCGACAATCTGGACCGCAAGTACCTGCAGACCATGATTGAGTACTACGGCGGGGGGCCGGTGGGGCTGAATGCGCTGGCGGCGACGCTTTCCGAGGACCAGGACACGCTGCAAGACGTAGTGGAGCCGTTCCTGCTGAAGATCGGCTTTGTGATCCGCACGGCGCGGGGGCGGATGGCAACGCAGGCGGCCTATGACCATCTGTGCGTCAACAAGCCCGCCCCCAGCCCACCAACCGGACAAGAGAACCTGCCGTTGGAGCTGGAGTAATACCGCATGTTCACTCCGGCGTCGCCCACCCTGACTGAACGCCCTGGCCGTGCCGAGAGTCAATAGACTGCTGCAGCTTGTTCGCCGGGCGAAAGGACTGCTCATGTACAACCATATTCTGGTGCCCCTGGATGAATCGGACATTGCGGAGGCGGCGTTGGTTCACGCCGAGGGTCTGGCCAAGTGCACGCAGGCACGCTTGACCTTGATCTCGGTCCTCCCCCTGGACCCGGATACCGTGAGCAGCAGCGAAGCTACCCGGGCGCTGGCCCGGCGGCGGAAGGAGCTCCGTGACTACCTGCGCACCCGCTGCGCCCGGCTGGAAGAGGAGGGCCTCTCGTGCCATCCCTCGGTGCGCGAGGGGGACGTGGGCGAGGAGCTCGCCAAGTATGCCGAGGGGCATGACTGCGACTTGATCCTGATGGCCACGCATGGCCGGCGGGGTCTGGCGCGGTGGATCCACGGCAGCGTGGTGGAGCGGGTGCTGACCCAGACCAAGACGCCGGTCCTTATCGTGCACGCGGAGTAGCTTGAGCAAGCCGCACAAGCCCAGAGGCGTGCACTATCTCCTCGTTCAGCGTAGTCCGACACCCTCCGACAAGCCGGTGCCACTCTCGCAGGCCGCACCGGGTTGTCTTTCGCCCACTGGTTCATTCTCAGTGCCATGCCCGGCCAAAGGGAGGTCATGGCCGGCGAACAGGGAAAGCTAATGGAAGTGGGAGTAGGTGCGAAGTAGTCTGCTAGTCCTGAGTCCTTGGAGAGAGGGATGACTATGCGCAGAGCGCTGGTGGCCGTGTGTCTCGTGATGCTGTTTTCGAGTGTGACGGTGCTGGCCCAAGAAGGGACTCCGAGCGCGCCGTGGTGGAACAAGAACTGGAATCGCCGGGCCGCAATTGTCCTGGCCAGTCCAGGCGCCGCGATCGCCGGGGTGCCGGTAATCATCTACGGGCATGCCCTCCAGGAGTTAGCGGGAGGCGAGGCCTTCTCCACCGGCTCGCTACGGGTGATCGCCCCGCAAGGCGAGGTACCGTGCCAGTATGACGAGTGCGACGGCACCGGCGTCCTGGTCACGGCATCCAACCACGAGCTAGATGCCGACGACGAGTTGTGCTTCCAGGCCGACCTGCCCGCGCAGGGTCAGGTGGTCTACTGGCTGTACTGGAACACCACGCCCATACCACCCGGCAAGTATGAGGTCACAGCGCGCGTGCATGACCCCGTGGAGCCCACGGCCTTCCTCGGCGACGTGCAGTTCCATAACCGAGCCTGCCTGATCGGCATGAAGGGCCCGGGCACCGGGGAAGACCCGACGAAGAATGATGCGGCGAACCACGGCAACGGCGCCGTGACGTTTGTGGATTTCTTTCACCATGGCATAATTCGTGGCGGCTGGGGAAGCTACTTCCCCCAGGGGGGGCTGTTCGCCGGACCCGGCACGGAGATCAAGAAGTGGCAGCTCCCGCGGCAGATCGCCTGGGGGCCGGTGCGCTGCGGGGCCAGCGTGGTGATGCCAGAGGGGAATCTCCCCTTGGGGCAGGACCAGACGGCCCGGGTGAAAGTGGAGCATCGCACCTGGCTGTACGACCGCGGAGCCTGGGTGATGTTTGAGGAGATCTTCACTCCCCTGGAGCCGATCGCGCGACTTGGCCGCTCTTTCAACGTCGGCTTTGCGCTAGACCCAGCTGGGACCTACAAGAACTGGTCCTCCATCGAGGGCGAACCGTTCTTCGCGCAGCCGACAGCCGAGGAGATCGCCGAGGCAGCCGAGACCAACAAAATCATCTGGGGCGGCAATACAGATGACTGGCTCTCGCAGTATCGGCCGGCCGACCGCCTGTTGCTCTCGGCGGTCATAAACCAGGGCCAGCCGCTCCCCGGGGAGACGCGGCAGGGGACGAGCTATGGCCGCACCAATCTGAATCTACGCAATAGTCTCGTCTTCACCAACCTCGCGGCCAACCAGCCTATCTACCGGCGCTTCTGGTACACGGCGATGCAGGGAGAGTTCTCGGATGGCGCGGTAGCGAATGCCATTCCGCTGGCGTTGTCTCCGCGGGGCACGGCCATGGGACCGGTAGAGAAGGCAAGATAAGGAAGAGGAGACTGCGCCACCCCCCGCAGGGTCCCGGTCGCCGAGCGCAGAAGGCGGGGGCACCCCGTGGCGCTCAGCGGAGGTGTGCCATGGCCAGACACTGGCTCATCCTGGTGATCGTGGGCCTGGCTCTCCTGCCCAGCGGGAGCCAGGCTAAAGTAGGGTGGATGGTCTACCCTTACAGGATTCCCGTCGAGGACGAGTACTACCAGCGACTGCTGAACTGCCAGGAAGCCGAATACGTTGGCGTGCAGTGGCGCGCGAGGGATAGCTACAGCCCGGAGGACCTGCTGCAGAGGCAACGAGCGGCGGAGCTGCGCCGGGCGGGCAAGAAGCTGATCGTAGACCTGTGGTTTGGCTCCACTCCCCCCTTCTCCTGGCGGTATTTCAACTTCCCCGGTATCGCGCTGGATCCGCAGGTCCGGCAGGACTTCTTCGACAGATGCGCAGACCCCTTCATCGAGCACTACGGCGCGGAGAATATGTACGCCGTCCATCTGCTGGAAGAGACAGGGATGCAGTTCTCTTGGGACTCGGATGTGCCCGGATATCCTGAGGGGCAGATCGGGTACGGGAACTCCAACAGTTACGATAATCCCTCGAGCTTCGAGTGGCCGCGGGGCATCTCCGGCCCGTACAACCTCAACGTGCGCAAGTATAACGAGTTCCTGCGTCAGGAGACCGGGCTGGACATGCGCCTGGCGCCGATCTGGAGCAGTGCCGAGAAGGTCCGGTTCAATACCTGGGTACAGCAGCGCATGGAGGCCGGGGCGCATAACGAGTTCGCCAGGCACGTGCACCAGAAGTACCCGGGGCTGAAGGTGTACGCCTTCAACTCGGGCGCGGCCCTGATCCCTCAGAGTCAGGTTCTGGATGGGCAGTTCATTGACCGATATAGCGCCACGAACGTGGTATACAACGCTATCCGCCAGTTCCGCGCAGTAATGCGGCCGGACCAGGACCTGGTGACGATGACCTGGGGGAGCCGGCAGAAACCGTTGAACCAGCGGATGGCGCAGCAGGCGGCGTGTTTCCTCGGTGGAGCGGATATCCTTTCGACCTATAACGACCACGAGGTTGAAGGTGACGAGTGGCTGAATATCGTGCGGGACTCGATGCGGCCCTTCCTGGGGCGACCCCGATTCGTTAGCCACTCGCCACTGCTCTGCCTGGGCGGCTCACCCCTCGCGGGCATGACGCTCTCGGCGGGGGACTACTGGACCACAGGCTTTGCGCACTATGAGGTGGCAGCGGCGCGGAGCGGAGGCATGGGGAAGTACGACCTGCCCGGCGTGGAGGGGCCGCTGGATCGTTACAAGATCGTGTTTAGCTGGGGGACTATGCGCCCGGATCTGGAGGAGTGGGTGCGCCAGGGAGGGATCCTGGTAGGGGTATACACGGGCGCGGACCTGCTGTTGAAGGCCGGCCTGCTGGAAGACCTGCATGAAAGCGTACGCACTCAACCTCTGGAGTATAAGCCCGGCAAGTGGATGCGGGAGAACCTGCGCCTGCGCGAATCATACCCGCTGGAGTTGATGTATATCCAGCAGTACGCGGCGCCGGAAGGCAGCGCCATTCATCGTGACGAGCTGGTCTATGCGGCGGAGTATGGTAAGGGCTTCATCGTACTCTTGCCGGCGCTGTGCGATGTGCACGCCCCCTGGCAGTATGAGTCCCACTGGGAGGTCTACCGGCAACTGATTACCGACCTGTGCCGGGGCGCGCTGCTGCACCGCAACCTGGCGGCGGTGGCCGAGCAGTGTCTCGATGAGCCGGCCTTGGGCAACGATTATTTGCGGGTGACCTCGGACGATGGCAAGCTCACGGTGTACGTGCTCCTCAATGACGTCCACGGACCGCACAAGAGCCAGACTTCGTTTGTGGTGCCGGGGAAAGACGTGATCACCGGGAAGACCGATGTGACCTTCGGCGAAGAACACCCGGTGGTCATGATTGAGAACGGATGACCCGAAGTAGGTAGAGGAGACGAAAATGCACAGGCTGATATGGACCGTAATCGGGCTGATGCTGCTGGCGCCGGGCGCACGCGCCGAGGTGGGCTGGATGGTCTACCCCTACAGGATTCCCGTCGAGGATGAGCAGTACCAGCGATTGCTCAACTGCGAGGAGGCCGAGTACCTTGGTGTGCAATGGTACGCGCAGGATGCTTACGACCCGCAGGATCTGCAGAAACAACGGGCCGGGGAGTTGACGCGGGCAGGGAAGAAGGTCATTGTGCAACTGTGGTTTGGTTCAACGCCTCCCTTTTCCTGGCGGTATTTCAATTTCCCGGGCATTGCACTGAATCCCAAGGTCCGTCAGGACTTTTTCGACAAGTGCACCGATCCCTTCATCGAGCACTACGGCGCCCAAAATATGTACGCCCTCCATCTGCTGGAAGAGACCGGGATGCAGTTCTCTTGGGACTCGGATGTGCCCGGATACCCTGAGGGGCAGATCGGCTACGGGAACTCCAACAATTACGACAATCCCTCGAGCTTCGAGTGGCCCCGGGGCATCTCCGGCCCGTACAACCTCAACGTACGCAAGTACAACGATTTCCTGCGCCAAGAGACCGGGCTGGATATGGGTCTGGCCCCGATCTGGAGCTACGCCGAGAAGGCCCGGTTTAACACCTGGGTACAGCACCGGATGGAGGCGGGAGCGCATATCGAGTTCGCGAGGCACGTGCACCAGAAATACCCGGGACTGAAGGTCTACGCCTTCAACGGAGTCGTCCCGGCGGTAGCGCAGGCCAGGGTGATAGACGGGCAGTTCACCGACCCCTATACGAGCACCAATTGGGTGTATGCCCGCATGCGCCGACACCGTGTGGTGATGCGCCCGGATCAGGACCTGGTGGCGATGACCTGGGGCAACCGCGACAAGCCGATGCACCAGCGCATGCCACAGCAGGCCGCCTGCTTCCTGGCCGGATCGGATATCTTATCCACATATGCGGACAAGGAACACACCAGTGACGAGTGGCTGAATATCGTGCGCGATTCGGTGCGCCCTTTCCTGGGGCGGCCCCGCTTTGAGGCACGGCCCCAGGTGCTCTGCGTGGGCACCGAGGCCCAGCAGAGTGCCACGCTGTGGAATGGAGTTTTCTGGAACACCGGGTTCGCCAGCTATGAGATGGAGGCCGAGGGGAAGCCAGAACAGCTAGATCAGTACAAGCTCATACTGGCGTGGCTGAGAGGTCGGGAGGACCTGGAGTCGTATGTCAGAAAAGGAGGCCTCCTGCTGGGGGTCAACGTGGGAGGCGACCTGCTGGTGCG
>LSQX01178208.1_pt2 | contig 12153 bp, 9 predicted proteins | sample 654561 | NCBI WGS metagenome assembly LSQX01 (sample SAMN04489861, study PRJNA283612) | anaerobic digester metagenome | isolation source: 4 biogas reactors fed with cattle manure at either 37C or 55C with and... | place: Denmark: Kongens Lyngby | collected 2014 | reverse complement strand
TTTTGTCACTGCGAGCTTGCGAAGCAGTCTTGCGTTACAGGATGAGATTGCTTCGTGCCTCGCAATGACAGGTTTGCAATATCTTTACGGGTACAGGTGACAGGATTGGCGATGACAGAAGGATGGGCTGCTTCATTCATTGAGATTTTGTTACTGCGAGCTTGCGAAGCAGTCTCTTATTAATAGGATGAGATTGCCTCGTGCCTTGCGATGACAAGATTCGAGATGGCAAAAGGATGGCAGTATTGAACTGTTCTATCATCACAGCCAAACCCAAGTTTACTCATCCAATCCGTCCAATTTAAATCAAAAAACCCCGGCAATCTACCGGGGTTTTTCTTGTTCATCAGAATCCTCAATCTCAGATCCAGCCGCGCAGCTTCATCGCCCTGACGACGCTGTCGATCGCCACCATGTAGGCGGCATCGCGCATGTAAACACCCTGGGATTCTGCCATTTGATGAACGCCCGCAAAAGCCTGGGTCATCTTATCGTCCAGTTTCTCAAGGACCTCTTTCTTGGTCCAGTAAAAGTTCATATCATTCTGAACGCCTTCAAAATAGGATGTGGTCACACCACCCGCGTTGCACAAAAAGTCCGGGATCACAAAGATGTTGTTGGCGATCAGAACCTCATCCGCCTCAGGCGTGGTGGGCCCGTTGGCGGCTTCCGCAAGGATCTTCACCCGGCTGTGGAGGTTTTGAATGGACTGTCCATTGACCTGACCTTCCAGAGCGGCAGGGATCAGCACATCTGCTTCCTTTGAGATCCAGGCATCGCCCGCTTCAATGGCATACCCCGCCTGAACGGCTTTGTCCTTGTTAATCGAGCCATACTGGTCGGTAATGCTCATTAAAAAGTCCGGATCGATCCCATCACCCTTGCTGACGGTATAGGACGCCTGGTCTTCACGATCCCAATAACTGACGCATGCCACCTTTCCGCCCAGGATCTCAATAAAGCCCTTGGAGGCATATTGGGCAACATTTCCAAAACCCTGGATAGCAGCCACTGTTTTTGTGGGATCCATTTTGAGGTGGCGCATCGCTTCACGGACGGTATAGATGACGCCGGTTCCTGTCGCTTCTGTCCTTCCCAATGAACCGCCGCCGCCCACAGGCTTGCCGGTGATCACGCCGGGTGTATACACCCCGGTGATTCTGGAATATTCGTCCATCATCCAGCCCATCATCTGAGGTGTTGTGCCCACATCGGGGGCGGGCACGTCCTGCCGCGGGCCAATCTCTTTCCACAAATTGCGGACAAAAGCGCGACAAAGACCTTCTTTTTCATCCACCGACAGGGTGGCGGGATCCACCACAACGCCGCCCTTCCCTCCGCCGAGGGGGATATCGGCTACGGCGCATTTCCAGGTCATCCACATTGCCAGCGCGCAAACGGTTTCAATCGTCTCATGTGGATGGAAACGCAAGCCCCCTTTGTTTGGGCCGCGGGCATCATTGTGCTGTACACGAAAGCCCTGAAAGACGCGCGTGCTTCCATCGTCCATCCGAACCGGGATGCGCAGATGAAATTCCCGCATCGGCCAGCGCAGTATTTCGCGAACCTGATGATCCAGCCCCAGCTGATCCGCCACGTGATCAAATTGCTGCTGAGCCATAGCAAATGCGTTGGTTGTTTCTGCCATAAAAATCTCTCCTATTTAATTTGATTTGGTGAGGTTAACAAAACCCGATCGCTCAGAATGGGAACCGGCGGTGGTGAAGTTAAATAAAATATGCAGGCATTCCGGACCCAAGCCCGCATTTGTTCTCGCTCAGTTGTCCCTGAAAAAAGAACATGCCTGCTCCACAAAAAGAGTGATCATCTTAACGATAGCCGAAAACCCCGAATGCGTCAATGTGAACTTGGAGTAAATCCTGTAATGCCTGCCATGAACCCGTTTGGTTTTACGGTTTCAGGCCGGGCATCGCTTTGAATTTTTAAAATTATTGAATATGAAATAAGGCTTTGCAGTTCGGCAAATGTGGAACTTTATCAAATTATTATGCGTCTTAAAGATGAAAACTGGAAAATAGATAAATTTAAGGAGTAAAACCCGATGAAAAACAAAAAATACCTCATCATTGCAGGCTTGCTGATGATCGGCTTACTTTCCGCCTGTGTGGTTCCGACGGCTACGACAGAGTCTGGCGCCACTCGTTCAATGAACGTCAGCGGCACAGGTCGCGTTTCTGTTGTCCCCGATATCGCCACAGTGAGCGTCGGTGTGCGCACGGAAGCGGACGAAGTCTCTGCAGCCCTGGCTGGCAACACGGAAAGCGCCAATGCCATTGCCAGCGCATTAGAGGATCTGGGCGTTGCCAGGGAAGACATCCAGACCTCAAATTTCAATGTCTACCCCTCGGATCGCTACGATCCCATGACGGGTGAAATTACAGGTCGTTACTTCGCCGTGGAAAATACGGTGATGGTCATCGTTCGCGACCTGCCCAGTCTGGGCGATGTGCTCTCCACAGTTGTTGGCGTCGGTGCGAACTCCATCTACGGCATCAGTTTTGATGTCGCGGATCGTGAGGCTGCTGTTGCTGAAGCCCGCCAGCTGGCTATCCAGGATGCCAAAGAAAAAGCTGAAAAAATTGCTGCCGATGCCGGTGTTACGCTTGGCGATCTCATCAACATCACGGTGACCAGCGGCAGCCTCCCCATCACCTATTATGATTCGATGGGCGGCGCATACGCTGAATCCTCTGTGCCCATCGCGGCAGGCACCCTTTCCATCATCATGGAATGCAACCTGACCTTTGAAATAAAATGAAAAAGATTACCGAACCCATTGGTGAGTCGAAACCTGATTTCGGCTCACCGGTCAATTACTTTTCTAAACATGACTAAGGAGTACGATTATGAAAAAGATCGTTTTTTCTATTATCTCTATCCTGGTATTCGCTGTTCTGATCACAGGCTTTTCCACCATGCAGGTACATGATCAAAACCTGCGCACCATGAACGTGAGCGGCACAGGGACCGTGAGAATCGTACCTGATATTGCTCATATCAGTATTGGGGTGAGCTCCCAATCACCAGATATTCAAGAAGCCCTCAATGATAACAACAACAGCGCCGCAACCATCATTGAAACCCTGATCAGCATGGGCGTTGATGCAAGTGATATTCAGACCCAAAATTTCTACCTGTATCAAAGCCAAAGCTATCCAATGTATTGGACAGATGCTTCAGAGGAAGAATCTCAAACATACTATTATGTAGAGAACACCGTCTCAACAACCATTCATGATTTAGACCTACTGGGGGAAGTTCTTACAAAAGTTCTTGAAGAAGGTGCGAATACAATCTATGGCATTACCTTCGATGTGGCAGATCGAGAGGCAACCCTTGAAGAGGCGCGCAGCCTGGCGATTAAAGACGCCCGGGAGAAGGCAGTAACTATCGCAGGCGAGGCTGGAGTCAAACTGGGCGAGATCCATTCGATTAAGATGAGGCAGGATAATTATTATCCTTACAGTGAAGGTGCGTCAATGGGAATGGCGATGGGCGGTGGCAGCGACGTGCCTGTTTCTGAAGGTACGATGGAAATAAATGTCACCATGTATCTGACCTATCTGATCGATTGATCTTGTGGTCATTTTTCACAGGATGGGATATTTAAATAATCGATCCGTGGTTTTGGTTTAAATCACGGATTTTTCTTTTCAATTGTCAGGAAAGTAACACTGTTTGTTTTTTTTGAGTATACTAACAGCATTAATTAAGCAGCCTGTCACCTGATCCCATTCAGCTGTGGTCATGTCTGAGTTAAACAGGAGTTTTTAAATGCAAATTGTTACTGATAGCGGTTTTGACCTCTCCCCCCAGCAACTTGAGAATGCAAATCTCCACATATTGCCGCTTAAGATCACTTTAAGCGGGACAACTTACCGAAGTGGCATAGACATCGATAAGGAGGGCTTTTACCGGCTCCTGGAAAACACCACAGATATGCCGATCACATCCACCCCTTCACCAGGAGAATTTATCGAAACATATGAGGCTGTTGCAAAAGAAGATCCGGACATCCTCTCCATCCACATTTCATCAGGTTTGAGCGGCACCTTTAGTGCCGCCGTCACGGCGGCAAAACAGGTACCCGACGCCAACGTCACGCTGGTGGATACCCGTTCCTTATCCGTGGAAATGGGTTGGCAAATTGAAGCAGCTATTCGAGCTGTTGCATCACACTGGCCATTAGAAAAAATATTGGCATTAATGACCAAAGTCCGCGAGCAAACAGAGGTCATTTTTACGCTGCCCGATCTATCATACCTGATCAACGGCGGCCGAATCAGCCACCTGAAAGGCTTGTTAGCCAATTTGCTGGGTATCAAGCCCCTGATCGGGGTCGATAAAGCGGATGGAAAATATTACGATCGTGGCAAAGCCCGAACTTTTAAAAATGCGATCCATGCGATTCCAGCCTACATCGCATCGAAGATTGAAACAGGTACCGCTCTGCGGGCTCAAATTGGGCACGCCGATAATCCTGAAGGTGCTGCTATGCTGAAGGAAGCCATTGATAAACTGTTTCAATGCGAATGGCTGCCCGAGTGCTCAATCTCTCCTGTGCTGGGCGCTCACACCGGGCGCGGGTTGGTGGGGTTGGTCTTTGCCCCTCTCCAAAGTTACCCCGAACTGCCCTGACAAAGATCTTTTGCCTTTCCTTGAAGGATCTTCAGATTGTGATAGACTTAACCGACATTGTGAAGTTTGCCCTGAGATGTGCTGCAGATCCTCTGACCTGTGCTATCTCAACACAAACCAAACATCGGGAACATCGAACACAAAATGAAAAACTTTCTTTTGAGTTCGTTCTAAAAAAGTTATCAGTAATTTCCTGGTAAAAGCCAGGAGAAGGAGCATTTAATGAAAAAAAACAAAACCCTCGTCATATTAATGTTCGTTTTGTTTCCACTACTGGTTGGTATGGCTTGTACCTGTGGATTGCTGCCATTTGGGGGTAAAAATGTTAAGGAAACACAAGAGCCTACAAGAATTGTCGAAGAGATTCCCACCCAGGTTTCTCCCACAAGAGTTGCACCTGTTGTACCTCCCGTAAAAACAGAGGAAGTAAAGGAAGATCTGGATGGCGATCTGGTCATTGAACGGGATAATTGGGGCTCCGATGAAGATTATGTCTTTGTTGGCTTCCTCCTCTCCAATCAGAATAAAGACGACATGGCATTAACGAATGTTGAATATTCGATCTACATGCTGGACGCCAATGAAGAAATCGTCGCTCAGGATTGGAGCACCTATCCTCTTCTCCTTCCAGGTGACAAGGTGGCAGTTTTCTACCAATACCCCATCCTGGAAGACGATCCAACCATCGAATCTGTTGAAATTAGCTACAGCCATGAGGGGCTCAAGAAAAATAATGGGGCTGTAAACCCGTTTAGCGTGGAAAAAATTATGTACTGGGATGCTGGATACTGGCCCATCGTTACCGGAATTGTCTATAATGACGACCCCATCGTTTACACCGATGTGCGAGCAACGATTGTTCTCACAAACTCCGATGGCAATGTCGTCGGGGGTGGATATACCTATATCGATTTTATCCCGGGCTATGATGAAATGGGTTTTTCAGCTTATGTGGATGCTTATGATACGGTTGAAACGGTTGAAATTTATCCCGTCACCAGCTACGGCACAAAAGAATACGATGACACTAATGAGCTCTGGGAAAGAGTTTCTATTATCGATTACACCTTCTATCCTGACGAGTACGACCTGCTGTATGGCGGGGTTGTCATTCAGAATAATCTCGATATAGTTTTAGAAGATGCCATTCTGGCGGTGACTTTCTATGACCCGGATGGTTATGTCACCAGTCAGGCGGGCGAAGCCATTGATTATCTTATGCCCGGCGAAACACTTGGTATTGCGCCTTACATCTATTCACAACCGGAGGGTGCCAGCGCGTCCGATTTTACCATTATCATTTTCCCGGGTGAGCCAGCCAAGAATTATGAGCTGACAAAAAATGTGTTCACCGTCAATTCTGCAATATTAACCGGCAGTTATGATGATATGGTCAAGGTCAATTTTACGAATACTTACAACAAAGAAGTCAGCGATGTAAATGTCTACGCTCTGGTGTATGATTCTGATGGCTCGATCCTTGGTGGTGGCCTTTCGTACTACATTGACCCCATTCCCGCCGGCGCATCAGCGGACTTTGAGTTTTATGTAACTTACCAAACCGATGAAATAGTTGACAGAATTGAGGCTTGGGTTTTGCCCTACTACTGGACAGATTTTGAATAAATTCTCACCCTGGCTTCACTTAAATCACAACCTGCGATTGCGTTGAGGTTAACGCACCCAGGTTGCACCTGATTTGAATAAAAAAAGACCCTGGATTATGTAAAACCCAGGGTCTTTCATATCTTATATTTTCTTGCTTTTATGGGATTGGGTTTTGTCCCACCCAATCGTCCCCAAGGATGACCACCAGGTCAACCCCAGCATTCGGGTCGTAATTATAAGAGATGCTGGTCGAAGGTACGCCCATCGTTTCAGACAGCCATTTCAGGGCATAGGGTGTGCTGTTATAAACAAAGATTTGAGTCGTGATCGTGTAATCGGCATAGCTTTCTTCAACAATGTTGAAACCCTGTTCTCTTAACCAGACAGCAGCCTTACCGGCATAATCACTTTGCGATGAGCCATTCCTGAGCGCAACCCGCGCCCCTTCTTCGGCGATGATGTCCTGGGTTTCCCCCTGGGCAGCCGGCGCCAGAGCACCGCCTTCACCAAAGACCTCATTGCGGATCAGACGAATTTTGTCAGGCACAGGCAATAAAATATCCAGATCGTCGGGTGATTTTCCAAATGAAATGTGTTCATTGCTGATGATTGCCTGTGTGATCAAATTTCGATCCACCTCCAGTGCGGACCAACCCAATTTAATCGCCTCACTTAACGAAAGGTTGGTGTTGATTCCGGATGAAAGGTCGTTATAAATTTCAGGTGCGCGAGCGACCAGTTTTGGCATCATATCAAATTCAAGAATTCGATCGCGAACTGCCATGATCAATATTTGCTGGCGTTTTGCCCGATCAAAATCGCCGCCCTCTGTTTTACGGGCGCGCGCATATGCCAGGGCATAATCTCCCGGCAAGGTGATCACACCCGGCTCAATTGTGACCGTGTTCCATTTGCCGATGCGATCAAGCACCATGGGTTCATCAAAGGTCAGACGGACGCCCTCGATATGATCGATAAAACTGATGAAAGCCTGAAAATCGATCTGAGCATAGTAGTGGATTGGAATACCCAACAATTCTTCAACCGTCCTGGAAGCCAGCGCAGCGCCACCGCCAGGCAGGTTGTGAAGTTCTCCCAAATAATATGCCGTGTTGATTTTATAAAAATCATAACCGGGAACAGCCACCCATAGATCCCTTGGAATGGAAAGCATTCCTGCCGTTTTGTTCAAAGGATCAAGGGTTAAAACGATCATCGTGTCGGAATGTGGAATTGCTTCGGCTTCCCAATCGCGATAATCCAATCCCATTACAAGAAGATTGACCCGACTGATCCCATCCCAGGGTTCAGGGGTGGGCAATTGAGCTGCAGGGATTCCGGTTGGCTTTGGTACGGCATCTGAGTCTTCTTCATCTCCGTTTTCTTTTGATTTCAGAACGGGATCGCCGGGCAGGGAAAAGGTTTCGTTGCTTGCGACAACTTTTCGAATTGTCTGATAACCAAAAAATGCACCGACTATCGCCAGAACGATCATCAAAGCCAGGATGATCTGAGATGCTCGATCCCTCGGAAAATTTTTTGTAATGTTTTTAATCAGTTTCATTGCAATCAGCCTATTTGACGATCCAGGTTATCAATAATGATCCTGGATCAAAGTTTAAAACGTATTAAGATATCGTGGAATCAGGATGGATAAAAATTTTTATTCCATTGGAGGGGGCGGCACCGGCAGGTCTTCTATTTTGGTGTCTATCCACCTGTCGCCTTCATCAATCAACATGACCGGTATATCATCCACGATCGGATATTTTCGATCACAATCCTGACAAATCAGCCAGCACTCCTGATAAAACGTCAGAAGACCGTCTTTTTCCTGGACACAGTGCGGACAGCGCAGCATTTCAATTAAATCTTTGTTGACCATCATACCTCCAAACTATCTTCATCTCTAAAGAGACGGGTGTGTTTATTTTAATTCAAAAACGAAAAATAGCAACTTGCCCTGAACGGGGAAAGGTTTCCTTTGGACAATCGATCTGTTTAATCGCCCTTTGATTCGGGGATTTTAGTTCCGGGGCCATACTCAAAGACCGCCTGCCAGGGACGGAAACGTGTAAAGATTGTATCGGATAAGTGGACTACGTCCTCTTTATACACTGTTCGGGTGACGGTAATGTCTGCACCTTCTGCGGCGTAATCAACCTTTTTGATCTCGCCTTGTTTGAGATCAGGGTTTTCACGATAAAGATCTTCAGGCGCAGGGACCACATTGGTTGGCCCGGTCGTCTGCCAGCTGACCGTGCGTCCATCGCCGGTGGAATAGAACTTCCACGTCAGTGAGTAATCCCCCATGTAAGTTTCCATTAAAAGCCAGTGCCCCGTATCATTGGTGAATTTTAAATCAACAATAGGCACATAGACGGTCGCATCCAACCCTGCCAGGTTGACATCCCTGCTTCTATCGCTTCGCATCTCATAATAACTGACCCGATAAGCATGTGCATGGCGTTCCACAATCGGGAAGCCAGCAAAAAAGGCTGCCCGGAAGAGGGTCGTGCTCACCTGACAAATGCCGCCCCCTACGCCCTGAATTGTTTGTCCGCCGTAGATGATGAGGGCTTCGGCATAGCCATTTTCAAGGCTGATATTCCCAAAATTGTCCGCCATTGAGAAGGTCTCACCGGGCGGGATCAGTAAGCCATGAAACTGGGACGCGGCGATTTCGATATTCTGCACACGGGCTGCCTCAGAACCATAAAAATAAGTTGTCTCAGCATGAACCAGTTCCGTAACCCCCAGATCAGCAGCTGTCATATCATCGGTCACGGTTGGCTTGATGGTTTCGAACGCCAGTGAAGCCTCGTGAGAGCCCTTCTTCACCTGGGCATCGATTTGCTCCAGGCTGGCTGCAATATCCAGTCTGCGTCCAATGGTAGCTGGTTTGATCACTTCTAACTGATGGGTGTCATCATTGAAGATAAACCGGGTGTTTTCGGGTTCAACCGACACGCTGGACGCCAATTGCTTCAGGTAATTTGTAAAAACTTGCTGGTTGAGTGAAATTTGGTAACTCGCGTTCGAGCCCTCAGCATCATCATCTCGTGTGATGGACAGCATCCCGGCTAATTCCTCAGGAGAGATCGTCCAGGATTGAGATTCATCGGACGGATCTTGAATCACCAGCGCTTCGCTCAGAATCTCACGAGTTAATTCCGCCTGATCGCTGACATCCATAATTTGGGGCGACGTCTCATGCACAACAATCGGCACCTCCGCTTCTTGCATATACATCAGGATGGTTTCAATCAAAGCAAGTGTCATTTCAATATCCACTTCCTTGCCAACCTGGCCGTTCCTGACGACCACCTGAGTATTTTCCAGCGCCAGAGAAGCTTCCTGCACCGGCTGGTCGATCTCCGCAGCGATTGATTGAATAAAAGCCTGTGCAATCCGTTCATCGTAATAAACCACGGGCGTAAGTTGTATCCCGGTGAACCAGGCTTTAACCTTTTCAACCAAACTGGTCGGAAACCATCCACGCCGACCGGTTTCATACGCGTGCTGCGCGCTGAAAGTTGAATCAATTAAATAGCCCAGGTCAATAGGACGTGCTTCCCAAACCCGATCCTCATAGGCAAGAGACACTTTTCCTTCATAGGTATAGGGTAAAGCAGCCGACAAACGCTGGCTGGCTTCTTCCCTGGACAAACCTGAGAGGTTTTCGTCCAGAATATAGATGCCCGGGTAGATCTTCTCTGCATAAACAACTTCAAAGGCAATCAGGGCAATAACTACAAGCATGCCAAAAATGACCAGGCTGATCGGAAATGACCACAGAATCTGGGTACGCAATTTATTTTTGGTAGACGAAGGCTGTTTTTCGCTCATCATGGTTGTCGATTATACTTCATGGGCTTCTTTAAGCGCACCCTGTGAAGTTCACCTCATGTTAACAACGGATTCGGCGGTCTATTTGTTCCATATAAAAAACCTTAAGTCCATGGCTCGGTAAGCCACTAAAAGTGTTTTATAATTACCAAACGAACGCCAAATCAACCCGGAATAGCTATGACTTCTTCGATCGTTTTACTGATCATCATAATTCTTGCAGCCATGGTGCTTTTTTCTATTGAAGTCCTGCCTGCGGAAGTAGTCGCGCTCGGCGTCGTATTAGCACTGATCATTTCAGGTATTCTGCCAGTGGATATGGCCTTCCAGGGGTTTGGAAGCGATACGTCGATCATGATCCTGGGGTTGCTGATTTTAACGGCAGCTCTGGTACGTACCGGCGTCGTTCAGAGAATTTCAAGAGCGATCCTTCTCAGGATCGGTGAGAATTTCAATCAGCTCTACTGGATCATTACCGGGACAGCCGGCATAATGAGCGCTTTTATTTCCAATACAGCGACTTCGGCTTTGTTTACCCCTATGACGATCGGTCTCGCCAGAAAATTTAAAATTCATCCTTCAAAACTTCTCATGTCCCTGGCGTTTGCCACGATTCTTGCCAGCTCAGTCACGCTGATTGGCACATCAACCAACGTCGTGGTGAGCGGCTTACTGCAGCAGCAAGGGTTGGAACCCCTGGGAATGTTTGAGTTAACCCCAATCGGCATCCCAATACTGGTGGTTGGTTTACTTTACATGTTCTTTATCGGGCGCCATCTCGTGCCGGTGAGGGACCAGGAAAACAAGGAAATGTCTCTGGATATTCTCTCCTATGTTTCTGAATTTGAAGTGACGCCAGAATCTCCCTGGGCGGGAAAGAGTATTGGCGAACTTGATCTGGGAAAAGCTTACGACCTGACCGTTCTGCAAATTATGAAACCTTCCGGTTTGAAAATCGACCCCAAAGTAACGTCTGTCTTTCAACCGGGAGATAAAGTCCTTTTTGAGGGCAATCGAAACGATTTGGTGGCATTGGAAGATCGGGAAATCGTAAAATTTACGGGCGAATTTAAGGAAAGCTCAGAAATGAAACGGGCATTGTCAATGGCCGAGGTGATCTTGCTGCCCGGGTCGCCCCTTTTGGGGCGGACACTTGCCGGACTGAATTTCCGAGACCGCTTTGGCGTTCAGGTTCTGGGGATCAACCGAAATGGTGAAACCATCCGGCGGCGGATCAGTCAGACTCGCCTGAAAATCGGGGATCAACTCCTGTTACAAGGGAACCCTGATTCCATCGGTGGGCTGGGAAACAAAGCCAGCTTTCGGGTTGTGACTGTTAATCCGGAAATCCCGTCTGAGTCAAACCGGGCGCTACTTGCCCTTGCTATTTTTTTAATTTCCCTGCTGCTGGCAGCCTTTGAAATTCTTTCATTGCCTGTGGCAGTCACATTAGGCGCTTTTGCTGTCTTTGTGACGCGCTGCATCACGCCAGAAGAAGCCTATGGACAGATAAACTGGTCGCTCTGGCTGCTCATTTCCTGTATGCTTGCTCTGGGTCAGGCCATGGAAGTTTCAGGCTTGGCGGACATGATTGCAAATTTTATTGTAACCAATATTGGCACCTCCAATCCCATCATTTTGCTGAGTATTTTCTTTTTCATCTCGCTATTCCTCACCCAGCCCATGTCCAACCAGGCTGCGGCGGTCGTGGTTATCCCGATTGCCATTCAGGCCGCCAATCACCTGGGGCTGAACCCGCGAACCTTTGCGATGATGATCGCCATTGGCGCAAGCTGCTCTTTCATCACACCCCTGGAACCTGCTGCGATGATTGTGTACAGCGCTGGAAATTACCGTTTTTTCGATTTCATCAAAGTTGGCTCCCTCCTGACCATTTTGATCTATTTACTCGCCATTGTCATGGTCCCCTGGCTTTGGCCTTTGTAGTTTACCCACCCTATTAAGGTATAAAATAAACGCCATGCGGGTTGATTCACAAGTGTGAAGGACCTGCGATTTCTCACAAAATTGATCCGC
>LSQX01112954.1_pt1 | contig 12153 bp, 10 predicted proteins | sample 654561 | NCBI WGS metagenome assembly LSQX01 (sample SAMN04489861, study PRJNA283612) | anaerobic digester metagenome | isolation source: 4 biogas reactors fed with cattle manure at either 37C or 55C with and... | place: Denmark: Kongens Lyngby | collected 2014 | reverse complement strand
GACAGAAAGAAAATTGAAGAGATACTGCGCGAGGAGATCCTCGAGGAATTGAAGAGTATCCCTGAGAGCCAACCCCTGATGTTCAAGTTGACCCTCCCGGTGGAGCCCGATTACTATAGAGAAATCATCGAGCATCCCTCGGTCCTCAGGGTCGTGGCGCTCTCCGGTGGCTTTACAAGAGAAGAGGCGAACGAGCAGCTGGTAAAGAATCGAGGACTGATTGCCTCCTTCTCACGTGCTCTGACAGAGGGGCTGGCAAAAGATCAGACAGACGAGGAGTTCAGCCGCATGCTTGAAGAGTCTATCAACAGCATTTACGAGGCGTCCATCACCTGATCTTTTCCGCTCAACTTTCTCGTCAGTAAGTATTTTCCTTCTCTGATAAAAAAGTCCCCGCTCACTTATAGGCGGGGACTTTTGCATCTCACGAAACGTCAAAGCGGATCAGTCAATCACCGGTTCGATCAACCCGTATCCACCGTTCTTTCTTCCATAGACGACGTTGACTTCTTCTGTCTGCGCATTGAGGAAGACAAAGAAACTGTGTCCTAACAAATTCATCTGCATAATGGCTTCTTCCGGATCCATCGGTTTAATCGGAAACGCCTTGGTACGTACGATCTGAATCTCTTCATCCGCCGATTCCTCTCCTTCGAGCGGTTCGATTTCTTCAAATCGGATGGATTCGTGGGTCTGATAGCGTTTTTTGAGCGCGGTCTTATGTCTTCGGATCTGTCTGGAAAGTTTTTCGAACGCTCTGTCCACGCTGGTGATCATATCAAAGTTCGTCTCCTCTACCCGGACGATGGCTCCGTTTTTGAGTGGGATTGTGATTTCCACAATCTGCGAATTCTTCACCTGGGAGAGATTGATGATAGCTTCCACTTCCTGATTGAAGTATTTCTCGAACTTGGACATCTTGCCTTCGATGCGATCTCTCAAAGCATCATTGACGATGACGTTTTTTCCTAAGATCTCAATTTTCATCGTTCACACTCCTTGTAGTTACGTTGTTTAATCTAATACCCCGCCTTTAGGCAACGTTCACACCTATCTGGCAATTACGAGAAATAGTACATTGGGTATTTTTGCTTTTCGCAGTGTTTTCGATGCTTCCCGGATGGTAGAACCCGTCGTCAGGATATCATCGACCACCAGCCAGAGCTTTTCATCTTCACGAATCGACGCTGTAAAAGCCCCTTCCAGCTCATGCATGCGCTCCTTTGCACTGAGCGAGTACAGAGCGCGCGTCGCCTTCGCCCGCGTTAAAAGCGATGCAGATGATACACCTAACTGCCCTGAGACCTCCACACAGAGATCTTTCGCCTGATCGAATCCTCTCTTTCGCTTTTTCTTCTTATGCATGGGAATGTAGCTCACGCCTTGCGGGGAGATGTCATTGGCTCGCAAGAACCTCACCATCTCGGCAGAGAAGAAGCGGCTTACATAGCGGCCCTCCTGAAACTTCATCCGATGAATCAACTCTCTAATGATGCCGTCGTAGTGATAGATGCTCATGAGAAAATAGCCTTCCGTCTGCGTTACCACGGGGTAGACGAGCCGATGGATCGCCTCTTTGCATTCGTGACAGAACAGCCCGTCTTCAAACAGCTCCTCTTCACATATTTCACATTGTCTGTTCACCCATAGCGTCCGCCAATCGATCATGGTGCCATCTTAACGCAAAAAAAGAAGAGACACTTACTCGGCGTGTCTCTGTTCCATCTTGTCTGAGCGTTCCCACTGTTTCATAAACGCCTCCTGCAAGCCGCTAAAGCGAAGGGAGCTCTCCTCTCCTTTCACCATGACATGAAGCACGCGCTTTTCTCCCAGGAGAATCACGAGGCGTTTTCCCCTCGTCACACCCGTGTAGAGGACATTTCGATTCATCAGCATCGGCGCCGCCCAGCCCATGATGAGCACGACGCAGGGAAATTCACTCCCCTGAGATTTATGGATCGTCATCGCATAGGCGTGTTCCAGTTCCATGAGTTTATCGAGAGGGTAGCGACACAGCCTCGTCCCATCAAAAAGGATCGTCAGTTCGCGACGACTTACGCCGATCAATTCGCCGAGTTCTCCGTTGAAAACACCTTTTCCAGGCATGTCGGATTCCGTGTCGACCCATTCGAGCAGATAGTTATTTTTTACCTGCATGACTTTGTCGCCTACTCGAAAAATTCGATCCCCGTGCGGCAGCTCGGCTCGAAGATCATCGGGAGGATTCAAAAAAGACTGCAGAGACTTATTCAGTTCCAGAGAGCCTATAGAGCCCCTTCTCATGGGTGTAAGCACTTGGATGTCCCGTAAGGCGTCGAGACCGTAATAGTTGACCAATCGCTCTTCTAGAAGCTCACGGAGCGTGTAAGACAAGCGCTGAGGAGTCTCTCGAAGGAAAAAGAAGTCGCCCTGCGTCTCTTGGAGAAGATCGGCATCTCCTTCCAGGATTTTCTTTGCATTGTAGGGAATCAGGCTGTGACGAGTCTGGCGATAGATACGCTGTAAGTGAAGCGATGCGATCGGCTCGCAGGCAAGCAGGTCCGCCAGCACATTTCCGGCGCCCACGCTTGGAAGCTGGTCTTTGTCTCCGATGAAGACGACCCTTGTGTGCGAGGGAATGGCTTCCACGAGGGAATGGAACAAGAAGATGTCCACCATCGAGAACTCATCGATGATGAGGAGTTCGCATTCCAGAGGGTTTTCCTCGTTTCTTGCAAAGCTCAGCTCACCTTCTTCTGCGTATTGAAACTCCAGTAGCCGGTGAATTGTTCGCGCCTCTTCTCCGGTCGCTTCCTCCATCCGTTTGGCTGCCCTTCCTGTGGGGGCGGCGAGAAGAAGTGGTAGGCCCGCCTGCTTAGCGACATGGACCAGGCATCGCACAAGGGTGGTTTTTCCCGTACCGGGTCCTCCGCTCAGAATGCTCAGGGGTTCCCGAAAAATCTGTTCCAGCGCTTCCCACTGATCTTCCCCAAGGCGCAGTTTGCTCTCTGCCTCAAAGTGCAATGCCCTCTTTCGATACATCATCGGCTCTGGGCCTTCACGAAGGAGACGCACGAGATGCGAAGCGCTCATGCTCTGTGCTCGATAGGTATGGCGAAGATACACCATCTCCTCTTCTTCAAAAAGAGCCCCGGTGATTAGAAGTTCTCTTAGCTCCTTAAGAACAAGATCTTCCTCTTCGATTCCTCCTTCATAGAGCCTCTGCAAGAGATTTTCTTTGGGCAGAGCGCAATGCCCTTCCCCGAGTGCCTGCACCAGCGCATGAACGATAAAGGCGCGAATCCTCCGGGGATCTTTTTTCTCGATCCCGGCGCGTAGGGCCATCTCATCGATCGTCGAAAAGCGCATCTGCGAAACCCTGCCATAGAGAAGGTAGGGATTTTCCTTGACCAGATGTCCGGCACCCGGTCCCATTTCCCGCAGGATGGCATTGATATGAGAGGAAGGCACGCCAATTTTACCCAGGAGCAGAATATCCGATCTCTTTTCACGCACTTCCTCATAGGCTTCAAGAAAGCGCGAAAAAGTCTTTTTGCCGATCCCCGGCACCTGAAGAAGCACTTGTGGGTCCTCATCGATGCGTTCAAGCGTCTCTTCTCCAAAAAGACTGACGATGCGCTTGGCCATCTTCTCTCCAATGCCGGGAAACTGCCCCGAAGACAAAAAAGCCATGATCCCCTCTAGGTCATCCGGCACATCACTCTCAAAGCTCTCAATGGAAAACTGCCAGCCGTATCGAGGATGCTCGACTTCTTCGCCGTGAATGACCAGTCTCTCGCCGATGGATACACCCGGGAGATGTCCCACCACCAGGTGCGTGTCATCTGTCGTCTCAAAAAGAGCTACCGTGTAGCCATTGTCTTCGTTTCGAAAGATGATCTCCGAGATGTATCCGCGATGGGTCATGTGCGCTCCTTTATGTACTTTGCCTATTATACCAAAAAAACGCTCTGTCCTGGGACAAAGCGCTTTCTTTACTTATTCGCAAATTAGAAGGGACCGTAATTAATCAGCGCGGCAATGACACAGAACACCGCAGCCAAACCGCTCCAGATGAGCATCAGTGGGGCGACAAATTTTACCCAGTCCTCGTATTTGATCTTTGCGATCGACAGATTCGCTAGAAGCGTCCCGGAGGTCGGGATGATGGAGTTGGAAATACCATCTCCGAACTGAAAGGCGAGAACCGCTGTCTGACGCGTCAGGCCCGCGATATCTGCCAGCGGTGCCATGATGGGCATCGTCGTGGCGGCCTGTCCGCTGCCGGAAGGAATGGCGAAGTTGATCAGAGACTGAACGACCAGCATGCCGACGGCGCTGATCGCACCTGGAAGCGCGACGACAAACTGCGCCAGCGCATGAACCACCGTATGGATAATCTGCGCATCCTCCATGATCACGAGGATTCCTCGCGCAAGTCCGACAACCAATGCTCCGGTGGAAATATCCGCCGCGCCTTGAAGGAAATGGACAGCCATCTCAGAAGGTTTGCTCCCTCCGACGAGCCCGGTGACGATGCCAATCCCAAAGAACAATGCGCCGATTTCTGTGATATACCACCCGTATTGGATGACGCCAAAGACGAGAAGGCCGATGCCGGCGGCAAAGATCAGAAGAACAGCCACGTGACGACCTGTCATCTTCGGAAGGTTGTCATAGTCTATCTCTGCGCTCTCAAGGAGTTTTTCGCGCTCATAGTTGTAGCTCTTCGTGGGATCTGCTTTGACTTTCTTGGCGTAACGGGAAATGTACCAGATAATCAACACCCAAGTGATCACCAGAATAATCAGGCGCAGCCACATGCCGGAGAACATGGGAAGTTCTGCGATCGTCTGTGCCACGCCGATGGTAAACGGATTCATGGGAGCTGCGGTAAAACCAGCCGCCGCGCCGAGCGCGACCATGGCCATACCGACAATCGAGTCATAGCCTAGTGCTCTTGCCAGAGCAATGCCGATCGGAACGAAGACGATCGCTTCCTCCGACATGCCAATGGTCGCTCCCCCGATGGAGAAGACGATAATAAAGAGCGGAATCATCATCTTGTCATTGTTTCTGAGTTTCACAGCCAGACTGTTGATACCTGCCTGAATAGCGCCGGTACCTGTGAGCATCGTAAAACTACCGCCCACAATAAAAATGAAAAATACGATAGAGGATGCGGCACCGAGTCCCCTAGGATACGCTTGAAGAACATCAAACGGCATGGAGGGATTGGGGTCCACATTATGGTAAGAATTCGGATCGACGACCATTCTTCCATCGGGCGCCTCTACGCGCTCATAGACTCCTGCAGGGATAATCCAAGTCAGTATTGCAGTGAGAATAATCAAACTAAAAATAATGACATACGTATGCGGTACCTTTGATTTTTTCTTCACAACAGGTTCGGGTGTGTTCGACATACTGGGCTCCTTTCATACGATTGTTACTACAATTGTATTTGACCGCACGGACATAGTCAATATTAAATAATGAGTATGTCGAAACTTTATCACTATATATAGATTATCTCATTTGATGAACTATACAAACATGTTTCATGCTCTACAACGCATGAAACACCGGAATTCGCTGACGCACGAGATCTATTTCTCCGAGGTCGATCTGAACGACCGCCACCCCTTCTTCGCACCCAAGTTGCATAACCACTTCTCCCCAGGGATTGGTCACAATACTGTGCCCCCACGCCTGATAGGAGGCCTCCGGATTTCCCGCAGGTGACACGCCAACCATAAAGAGCTGATGATCCAGCGCTCTTGCTCGAAACAGTGTCTGCCAATGCGCGGGACCCGTTGTCATATTAAATGCCGCAGGCACAAAAATCATCTGCGCTCCCATCTTAGCAAGCTTTGTGAACTCGCTAGAAAAGCGCACATCAAAACAGATGGCCAGTCCGAAGGTTCCAAACGACGTATCAAAGACGCCAAATGCATCCCCTGCTGTGAGCACATCCGACTCCCTGAAGTACTGTCCTCCGGGCACATCGATGTCAAACAGATGGACCTTACGATGGCGATGAATCTCGGTGCCTTGTTCGTCATAGACAAACGACGTATTGAAGAGGTCGTCTCCTTCGCGCTCAATAAAACTCCCTCCAATTAAGACAATGCCGAGCTCTTTTGCCAGCGAAGAGAGGAAGCTCCGCGTCTCTCCGACACCTTCTTCGGCATAGGAAGCAAACGCATCCGTATCATAGGGTCCATTGAACATCTCCGGAAGCATCACCACCTGCGCTCCGGAGGATACGGCTTCTCTTGTCAGCTTTTCAGCGCGGGAGAGGTTGGCTTTTTTATCCTCTCCCACCATCATCTGGATCAGCCCGAGCGTGACGATCTTCACGGCAGTTCCTTCTTCAGATCTTCCACTTTGTCAAGGCGCTCCCAAGACACATCGAGATCATCTCTTCCGAAGTGTCCATAACTTGCGAGTTGACGATACACAGGCTGGCGAAGCTGCAAATCACGAATGATACTCGCGGGGCGGAAATCAAAGTGACGAAGGAGAATTTCTTCTAGCTCCTGATCGCTTCTCACCCCTGTGCCGAAACTGTCTACATGAACGCTGACAGGTCTGGCGACACCGATGGCATAACCGAGCTCAATTTCAAGCTTCTTCGCCAATCCGGCAGCCACCATATTTTTCGCCGCATGACGCACGGCGTAACTTGCTGAGCGATCCACCTTCGTGGGATCTTTTCCGGAAAACGCGCCGCCGCCGTGTCGTGAGTAGCCTCCATAGGTATCGACGATGATTTTTCTTCCCGTCAACCCTGTATCGGCCAGCGGCCCACCGTAGACAAATCTTCCCGTAGGATTGATGTAGATCTTTGTCTTGTCATCAAGGAGTTCTTCTGGAATCACGTGACGAATGACATAGTGCTCCAGATCGTGGCGGAGTGTGTCAATGTCAATTTCTGGCGCGTGCTGACTCGAGAGGATCACGGTATCCACTCGCACAGGCACGCCATCATGATATTCCACCGTCACTTGGCTCTTTCCGTCCGGGCGCAAGTAATTGAGGACACCTTCTTTTCGAGCCTCTGTGAGGCGTCTGGCGAGTTTGTGCGCCAGAGAAATCGGCATAGGCATCAGCTCGGGCGTCTCATCACAGGCGAAACCAAACATGATCCCCTGATCACCTGCCCCCAACCCATCTGTGCCGTTACCGCGTTCTTTGTCTTCATAGGATTGGTCGACGCCCATGGCAATATCGGTGCTCTGCTCGTCGATGCTGACAAGCACACCGCATGTCTCGGCGTCAAAGCCGTACTTTGCTCGTGTGTATCCGATGTCTCTGACCGTCTCTCGGACAATCTTTGGAATATCGACATAACAGGTCGTACTGACCTGTCCGGCAACCAGCACAATGCCCGTCGCCGCCAGCACTTCCACCGCCACGCGGCCCATCGGGTCTTGCTCCAAAATTGCATCGAGTATCGCATCAGAGATCTGATCGCACATCTTGTCCGGATGACCCTCCGTCACCGATTCCGATGTGAAAAATGTTCGTTTCATACTTCCTCCTTTTCTCTGCTCTTTCTCCGATTTTCTAGAAAAGAAAAAAGAGCTCACGCCCTTATTGCTTTCCCTTATCTTTCAGAGCACGCTCTGTAGGATGTAGCACCGTGTATTCCGGTTGCCGGGCTTCATCGGGCCTAGTCCCTCCGCCACTCACAATAAGGATCATCGTATATATATTTATATTACCCCTCACAGGAAAAGACTACCCTGCGAGTTATATCAGATCAAAATCATATTCTGCGCGTGGTCCCCCGACATATTTCGGACGGGTTCTCGCCGCTAACACACTGGCATTTCCGAGCTGTTTTCTCTTCAGACGCACAGGAACGACGACCGGTACCAGATGCATGCCGATGATGCTGCCTCCGATATCAAGACCGGCCTGTGCTCGAACATTTTCGACCATCACAGGATCCTTGAGTCCTTGATAAGCAGCCAGCGAAAAGGCACCGCCCGCATGAAGCCAAGGCACGACATTGATGATCCCATAGCCTCTTTTTTCAGCCAGTTCCCTCTCTACCACGAGAGCTCTGTTGATGTGTTCGCAACCTTGGGCAGCTAGATAGACTCCTCTTTCTTGAAGTCTTTCATAGATAGCCCGAAAAATGATTTCCCCAAGCTCTGCACTGGAGGCGGTTCCGATGTGCTCCCCGAGCACTTCACTTGTCGAACAGCCTACAACAAAAAGGTCGCCTTTTTTCAGTTTGGCTACCTCGAGCAGTTCATCCATCATCTCGGTCACAGCGTTTTTTACATTTTCTGACAAGATATTTCTCCTTCGCTTCTTCCGCTCTATAGAGAATACACCAAATAGGGGCGCTCTTCAAGTGCACATGAAGAGGAAGATGTAATAGGATTATGTAACAAACATTGCCGTAAATACCTCTTCAGGTGTCGGCCTTCCCTCTACATCGATCCCTCTTTCAAAAAGCGAGCATGCCATGAAAGCGCTTCTTCTAACAGATGTGGCTGATGCCCTCCAGGATGACTCAACGCTCTCTGAAGATAGTCGTGAAGTCTCGACCGAAAATGTGGATGCGCGCAGTTCTCGATGACTGCCACCGCTCGCTCGATCGGCGCAAGGCCTCTGAGATCTGCCACCCCTTGCTCCGTCACAAGGATGTGGACATCGTGCTCCGTATGGTCCACATGGGACACCATAGGCACGATGGAAGAGATCTTTCCTCCCATGGCCGTGGAAGGACCTGTGAAGATCGACAGATGCGCATTCCTGGCAAAGTCCCCAGAGCCCCCGATGCCATTCATCAGGCGAGATCCGGCGACATGCGTGGAGTTGACGTGGCCATAGATATCAGCCTCTAGTGCGGTGTTCATGGCAATCACCCCAAGGCGACGGATGATCTCCGGATGATTGGCGATCGCCATCGGCCTGAGCACACAGTGATTCTTCAGATCCTTAAGGTGATCGTGTAGCCATTTTCTTTTGCTCAGCGAGGGGGTGAAAGAAGCTCCTGAGCTGAAGATGACCTTGCCTGTTTCTATGAGGCGAAAGACACAATCCTGTATGACCTCCGAGTAGACACTCAGCTGTTCAAAACGCGAAGCTTCCAGTCCTAGGAGGACAGCATTGGAGACAGAGCCGACGCCTGATTGCAAAGGCAGCAGTTGCTCGCTCAGCCTTCCCAGCGCCACTTCCCTTTCAAAGAAGCGGATCAGATGTTGACTGATTCGCTGCGAGACGTCATCTACTTCAGCGAGAACTCTCAGATCATCAGGGATCTCGGTCTCTACGACGGCTACAATCTTTTGAGGGTCACACGGCATTGCGATAGAGCCAATGCGGTCGTGGACCTGATAGATGGGAATCTCTTTCCTAGCAGGATATTTCTCAATCATGTAGATATCGTGTAAGCCTTCCAAAGCCTCTGGCTGCGCATGATTGACTTCCACGATGACCTGTTTTGCGACACTCAGGGCAGTAGGGCTAATTCCCACCGACGTCGTCGGGATGATGCTCCCATCTTCAAGGATCGCCAGCGCTTCCACGATGGCAATGTCCATCTCTCCGTAAAAGCCATTTTCGATCTGCTGGGGCAGCAGCGACAAATGGACATCGGAAAATGCAATCTTCTGCTCATTGATCGCCTTTCGCATGTCTCGATGGGTTTGATAGGGCGTTCTACGCGAAATCGCACCCGCTCTCGTCAGGGCGCCATCCAATTCATCGCCAACTGACGCCCCTGTGAAAAGGTTGATCTTGATCCTCTCCCCACTTTCCACGCGCTTGGCAAGAGCGAGAGGGACTGCCTTTGGATAGCCGCTGGGAGTAAAGCCACTGGTGATGACATTCATCCCATCTTGGACAAGGAGTGCGGCTTCCTCTGCGGACATGAGTTTTTTCTCTGCGATCGGATGATTGATTCGATTCATGTGCACCCCTTTTAAGTTTTGGAAGTTGATGATTGAAATATCCTTAAAGGTTGTTTTTCGTCGAGTACGCTACACGAAAATGTGAGTGTATCAACTGTAAGAAGGTAAGTGCATGCCTTAAAAAACGATGTCTGAGGGTCTTTGTTTTCTCTATGAAGCGACAGCAATTAAGTTTTTCGGATCGAATCCACTGACTAAAATTGAAACTCGGAGACTCTATTATCATAACACTACAAATCACGTAATAAATAATTATTAACTAATTTTATCAATGGAACCACAAATAATAAAGCGAGTCTTCTATTCTATCAACGTGTGAAGAAGACTCTTAGTAATTGGCAGAGGACAGATGAGGTTTCTTGCGCAGATAGAACCTGCATTTGAAGTTTATTCGCAAATGAGAAAAGAGCTGAGTTCCCCAAGAGGTTCTCAGCTCTTCACACTATTTAATATGCAACGGCTTCTAAAGAAGCCCTTTTTTCTTCTACCTGATCCAGATAATCGGTAACCTTGGTTACAATACTTCTTGCGATATATTGCTGGGACTCCACCGTTCCTGCGCCGATATGTGGTGTGATGAATACATTATCTAGCTCAAAGAGTCGCGACTGCTTATCAGGTTCCACCTCCATGACATCGAGGCCGGCCGCTTTTAGTCTGCCACTAGCGAGCACCTCATATAATGCATCTTCATCGACGATGCCCCCTCTGGCAAGATTGAACAAAAAGCTGTCTTCTTTCATCAGGGCAAGCTCTTTTGCTCCGATGAGTCGATACGTTTCATTGTTCAGCGGCGAGTGAATACTGACAAAGTCCGACTCCCGAAGCAATTCTTCGAGTTCCACTTTTTGTGCTCCACGCGCGCGTATGTCGCTTTCGTCTAAATAGGGGTCGTAGGCGATGACTCTCATTTTCAGCGCATTTGCTATTTCAGCGACTCTTGTGCCGATCCTTCCAAGAGCGACAATTCCGAGCGTCTTTCCATCGAGCGTATGTCCGGTATAGGCGGCCTTATTCCAGTTTTTCTGCTTCGTATCCACACAGGCGACGACAATCTTTCGCGCGGCGGCAATAAAGAAGCCGATGGCCAGTTGTGCCACACTTTCTACGCTGCCATCGGGCACATTCATCACCTCGATGCCCAGCGACCTCGCCAGGGGTAAATCCACTTGATTGACGCCGATGCCAGCAACACCAACTACCTTTAGTTTTTTTGCCCGCATCAATAATTCTCGGTCCACCTTCACATCAGAGCGGATGATGATCGCGTCATACGATGACACGGAATCCAGAAGTTCTTCGCGAGAGATTGAAAATGAGCACACAAAATCAACTCCTTTGCTGCGAAGCAACGTCAGTCCGTCTTCATGTATAGGGCGCGTAATTAAAATCTTCATAGCCAGCTCCTTAGGTGATACATTGTTTTTACCAAATCGAAATATGTGTCTATTTCGACATTATAGAAATAAGCATAAAGGAAGGACGTCTTTTCGTCAAGAAATTTTCGTGAACAAAAAAGCGAAAGACCAACTTATGACCGCCAGCCTCCGCATAAAAAACGGAGAGTTATCAGACTCTCCGATCGGGTTCAACCAAATCTCTGCGGTTTTTATTGAAACTCATCAGCAGGCTGATGTTCTTGACTTATCATCCCATCCCCACAAATTCCACCAGAAGAGGAATGGTGAGTAACGCTAAGACGGTGGACACAAGGACCACCTTTGTCGCTGTCTGATAGTCCTTCCCGTACCCTTGAGCAAAGATGGCGGTATTTGCCGCCACCGGCATGCCAAAGATGACTGTTGGCACATACAGAAGAGGGCCTGAGAAATGCAAGCTCTTTAGAACAAAGTAAACAGCAAGCGGTAACAGAACATTTCTGTATAGAGCCAAGATCACCGGTTTCAAAGACATAAACAGCTCTTTGAATTGTATCTCTGTGAGCATCATTCCGATGATGAACATGGTCAGCGGAGAGGCGGTGTGGGACATGCTGGAGATGGTTCTCAATACGATATTGGGGAGTCTGATCGGCAGGAGAAAGAGGAGAAAGCCTAAAAAGAGCGACAGGATGCTCGGATTGATCAAATCTTTGAGCTTTACTTCACTTCCTTCGTCTCTTGTAAAGACATAGACTCCATACGTCCAGTTCAGTGCGATAAATCCGAGATGGATCATCGTGCCGTAGACGGCCGCCTCCGCTCCGTAGGTCACTCGCAAAAGAGGCAGACCGAGAAAG
>LSQX01106167.1_pt1 | contig 12153 bp, 12 predicted proteins | sample 654561 | NCBI WGS metagenome assembly LSQX01 (sample SAMN04489861, study PRJNA283612) | anaerobic digester metagenome | isolation source: 4 biogas reactors fed with cattle manure at either 37C or 55C with and... | place: Denmark: Kongens Lyngby | collected 2014 | reverse complement strand
CTTTCGCCGATATCACAAAGGCATAAGCCGGCTTGTTTTGCGCTTATGCCACAATCAATCAAAATATTTGTACCTTTATGGGATAATAGCACTGCATTCCCGCTACTGCCGCTAACAAGTGTGCATAGTTTAGACATATGCTATCCCTTTCTCGTTAATCAATGATTTGCCGCTGTTTCTTCTAACTATTTGGGCACCAAGGGAATTTAATTTTAATTCTAACCCTTCATAGCCTCTGTCAATATGATAAATGTCATGCATTTGCGTTACCCCGTCCGCCATAAGTGCTGCAATTACAAGCCCGGCTCCGGCACGTAAATCGGTCGCTTTTACATTTGCACCCGACAATTTTTCCACGCCTTCAACAACAGCAATTTTACCGTCTACACTAATTTGTGCCCCAAGCCTTCGCAGCTCGTCCACATATTGATATCGATTGTCCCAAACACTCTCAGTAACAATTGATGTGCCTTTGGCCATACTAAGCAAAGCAACCGTTTGTGGTTGTAAATCGGTGGGGAAACCCGGATACGGCATGGTTTTGACATTTGCCTTGTGAAGGGGACCATTTCTTGATACACGGATACTGTCGTCAAATTCTTCTACCGTTGCATTGACTTCCACTAATTTTGCCGTTATACTTTCTAAGTGTTTAGGTATAACATTTTTTATAAGAACATCACCACGAGTAGCGGCGGCGGCAATCATAAATGTACCCGCTTCTATTTGATCAGGGATTAGTGTATACGAACCGCCGGCCATTTTTTCAACGCCTTTGATTTTTATTGTATCTGTACCTGCACCCCTGACATTGGCTCCCATGGCATTTAAAAAGTTAGCAACGTCAACCACGTGAGGTTCTTTTGCCGCATTTTCTATGATGGTAGTGCCGTTGACCCTTGTCGCTGCCAACATTATATTAATTGTTGCGCCAACGCTTACAACATCCAAAAACACCTGTGCCGATTCAAGCTTTGTAGCGTGCGCCTCAACTATGCCTCTGTCTATGTTTACCTTTGCACCCAACGCTTCAAAGCCTTTAATATGCATATCAATAGGGCGGCTACCAAAACAGCACCCACCCGGTGGGGATACTTCTGCATGATTAAACCTACCTAAAAGGGCGCCGATAAAGTAATAAGATGCCCTCATTTTTTTTGTCATTTCATACGGTACGGTGAAGCTGTGTATTTTTTCGCAGTTTATTTCTAATGCATCTGTGCCGATTTTTTTAATTTTTGCGCCAAGATGCCGCATAATATCAAGGAGAACATCAACATCTTTTATATTTGGGACATTGTCGATTCTACATACACCTTCGGTGAGCAAAGCCGCAGGGATAGCTGCTACAGCGGCGTTTTTCGCCCCGCTTATCGATACACTGCCTTTTAGGCTTTTACCACCCATTATCACAAGTTTTTCCAATTATTTCACCTGCCAACTTTAATCGGACTTATTATACCACTAAAATTATTTTTATACAACATTATTGCATAAATTTGTAACGATAAATTTTTATGAAAAATTTTTACTGTATAACAAATCGTTCCGAATGCAATAATAAATGTGTAAACAAGTATAATTAAAGGAGTTGTCATTATGGATAGCTTTGCATTGGTATTAGTAATTATCGGAGCGCTTAATTGGGGTTCGATAGGAGTATTTGGCGTCGATCTTATCGGCATGATTTTCGGAGGGCAAAATGCCGCCATAAGCAGAATTATATATACGCTTGTCGGGCTTTGCGGATTATGGACAATAACATTATTGTTCAGAGAACGGGAAAGAACTGTTGTTAAAGATAAAATGTAACGGTATAATACTAATTCGCGTTAGAAAAATTTCATTAATTGCGAATTAGTAAATACTATTTTCCTTGTAACGGCCGCTGATTGCGGCCGTTATTGACAAAAAAAGTTTGTTAATATTTTAAATGAGGAATAGTAAAATATTCGTACCGGGGCAGGAAAAACCTGCCTTTACATATAAAAGATAATGTGTTAGAATGTTATCATAATTTTTGCAAGTTGAAAGGATTGATAACTATTATGAAAGTCAGGACACGGTTTGCACCCAGTCCGACGGGATATATGCATATAGGCAACCTTAGAACTGCACTGTACGCCTATTTAATAACAAAGTCACAAAACGGTGATTTTGTTTTGCGTATTGAAGATACCGACCAGCAACGGTATGTAGACGGTGCTATTAATATAATATATGATACTTTAAAAGAGACCGGTCTGATATGGGATGAAGGTCCGGACATAGGTGGTGCATATGGCCCGTACATCCAAAGCGAGCGTATGGACATATACAAAGAATATGCCCAAAAGCTATTGGATTTGGGTGGGGCATACTATTGTTTTTGCGATAAACAAAGGCTTGACGAGGTGCGCGCAAAGCAACAAGCTGAGAAACTACCGCCGAGGTACGACAAGCATTGCAGACAATTGACCCAACAGCAGATAAAAGAGAAGATAGAAGCGGGTATGCCGTATGTAATACGACAAAAAACACCGGAGCATGGCTCTACATCATTCAATGATGTTGTATTTGGCCAGATTTCTGTGGAAAACAGCGATTTAGACGATGGCATTTTAATAAAATCAGACGGGATGCCTACATACAATTTTGCGAATGTAATTGACGACCATTTAATGAAAATAACACATGTGGTGCGGGGAAGTGAATATCTATCGTCCACACCAAAGTATAATTTGCTATATAATGCTTTCGGCTGGGATATTCCCGTTTATATTCATTGCAGCCCGGTGATGAGAAATCACACCCAAAAACTCTCAAAACGCGACGGAGACGCATCTTACGAAGATTTTATAAAAAAAGGGTATTTAAAAGAAGCTGTTATAAACTATATTGCGCTATTGGGGTGGAGCCCACAAAGCGAACGGGAAAAATATTCACTGGACGAGCTTATCAGTGTATTCGATGTAAAAGGTATAGGCAAATCCCCCGCCATTTTTGACGAGGTAAAACTTTCGTGGTTAAGCGGTGAATATATAAGAGCGCTCAGCGAGCAAGAATTTTATGAAAAAACGCGTCCTTATCTTGATAGCTCTATTAAAAGCAAAACCGCGGATAAGCGTTTTCTAAGTTCACTTTTCCAAAAGCGTTGCGAAAAGCTGTCGGACATTCCTGAACAAGTTGATTTTATTGATAATCTGCCGGATTATGATATTGAGCTTTTTGTTCATAAAAAAATGAAAACTGATTGCCAAAATTCAAAAACTGCCCTAACACATATTTTACCGGTTGTAGAACAAACCGAACATTGGTCACAACAAACCCTGCATGATAATCTTATGCAATTGGTAAGCCAATTGGGTATTAAAAACGGACAGTTATTGTATCCTTTGAGAATAGCCCTTTCAGGTAAAGCAATTACACCGGGTGGGGGTATTGAACTTGCAATAGTATTGGGCAAAGCAGAAAGTATCAGCAGAATACAAAAAGCAATAGAAAAGCTTACTGTTGAAGACTAATACTACTATCCAATTAAAATATCAATAAAAAACTTCTCCTTTTCTCTCCATACTTTGTTGGAAGAACCCGCCAATACAGAAAGTATTGGCGGGTTCTTCCGTCTTGCCTGACGAGAAAAATCCTTCGTTTTTTATTTGACTTTTAATTAGTGTTTAGTATAAATAACTCCTTGGTAATAATATCGACTTCTTCATCTATACTGTCGCTGTTGCTTGTTATTTCAATGTCGCACCATTTTTTGTACAGCGGAAGTCTTTCGTTATAAATACTATAAAGTATTTGCGCGCCGTCATTTAACAGAGGACGGTCTTTTGTATCTATTGTGAGAACTATTTCTTCAATATCGCGGTTTAAAAAGATTATTATGCCGTTTTCTTTTAATACATGCATATTTTTTTCATCCAACACCACACCGCCGCCTGTTGAAATAACACAATCTTTTTGTGTGGAAAGCTGTTGAATTATTTGGTGTTCAATCTGCCGAAATTCGGCGCTGCCGAATGTTTGGAACAGTTGTGAAATTGTTTTTCCTTGTTTTTTTTCAATTTGTTCGTCTATATCAATAAATGTCATACCAAGCCGTTTTGCAATTAACTTGCCTTTGGTTGTTTTGCCACTGCCCATCATGCCGATTAGCACAACATTCTTTTGTGTTGTGCATTTAAACTGATAGCTTTTGCTGAGATGTACAATTGTTTCGAGAAAAGGCTCAAGATATGGGCTAAGATGCTTTGCCTTTAATAAAGCAAGCCTGCTTTTAAAAAGCGCTTTTTCGCGTTTTTCGTCCAACAGGGGTAACTTATTTGCCTTTTTGTATGCCGCAACCTCTTTAGAAATTTGCATTCTTTCTTCAAACAAGCTAATTAGTTTGCTGTCTATTCTATCTATTTCATCTCTTAATTGATTTATTTCCATATTCATTTATTCTCCATTATTAAATCGGTTATGCCTATAGCCGCGGCACTTTCGGCAACAACCGCGCCACGTCTTGCTATACATGGATCGTGCCTGCCTTTTATAGCGTAAGTAACATTTTCCATTGATGAAATATCAACGGTATTTTGTTCTTTGGCAATTGAACTTGTGGGCCTGAACGCAAGGCACGCCACTATTGGCATACCGTTTGTTATCCCACCGTTTATTCCACCGCTGTTATTGGTTTTAGTAAGTATTTTATCGTCTTGTATATAAAATTCGTCATTCGCTTGAGAACCTTTCATATCTGCAAGTGAAAAGCCCGCACCAAATTCTACGCCTTTAACGCCGGGTATAGAGAAAAACAGATGGGACAATACACTTTCTACGCTGTCAAAAAAGGGACTTCCGATACCGGGACTCACACCTTTTATCATTACCTCGACTCTGCCGCCTATACTGTCGTTTTCAGATTTTGCTTGTAATATTTTTTCCTCCAGACCTTTAGTCAATATTTTACTTTCGATTTCAACACCGTGTTGTTTTAGATACATTTTACATAGTGCGCCGGCAATTACTAGGGCAGCCGTTATTCTGCCTGAAAAATGTCCGCCGCCTCTATAATCGTTATTGCCTCCATATTTAATGAACGCAGTATAGTCGGCATGGGAAGGCCTCATAATATTTTTTATTTTAGAATAGTCAGCAGAACGCGTATTTATGTTGGGGATTACACAACATACCGGAGAGCCTGACAACTTACCATTGAAAACGCCGGATAAAAATTTATAATCGTCCGGTTCGCGACGTGTGGTGGAAAACTCGTCCCAACCGCCCGCACGACGCAAAAGCTCATCTTTAATAAAGTCTGAATCCACTTCCATACCTGCGGGAAGACCACAAATATTAACACCAACCGCTTCACCATGCGATTCACCGAAGATACTTATTTTAATGTTATTCCCCCATATCCCACTCATCAACCTTACCTCCAAGCATAGCGAAATCCTTCCAAAAGTCGGGGTAGGATTTCTTTACGCAATCACTTTCAACTATAATAATTTCTTCATTGCAACAGGTAGATGCTATTGCCAAACTCATTGCTATACGGTGATCTTTTTCGCTGTTTACTGTGCCGCCAGACAGCGAATTTATGCCCTCGATCACTAAACCATCGCTTTTTTCAATTATTGTTGCGCCAAGAATATTAAGCTGCTGGGCTATTGCTGTTAAACGATCGCTTTCTTTTATTCTCAACCGAGATGCATTTCTAATTACTGTTTCGCCCTCGGCGAGAGTGCCTAACACCGCTATAATAGGCACTAAATCGGGTATTTGTGAGGCATCTATTTCACAACCGCGCAATTTTGACGGTACTGCGGCAATTCCATCGCTCTCAATTACAACGCTTGCACCCATCTGCTTTAATATATTTATTATTTCTTTATCGCCTTGCTTGCTGTCAGGTTCAAGACCTTTACACACAACAAAACTGCCAAGTGCACCGGCCGCAAGGTAGAATGCAGCTTGTGAATAATCACCCTCGACAATATAATTAGCACTTTTATATCGTTGTGCACCATGCACCTTAAATGTATGGTAATTGTTGTTTGAAACTTCTATGCCGAATTTTTGCATTACATCAATTGTCATATCTATATAGCCTTTTGATTCCAAGGGCGTTGTAACCCTTATTTCACTACTAAAATTAAAAAGGGGTAATGCCAATAAAAGACCGCTTATAAACTGACTGCTGATATTGCCCTCTATTTCGATTAGCCCGCTTATATCCCCGCTGCCGATTGTAACAGGTAATGTACCGTTTACTGTTTTATAGCTTATTTCGTGCCTGTCTAATAAACTGAAAAATGGTTGCAATGGACGTTTAGGTAGCCGTCCAAGCCCTGTAAAGGTAATGTCCTCATCACAATGTAAGGCAATAGGAATTAAAAACCTTAAGGTTGAACCGCTTTCCCCGCAGTTGATGGTAAGAGGCTTGTCAATTTTGAGAGTGTTGGTGCCGTCAATAATAAGCTTTTTGTCTTCTTTTTTTATTACCGCACCCAACGCTGTCATTGCATCTATTGTTATATTAATATCTTCCGATTCGCCTATATTGCTTATTTCACTTACACCCTCAGCAAGTGCGGCGCAAATCACCGCCCTATGTGATAATGACTTGGAAGGAGGAAGTGTTATGCTTCCGTTCAATTTGCTGGGTGTTATTGTAACACTTTTCATAATAAAGTTCTCCGATCTTTTTTTCTAATCGCGCTCCCTATATCTTTTAATAAAATCAAATTAATATTTTCACCCTGTGACTTTTTATCAAGTGCAATCGCATCTGAAAGCTTTTCCATGCCGATATCCAGTCTAAAAGGCAAATTGTATTTTATAAGCACTTGTTTAACCCTATCTGCCGTACCCGGGGCTGTTATGCCCATCTTTTCGCCTAAAACGCAAATGTTATACATGCCTATTGCAACTGCCTCGCCATGCGAATACTTTTGATAATTATAATGGTTTTCAACGGCGTGCCCGATAGTGTGACCGAAGTTTAGCAGCATTCTCTCACCGGTATCAAATTCGTCCTTTTCAACTACTTGTCTTTTTATATTACAGCAGCGTTCGATTATCTCGTCAATTTTTTCATCTATGCAACCTGCTTCTACAATATCAAACAAGTCTTTATCATAAATACAGCCGTATTTAATTACCTCTGCCATACCGTCCGAGAAAAATCTTTTATCCAATGTGGCAAGGCAATCAGGGTCTATTAGCACCAGTTTAGGTTGATAAAATGCACCTATGAGGTTTTTACCGTAGTCAGAGTTTACCGCAACCTTGCCGCCTATTGAACTGTCCACCTGCGCCAACAAAGAGGTAGGTATTTGAATATATCTCACTCCGCGCAAAACGGTCGCCGCCGCAAACCCTGATAAGTCGCCAATAACCCCGCCGCCTAAGGCGATTATTAAATCGTCTCTCGTTATTTTAAAATCCAACAGAAAATTGTAAACATACTTTAAGCTGTCAAGGGATTTTGTTTCTTCTCCGGCAGGTAAAACAAGCTTTTTAACATTGCCATCAATTGTCGAAATAACTTGTTCTCCATAATAATGATTTACATTGTTATCCGTTATTACTACTGTTTTATTTGCTTTTACATATTGACCAACCTGTTTAATAATGCCTTTTTCTATTAAAATATTGTAGCTTTTTTCACCCAAATTAACCTTTAGGGTCCGCATTGTCTACCATCTCCTTATCAAGGCGCACTTTGCGCATAATTTGGATGAGCGTTTTTTTATCATCATTTATAATTGCTTTTTCTATCTTTTCAAGGGAGGCGGTAAAGATTTTTATTTGTTCGGAAATGTGCTGCTTATTGCCTAAAAAAAGCTCTGACCAAAGGTTTTCGTTTATTTTCGCCACACGTGTTACGTCTTCAAAACTTCCACCGGTAAAATTACGGTGTTTAACCAAAAGAGGTGTATCACACATCGCTGTGGCAATGATGTGCGGAAGCTGACTTGTATATGCAATTATTCTGTCATGCTCGTCAACTGTTGTACGAATTACAATATCGCAACCCATCGCAAATGCGAGCTTTTCCACCACAGAAATTTGCTCATCTGTTGCATCGTCCGAGGGTGTTATGATGAAATTTGCTCCATCGAACAGCTGTTTTTCCGAGTTTATAAAGCCGGACACTTCCTTGCCTGCCATGGGGTGCGCTCCGATATATGTAAAATGCGGTTTAAGTTTATTATAAAGCTGCATAATCGGGGTTTTTATGCCGACTGTATCGGTAAGTATCGCATCTTTTTTAAAATTATCTATGTTGTCATTTATAAAATCCAAACTTGCATTTGGATATATGCAAAGAATGACTATGTCGCTTTCGCCTAAAGGGTTTTTAGGGGCACTGTCTATTATGCATTGTTCTATTGCAAATTTTATTATACCTTTATCGTTATCTATGGCATAAAGCTTTTTTACAAAAGGTTTTATAACCCGCGCGATACTGCCGCCGATAAGCCCTAAACCTACTATTGTTACAACTTTATTCTTCATATCTGTCGTCCCTCTATTTTTGCGTACAGTGCAATCTTCTTCATAATATCATCAAAAACAGCGGGGGTTATTGATTGCGGTCCATCACATAAGGCACAAGCGGGGTTATTATGCACTTCTATAATTACGCCGTCTGCACCTGCGGCAACAGCCGCTTTTGCAAGAGGCTCAACCAATTTGCTTGAGCCGGTCGCATGGGATGGGTCAACAATTACAGGCAAATGAGAAAGACCTTTAATAACGGGTATAGCGCTAATATCAAGTGTGTTTCTTGTTTGTGTTTCAAAAGTACGTATTCCGCGTTCGCATAATATTACATTGGGATTTCCACCCGCCATAATATACTCCGCAGACATAAGCCATTCTTCGATTGTACTGGAAAGACCCCTTTTTAACAAGATAGGTTTTTTAGTTTTACCCACTTCTTTTAACAGGTCAAAGTTTTGCATGTTACGCGCACCTATTTGTATAACATCTACATCTTGTTCAAAGTTTTCTATAAGCCGTGTTGACATTATTTCTGTTACAATAGGCAAGCCGGTTTTCTCACGTGCTTTTATCAGAAGTTTAATTCCCTCTGCCTCAAGACCTTGAAAAGCATAAGGAGAAGTCCGTGGCTTAAAAGCTCCGCCGCGTAAAAAGGTTGCACCGCTTTGTTTTACGTTTTCTGCTATGCAGCAAATCTGGTCTTCCGACTCCACCGAACAAGGACCGGCTATTATTGTAAGTTTTGTGCCGCCGATTTTTTTACCAAGCACATCTATAACAGTATTTTGTGGGTGAAACTTTCGGTTGCTTTTTTTAAAAGGCTCAGTAACTATCATTACCCTTTCAACGAAAGGGTTTGTTTCGACTGATTCGCGGTTTAGTGCAGAAGTATCACCTACCAAACCTATTATTGTTGTGTCAGTTCCTTTGGATATATCAAAAGAGATGTTATATTGTTTGAGTGATGATATAACGCTTTCAACGCCCTCATCCGATACTTTGGGTTTCAATACAATAATCATTATCGCTTAGCCCCTTTTACAAATACAGGTATTTGTATTAATTATATACAAAAATATCATTTGCGTCAAGTTATGCATTTTTTTATAGCATAAGTAACAGTTCTCGTATCAGTTTTCCCGCAAGAGCGGTTGAGGCGCCGCTGTTATCATAAACCGGGCAAAGCTCGCATACGTCAACACCGACTATATTTAAGTTTTTGCATAAAATACATGCGTTAAGAAGTTGGTTAAAGCTTACCCCACCTGCTTCGGGTGTACCTACTGCCGGCATTTCCGCAGGGTCTAACACATCAAGGTCTATTGTTAAATAGACAGGCTTGTCTGCGAGTTGTTTAATTATATTATCAAGCCCGTCAAAAGTAAATTTGTTCGTAAAAAGGTGCTTTTCCCCCCATAAAAATTCTTCCCGCTCACCTGAGCGTATGCCAAATTGAAAAATCCTGCCGTCTCCGACGATATCATGACATCGTCTTATAACGGTAGCATGGGAAAGCTGTTGCCCAAGGTAACTGTCACGCAAATCGGTGTGTGCATCAAAATGTATTATGCTAATATCATGGAATTTTTTTATCGCCGCTGATACACCGCTTAGTGTAACAAGATGCTCCCCACCAATCATAAAAGGGGTTCTGCCGTCTTGTATCACCTTTTCGCAGTATTTTTCAATTTGGGCTAAAGCAGCATTTGTATTACCGAAAGGAAGTTCTAAATCCCCACCATCAAACACTTTTATATCCGTCAAGTCCTTATCCTGGTATGGGCTGTACGTTTCCAAACCAAATGATTCTGCCCTAATAGCCTTGCTAGCAAAACGTGCACCCGGCCTGTATGATGTTGTACCATCAAAAGGTGCTCCAAATAATACAATATCTGCATTTTCATAATCACAGTCGCAAGAAATATAAGTATGAATGTTTTTATCCATTTTTTTCACATTTTCCTTCTAACATTGCTTTTACATAGCTCGGGAGTGCAAAACAGCCTACATGAAGCTGGGTGTTGTAATAACGTGTATCCAAACCAAGCATTTCCCACGCTTGCAGGTTTGCATCATTTATTGGATGATACTTTTTTGATGCAAAACCAAATAGCCAATGGCCTGAAGGATAGGTTGGAATATGCGCCTGATATACCATGCAAACGGGGAAAAATTCTTTTATCCTTTGGTGGGCTCTTATCATAGCCTTGGCATTATATTCGTAATACGGACTTTCGTGTTGATTTATTAAGATCCCCGTATCATTAAGCGCTTTATGACAGTTGCCATAAAACTCTTTTGTAAACAGGCCTTCCCCCGGACCGAATGGGTCGGTGGAATCAACAATTATCAGGTCATATTCATTGTTTTTCGCCCGTACAAACTTTAATCCGTCTGCAAAGTACAAATTAACACGTCTGTCATTAAAGCCGCAAGCTGTTTGTTGTAAATATTTTTTGCATACAGTAACAACTTGCTCATCTATCTCGACCATATCAATGTTTTTGATTGATTTATAACGGGTAAGTTCCCTTACCGTTCCGCCGTCTCCTGCACCAATGACAAGCACATTGGCAATATCAGGGTTCGTCGCCATTGCAACATGAACAATCATGTCATGATATATAAATTCGTCCTTTTCGGTAAGCATCATAAGCCCATCTAATGTTAAAAATCTGCCGAATTCTTCTGACTCAAAAACATCAATTCTTTGAAATTTGCTCTTTGCGGTATAAAGCTGGGAATTTGCCTTTATTGAAAATCTTACACACGGTGTATGCTGTTCGGTATACCAAAGTTCCATATCATCTATCCCTCCTGTTATTGTTACACTCCGGAATATGCGTTGTATCCGCCGTCAATCGGAATGATTGTGCCGGTAAAAAAACTAGCCGCATCAGAACAACGATATATTACTGCTCCAACTAATTCTTCAGGGTTGCCGTACCTTGCCATAGGCGTTGCGTTAATTATTTTTTCACCCCGTGCTGTGGGATTCCCCTTTTCGTCAGTCAGTAAAAATCTGTTTTGTTCGGTAAGCAAAAAGCCGGGGGCTATTGCATTAACTCTGATTTGTGGTGAATATTCCTGTGCAAAATGTACGCTGAGCCATTGGGTGAAGTTTGAAACAGCCGCTTTTGCCGCACTGTAGGCGATAGTATTTGTTAGAGGGGTATATGCCGACATAGAAGAAAAATTAACAATACTACCGTGACCCTGCTCAGCCATTACCTTCCCGTATATCTGTGAGGTATAAACCGTACCAAGTAGATTCAAATTCATAACCCATTGCAAAGCATCTTGTGGAATGCCAAAGAATGTCTTATTTGAAACATTCTTTGTTTCTAATTGTATACTTGGATAGCTGAAAATGTCAATACCAAAAGCAAATTTATACTTGCAAATGTTTTTTTGTTGTGTTAATATATACATTGCAATTTAAAGTGAGAAAATATTGCTAATACTTTTTAACAGCTGAAATTAGGATATATTAACGTTCTTTTGGTCGTTAAATAGTAAAAAGCGGTTGGCGCTGTTAGCTCAGACGGATAGAGTGACTGACTACGAATCAGTAGGTCGGAGGTTCGAATCCTCTACAGCGCGCCATCAAAAAAGCTTGTAACTATAAGGGTTACAGGCTTTTGTTATTGTATAGGAAATTCCTCTAAA
>LSQX01090289.1_pt2 | contig 12153 bp, 14 predicted proteins | sample 654561 | NCBI WGS metagenome assembly LSQX01 (sample SAMN04489861, study PRJNA283612) | anaerobic digester metagenome | isolation source: 4 biogas reactors fed with cattle manure at either 37C or 55C with and... | place: Denmark: Kongens Lyngby | collected 2014 | reverse complement strand
AGATGTGTATAAGAGTCAGGAGTGAAGGTCGACTGGGTGTTCGGGCTCGCAAATGACACCACACCGTCCGTCTTGATGCGTACGAGCCCATCTGATGCGCGGGGCGCCCCGCGTTCGCGCCCTCGCAGAGTGCCAGGTGACGGAAAGAGCCCCTGCTGAATCATCGAGAAGAGGTCATCGGCAACCTCACGAAATGCCTGACCGATGCTGGTCGAATACTGAGCGTCAGTGGGGCTGGTGTGCACCGTGAGCACAGCAAAGGGTTCGCTCGGCGCACCGATCGTGGTGATGACACCGGTGTCGGTATTGCGCGACGTCTCAGCGCTGCCGTGCCCGCCCTCATCGCGAAGGCTGACAGAGAACGCCGAGAGCTTCATCGCATTCTCTTCATACCAAATTGGGGCACGTGAATCCGCTTGCTGTCGCGTCAGCATCGCCTCATCGACCACCTCACGCCAGTCATCGCGCATAAGATCGCCGATGATATCGCGATAGAACAGGGTGATCGCGCCTGCGGGGCGGCTGTGCGCCACTGCCAGGTAATTATTGTCGGTGGTGGGGATCCACAAGACCACATCACCAAGCGCCAGGTCGGCGAGCAGCGGCCAATCAGGCGTCAGCAAATCAAGCCAATCGATTTGCTCGTCAGTGAGCGCCGAATACTTGGTTGCGAGATTGCGAAGTGTAGACACGTTCTCAGCATAGGGCCGAGCGATTCGTTGCGAAAACCTGCGGCCACGCGATCACGCTGCCCCAGGCACCACCGCCCAAACAACAACAGCCCAGGCCCCAGTAGCCGAGGCCCGCAACATTGCCAGATACGCCACGCCGCCGCTGGCGGCGTACCCTCGCTTTGCCAACCTACGCGTTCAGACACAGTGTCAAGAATCTATTGACCCGAGTCAATCGGCTCGTTCTAACGTAAGGCTTCAATGCCGCAGTTGGACACCTGTAGTGAAATACGCAACATGGCCTGCCGAGAGGAGTCAGCATGTCAATTAATCCGGTCAGCCGCCTTCGCCGTTCACACCCCGCCGAGGGTGAAACGACTCACGAAGGTCGCCACCTACAGGCGGTCGACACCGCCGAAGCGACACACCCGCCCTCACACGTGCCAGACCCGTCGTCGCGTTTCATCCGGGCGCTCGCCGCACAAGCGTTTGAAGCCGTCGAAGGCACACGATCAATTTCGCAGTTGGGCGGGTCGATCACTTTCTCTGCGGCTCGGCTGCTCGCAATTCAACGCCAGGCGCTGTCAGAGCGGCGCGCCATCTACGGAGACCAACGCTCATGCGCGCCCAGCCCAGGGCCGCTGCACCTGTGTCGATTGCCACCACGATTTGCCGAAGCTTCGGTGGCCATACACACAGGGCTGCGCACCTACGCGGTCGCGTTGCGCCTCGAGTGGTCACACAGTCGCTGGAGAGCCACAGAGATCTTTGTGCTGTAGGCCGCTGCGGTCGGCACTGCGCAAATGCGTGAGTCTGCGCGAATACGGTTGCAGCGACGAGTTAGGCGGCGCGCAGCTTCGCGATCTCGTAGAGTGACACGCTCGCAGCGATGCCCGCGTTCAATGATTCTGTTGCCGCAGAGATCGGAATTGAGACGACCGCGTCACAGTTCTCAGTGACGAGTCGCGATAGGCCCTTGCCCTCACTCCCCACGACGACCACGAGTGGCCGATCTGCAAGCTCGAGGCCTGGCAACTGCACCTCACCATCACCGTCGAGACCGACCACAAACACGCCCCGCGCCTTCAGCGCTTTGAGCGTTTGTGTCAGGTTGCTGGCCATCGCCACGGGCACCCGTGCGGCCGCCCCTGCCGAGGTCTTCCACGCGGCAGAGTTCACACCCACCGAGCGCCGCTGCGGCACAATCACCCCTTGCCCGCCGAACGCAGCGACCGAACGAATGATCGCGCCGAGATTACGAGGATCAGTCACCCCGTCGAGCGCCACCAGCAACGGCACTTGCCCCCGCTTTTCGACCTGATCAAGCAAGTCGAGCGGGTGCGCATACTCGTAGGGAGGCACTTTCAGCGCTACCCCCTGATGCACCGTGTCGCGGGTCGTCATGCGGTCAAGCTCTTGACGCATGACCTCCATTACCGGCACCCCGCGACCCACCGCGATGCCAAGGATCTCGCGCGTGCGTTCGTCCATCTCGATCTTCGCGGCGACATACAACGCGGTCGCCGGAATCTTGGTGCGCAGCGCTTCAAGGACGGCGTTGCGACCCGTGACGAGTTCGGCGTCGTCAGTCTTCTTGCGGGGAGCCCGACGGTCACCGGCAGTAGTGTCGCCAGCGCCGTGACGCTTACGCGCAGATTCGAGGCGTTCGCGTGCCGCCTTCGCTTTGCCAGCCGGGTGGTACGGGCGATCCTCAGCCTTTGGAGTCGGCCCGCGCCCTTCAAGCGCTTGCCGGCCCTGCCCACCAGAACCTACCGCCGTGCCACGACTCTTCTTACGAACCGCACCCGGGCGATTCTTCTTGCTACTGCTCATGTCAGACTCCAGCGGGTCTCGGTTGGTCCATCTTCTAGGGTGATGCCGGCGGCGGCAAGGCGATCACGGATCGCATCACTCAACGCAAAATCTTTTGCCGCTCGCGCTGCCCGACGATCGGCGATCGACCCGGCAACAAGAGCTTCAAGAGCGCTGAGCGCTAGCTCGTTCTCGTCATCACCAGAGGCTTGCCATACGGAATCAAGCGGATTGATTCCGAGCACATCGAGCATAGCGAGCACCTCGTCAGCTCTGACCTTCACCAAGTCAAGGTCACCAGAGTCTAACGCCGCATTGCCCTCACGCACGGTATTGTGCAGCACTGCGAGCGCCTGCGGCACAGCGAAATCGTCATACATGGCCGCAGCAAAACTCGCTGGCACCTCGCCGCCGTCAAGCGTGCCGCTCGACGCCTGCCACGAGGCCACAGAGACGCCCGCCCCAGAATCGGCAACATGCACCTGGTGCACCGACCCATTTCGCAGCGCCTCGCGGCTGCGCTGCACAAACGACTCGATGCGCCCAAACGCGGCTGCTGCTTCGCTGAGCGAATTCTCTGAGAACTCGAGCACCGAACGATAGTGGGCCGAGCCCAAGAAGTACCGCAGCACAATCGGCCTGGCAGCAGCGAGCAGGTCGGCTGCGAAGAGCGAATTACCGAGCGATTTCGACATCTTCTGACCGCCGGTATTCACGAGACCGTTGTGCAGCCAGTGCCGCGCGAAACCGTGACCGGCCGCTGACGACTGCGCGAGTTCGTTTTCGTGGTGCGGAAACCGCAGGTCGAGCCCGCCGCCGTGAATATCGAACTCGTCACCGAGATACCGCGTAGCCATCGCCGAGCACTCAATATGCCAGCCTGGGCGGCCGCGGCCCCAGGGCGACTCCCATGAAGCACTCACCGGCTCGTGATCTCGATGGGCCTTCCACAGCGCAAAGTCTCTGGGATCACGTTTGCCAACCGGTTCGCTGTCAGCCGCATCTTCCATCTGCTCACGGCGCTGATGGGTGAGGGCGCCATACTCTGGCCAACTGCCGGTATCGAAGTACACGCTCGCCGTGCCATCAGTCGCCTGATAGGCGTGGCCCCGCTCGATGAGCAGCTCAATTAAGGCGATCATCTCGGCAATATTTGCTGTGGCCCGCGGCTCATACGTTGGGGCGAGCACGCCAATCGCATCGTAGGCGGCGGTAAATTGTCGCTCAACACGGTAGGCGAGCGCCCACCACTGCTCATGCCCACCAGATTCTTGCCCAGCCTTCGCATGGTCAAGAATCTTGTCGTCAATGTCTGTCACGTTACGAATCAGCGTCACACGGTGCCCGGTCGCAGTGAACCAGCGACGAATCTGGTCATACACAAGGGCGCTGCGCAGGTGGCCAATGTGCGGGGCCGACTGCACGGTCGGGCCACACACATACATGCCGACCTCGCCGTCTACCAGCGGCACAAAATCGACGATCGCCTGCTGGCGCGTGTCGTAGATGCGTTGTTTCACCCTCTTAGCCTAGTCAGAATCAGCCTTGACGGTGACCTCGTTCGCAACTCTCACCACAGTGAAATCGTGCTGCACCACGCAGCACAATTTCACTGCTACTGGCTACTCGAGTTCGCCGCTCAAGAAAAAGTTCATCTGCTTCGTGATGTTCACCGCGTGGTCACCAAAGCGCTCATGGTAGCGACTCGCGAGTGTCGCGTCGACTACGCCGGTCGGCCCCGAGGCTTGCACCTTCTCGGTCAAGACCTTTTCAAATACCTTGGCGTGCAACTCGTCGAGAGCATCATCAAGGTCGCGAATCTCGTCGATCACCGCTTGGTCTTGCTCGCGCAGCAGCGAGACCAACTTCGCAGCCATCTCAACGTCGATCTCGCCCATCTTCGCGAAGGTCTTCCGCAGGCCCTGCGGAATCGCACTTTCTGGGTACCGGTAACGAGACAACTGCGCAATATGCTGCGCCAAATCAGCCATGCGCTCAAGAGATGAACTCATTCGCAGCGAACCGACCATCAAACGAAGGTCGCTTGCCACAGGCTGCTGCCGGGCCAAGATGTCAATCGTCAACTCATCGAGAGCCTTTGCCAGTTGATCGATCTGTTCACCATCATCAATGACCTGCTCTGCCAACACGACGTCGCTTGTGGCGAACGCAGTTGTCGCCTGCTTGATGGCAATCTCGACAAGCTCGGCAATCTCCACGAGACGTTCCTGCACCTCGCGCAGCTCTTGCTGAAAGACTTTACGCATTCCCTGGGGTTCCTGTTCTTTCTCAAAAGACACGGCGGCCAATGACACAACCAAAATGGTCGCACTGCCTCGCTCAATTGTGCGGCATTCCGGTGAACACTACCGGTCGTCACGGTGAACACAAGCTTAATTGGGCCTGGCAGTTCTGCCCCGAGCAATAGCATTGGTGATATGGATCCAACCATGCTTGTGCTGGCCTCGGTCGGGCTTGGCATCATCGCTGGCGCGTTAGGCGCCACCACCATTTTCGCGGCACGGGCCGCAGGTCGCAAGCGCTCAGAGGCGCTTCGCCCTGAACTTCCCGCGGCCGCAATCGAGATGCTGCACGCCCTCGATCGCTTTGCAGTCATTCTCGACTCGTCGCTTTCTGCCGTCTATGCAAACCCTGCCGCACGCGACGACCCTCGCATCACGGGTGAACAACTCAACGAGCCCGAGTTCTTGCAGCGCGCGCGCAAGGTGATGTCAAGCGGCGTGACCGACATCATTGAGCCCGACCCAGAAGATCGGTCAAGCACCCAACGCATTCAGATTGTGCGCCTGCAGCGCCGGTTTCTCGTCGTCTTTGTTGATGACATGGGCGAAGAACAACGGGTGAACGCAATGCGCCGCGATTTTATCGCGAACGTCAGCCATGAGCTCAAAACCCCCATTGCTGCCATCAGCCTGCTCGCCGAAGCGGTGCTCGAAGCCGCAGACGAACCAGAGATTGTACGCAGTTTCACGAAGAAGCAACTCAAAGAGGCCAGGCGCCTGGGCGACCTGTCTCGCGACATCATTCAGCTCTCAGAAGCGCAGACCACGCTGCAACCCGAAGACCGCGAACGGGTCTCGCTGCGCGGCGTGGTGCGCACAGAGGTAGAGGCCCACCGCGAATACGCATCTCAGCGCGGGGTTGAAATTGTCGTGACCGAAGACGAAACCATTGAAGGCGATGCGGTGACGCTCGGTCGCCCCTCATCTATCGGCACCGTCGTTGCAAACCTCCTCACCAACGCGATTCGGCATTCACCAGAACACGCATCGGTCGGTATTGGAGTTGAAACGGAAGAAGGGCTCTGCCGAATCACCATCACTGATCAAGGCGAGGGCATCGAGGCAGAACACCTGCCGCGAATCTTCGAACGGTTCTACCGGGTCGACAAGGCGCGCAGCCGCGACGGCGGCGGCACCGGCCTCGGCTTATCTATCGCGCGTCACACCATGAGAGCCCATGGTGGCGACATCACAGTATGGTCGCAGGTAGGGGTCGGCTCAAGCTTCACCCTCACCTTCCCAACGCTTGAAACCAAAGAACTTGAGAAACGCCGCAGGCGCGCCAAGAGCGCAACACGAAAAAGGCGGGGCGATGATCCTCGCACGAAAAAGAAGAAGGTCGCAAATTGAACGCACGCATTTTGCTCGTTGAAGACGAGGCATCGATCTCTGAACCGCTCGCCTTTCTGCTCGAACGAGAGGGCTACCGGGTGCAGGTCGTCGACAACGGCGCCGAGGCAGCCCGCGTGTTTCCCGAGTCGGGTGCCGACCTCGTGCTGCTCGACCTCATGCTGCCGGGCCTGCCAGGCACCGAGGTATGCCGCAGCATTCGCGCAAAATCGAGCGTGCCGATCATCATGCTCACCGCCAAGGACAGCGAGATCGACATTGTCGTTGGCCTTGAGCTCGGGGCTGATGACTACGTCACGAAGCCATACTCAACACGCGAACTGCTCGCTCGGGTGCGGGCTGCACTCCGTCGCGCGGTAACCGCTGTTGAAGACGAAGAATACTCTGACGAAGACGGCGTCATTGACGAACTCGGTGTGCGAATCGACACCGAACGGCACACAGTCTCGGTGCGCGGCGAAGAGGTCGCGATGCCGCTGCGAGAGTTCGAACTGCTCGACATGCTGATGCGCCACGCCGGTCGCGTGCTCACCCGCGGTCAGTTGATCGACCGCGTCTGGGGCAGCGACTATTACGGCGACACCAAGACGCTCGATGTGCACATCAAGCGAATTCGCTCCCGCATCGAAGAAGACCCCAAAGAGCCGAAGCTCGTCACGACCGTTCGAGGTGTCGGATACCGGTTCGGGTAGTTCGGCAGTTGCCAACCCGGCGGGCCTCCCCGAGACGGGATCGGCACGCCCGAAAAACCGCATAACGGTTTCTTCACGGGCGTGGGCGTGGGCTACCGGTTCGGGTAGTTCGGCAGTTGCACTTCAGGCGCACCCCCTCGAAACGAGGAAAGCGCGCCCGCGGCTGCGGTGACTTATTGAGCCGCTTCTTCGTCGCCCTGAGCGTCGCCCGCGGCAGCAGCTGCCGAGCCTGAGGCGTCACCCGTGGCATCGTTCTCGGCGTCAGCTTCGTCATCTTCCACCGCAAGCTGTGCCGGCGAAAGAACGTAGTCTTGGTATTCGGCGAGCGTGCCATCAAGCACGGGCACCGCGCGCTGCTGCTCGCCGCCACCTGCTGCCTCAATGTAGGTCATCACGGTTGCACCAGCCTTGAGACCAGCAATTGACACCAGCGTCGGTGCAATATCGCCCTCAGGGTTGCCGAACGAGGTCAGCCCCGGCTCGAGCAAGAAATCTGCGCTGGCCTTGCTGCTGCCGCTCTCGTCAACGAACGTCAGGCGAAGCAGCACGGGCGCGTCACCCTTGTTGACACCAGCGAACACAACGTTGAAGTTGTCACCGCTCTGGTCTGCGATCAGCATCAGGTTGCGTACGTCGACGCCTTCGAGGTTGACGTCGATGCCGTCGCTCGGAGCGTAGGGCTCAAGCGTGCCTTGTGGAGCAACGAGTCCGCAGCCCGTCGCACCGAGGGCAACGGCCGCCGCAAGGGCAAGTGACGAGACGATCTGGCGAGTCTTCAAGGTATTTGTCCTTCAATCGGGGCGCAACAGCGTCTTGGAATCATGCATCCAGACAGTTAAAATCATACTATCGACCAACAGCGACATATGGCACATTAGGTTGCCCTAAGTCGCGGCGCGGCATGTGGTATTATAGAGGCTTAGTTGATATAAGGAGCCACTCGATGCAATTTGAGGTCGGAGAGACTGTCGTTTATCCCCACCATGGGGCAGCGAAAATCATCGAGGTGAAGAAGCGCAAGCTCGGCGGCGAAGAAAAGCTGTGGCTGAAGCTTCAGGTCAACCAGGGCGACCTCACCATTGAGGTTCCTGCTGAGAACTGCGAACTCGTCGGCGTTCGAGACGTCATCGACCAAGAGGGCCTTGAACAGGTGTTCGAGGTATTGCGCGCACCCTTCACCGAAGAACCCACCAACTGGTCACGCCGGTACAAGGCAAACCTTGAAAAGCTCGCCTCGGGCGACGTCATCAAGGTGAGCGAGGTCGTGCGCGATTTGTGGCGCCGCGACCAAGAAGTCAAGTCGCTCTCGGCCGGCGAGAAGCGCATGCTCGCGAAGGCACGACAGATTCTGGTGTCTGAACTGGCGCTCGCTGAAAAGACCAGCGAAGACAAGGCTTCTGTGCTGCTTGACGAAGTGCTCGCCTCGTAACTAGACGAGCACGGCACTCGCCTCACACCTCTCGGGTGCGCGACAATGGGACTATGCACCCAGTCGCGCACCCATTGTTTTCGCTCGGCATCATCATTGTCGCGGCGGGTCGCGGCGAGCGCCTCCGCGCCGCGAAGCCCAAGGCCTTCATCGAGATTGCAGGCGCTTCCCTGCTGCAGCACTGTGCGACGACCGTCAATACGCTGAAAGTGAGCGGGCAACCGGCACACGGCCAACTCGTCTTAGTCGTGCCTGAAGGGCAAGCACCTGCTGCCTTCGACGTTGCCGAAAGCCTCAATCGCGACCGTTGGCAGGTGACTGTCGTGACCGGTGGCCGCGACCGCCACGAGTCGGTGCGCAAGGGTCTAGGCGCGCTGGGCCCTTCGATCGACACTGTGCTCGTGCACGACGCCGCGCGTCCGCTCACGCCCGCTGACGTGTTCGAGCGGGTGGTTACCGCAGTACACGAAACTGGAGTGGGCGCCGTGCCGGGCATACGTATTGTCGACTCATTGAAGCGCGTCGATGCTGATGGCACAGTGATACGCAGCGAGGATCGCGACTCACTCATTCGAGCCCAGACACCGCAGGGGTTCAGCAGGCGAGTGCTCGAAGAGGCGCATCACAGTGCAGCCCTGCTCGCGAGCCATCCAGAGGTACTGACCGCCACTGACGACGCCGCAGTGGTACAACACTTCGGTGGCCGAGTGCGATGGGTCGAGGGATCCCCACTGGCTCACAAGGTGACCGAACCCGATGATGTGCTGCTGCTCGCTGCAATGCGCACCGTCTCAGAGCAGTCATCATGACCGCATCAGCTGCCGCATCGGGCACCTCTTTGCGCATTGGCACAGGTTTTGACGTCCACGCCTTTGACCCGGCAGTGCCGCTGCGACTTGCCGGGCTCGAATGGCCNNGGCCTGACGAGCCCGGCCTCAGCGGCCACAGCGATGGCGATGCCGTATGCCACGCGGTAGTTGACGCACTGCTGTCTGCTGCAGGGCAGGGTGATATCGGCGAGCTGATCGACGCACACGACCCCGCAACCGAGAACGCTGACAGCACCCAGTTTGTGACCCGCGCGGTCGAACGCATCGGTGCAGCGGGGTGGCGAGTGGTGAACGTAGCAGTGCAGGTGGTCGCTGAACGCCCCCGGATTGCACCACGCCGAGGCGAGGCCGAGGCTCTGCTGAGTCGCCTAGTCAGCGCACCGGTCAGCCTCGTCGCCACCACGAGCGACGGCCTGGGGTTCACCGGCAGGGGCGAAGGTATCGCGGCTATGGCTACCGCGCTGCTCGAACAGATCTAGGCGCATTCGCGCTCGGCACACTTGGTGCCCACTCAACTAGTAGGCTAGAGCTATGACGAACACGCTGATTCTGCTTCGCCATGGCCAAAGCGAATGGAACGAAAAGAACCTCTTTACCGGGTGGGTCGATGTGCGACTCACCGAGAAGGGGCGCGCCGAGGCCGCGAACGCGGGCAAGCTGCTCACTGACGCTGGCCTCTTGCCTGACGTGCTCTACACTTCGGTGCTGAGTCGGGCAATTCAAACTGCCAACTTGGCGCTCGAATCGGCCGACCGCATGTGGGTGCCGGTTCGCCGCTCGTGGCGCTTGAACGAACGTCACTATGGCGCGCTGCAAGGGCTCGACAAGGCTGAAACCCTGCAAAAGTACGGCGAACAGCAGTTTATGGAGTGGCGTCGCTCGTTTGACACGCCGCCGCCTGCGCTTGATGATGCGAGCGAGTGGTCGCAGGCGAACGACCCACGGTACGCCGATATCGACGCTGAGCGCCACCGCACCGAGTGCTTGAAAGACGTGATCGAACGCCTGGTTCCCTACTGGCAGAGCGAGATCTTGGGCGATCTGCGCGCCGGCAAGACTGTGCTGGTCACCGCGCACGGCAATTCGTTGCGCGCGCTCGTGAAGCATCTTGAAGGCATCAGCGATGAAGATATTGCTGCACTTAACATTCCGACCGGCATGCCGCTGGTATATGACATTGATGACAACGGCCAGCCCACGGGCCCAGGCCGGTACCTCGACCCAGAAGCAGCAGCAGCGGGTGCGGCAGCCGTGGCTGCACAGGGCAAGCACTAGACAACAACACCCGTCAACAGCGCTCTGACCACAGCATTCTGGCCAGAGCGCTGTGTTCGCACTGGTCAGCGCCGCTGCATCACAGGCGTTGCTGCGTTAGAGGCGTTTGAGCCGCGGCACGTCTCTTGTTTTGCCCGCGTCACTCGGCACGATGACCTCTTGCGTGGCTACCAGCCATTCACCCGCGGCATCATCAGGTTCGTTTGCGCTGCGGTTCTCGGGGTGTGCGGAGTCAGGTTGCTGAGGATCGCCGAGCCACACCTCGAGGTCAACGTCTTCGGCAACCGACCGCTTCAACAAGGCAAGTGCGATGCCGCCCCACTCATGGTGCAGAGCCGCACGGGTGACTCGCCCCACCGGTCGCGCATCGGCGCCTGCACCCGCAACACGCACGAGCGCACCCTTGAGAGGCAGCTGACCGCCCGAACCGTCAAGGTGCAATAACGCCAAACGGCGCGGCGGATGCCCAAGATTGTGCACCTTCGCGACCGTCTCTTGCCCCCGATAGCAGCCCTTATTGAGGTGCACTGCCGTGCGCAGCCAATCAAACTCGTGCGGCAGCGCACGCTCATCAACGTCACCGTGAACGGTCGGGCGCCACGCCCGCACTTCGAGCGCATCGAGCGCGAGCAGCCCTGCAGCCCGCACCGTGCCGCTTGTCACTAACCCGGCGACCTCGGCCAGATCTTCACGTCGCACCACACACTGCACGGCAGACCAGCCCGCAGCTGGGTGCTCACCACGCGCATACTGCACACCGCCAGGCAACGCTGCCGCCCACGGATCGTGCCACTCGGCCACCAGCGAATCAAGGGCGCGCAACTCACGCGTCGCGCTGCCACCTTCAAACGCGAGAACAGTCGAATACACGTCACTCACATCGGTGATCTCAACTCGCATAGCGAAACGCATGCGCTGCAAAAAAGCGGTGAGCGACTCGGCAGACCCCTCATCGACGAGCAGCCAGGCACACGACCCATCATCAACCAGTCGAATCGCGTGTTCGATGCGCCCTTGCGGGTCAAGCAGCAGCGTCTCAACAGATTGACCCGGGGTAAGACCTGCGAGGCCCTGGCTCGTCATGGAATGGAGCCAGCTCAGGCGATCCTCGCCGCGCACCGTAATAATGCCGCGGTGCGACAAACTGACAATCGCATCGCCGTTCTCGAGCTCACGTTGCTCGGCTAACGGCGCACCAAAATGAAGCGGTGCGCCAGCATCAGCAGCGACCGCACCTTCGAGAGCGAGAAACGGGTCGCCGCTCACGGCGCTGACCCTAGCGCTGACCCTTGTACAGCTTGTAGATGACTGTGCCAGAGACCCAAGCGATCATGATGCTTGCGAGACCGAGCAGACCGGTGAAGAAGAGTTCGAGTGCGAGAAGCATGAGACCAGTCTACCCCTCAAGCAGCGTGCCGACGATATCGATGACCGCGATGATCACCACTGCACCCGCCACGCTGAACGAAGTGCGCGTAATAAAACCCTCACGCTGTGCCGTGCTCAGCTGCAGCGCAAAGGTTACAAGCACGCTCAGACCGACCGCCAAAACCAGCCAACGGAACCGATCCTCGCCCGAAACCAGCACCGTGACGAGCACACCAAACACCGCCGCAATCGCCCATGCAGTGACCATGCGACCAAAATGCCAAGGGTGTTTCGACGGAATTTCGAGTTCACTCATGAGCACATCTTCGCACATCACCCCGTTCTATCTTTTATGATGGAATGCAGCCAGCGCACGGGCGCGGCAGAGGGGAGCGCACACGGTGCAGCTACTCTGCCTCACAG
>LSQX01316238.1_pt2 | contig 12154 bp, 12 predicted proteins | sample 654561 | NCBI WGS metagenome assembly LSQX01 (sample SAMN04489861, study PRJNA283612) | anaerobic digester metagenome | isolation source: 4 biogas reactors fed with cattle manure at either 37C or 55C with and... | place: Denmark: Kongens Lyngby | collected 2014 | reverse complement strand
ACCTGGAATCCGCCGCTGTCCGTAAGTATCGGCCTGTCCCAGTTCATGAACCTGTGCAGGCCGCCTGCTTCGCGCACCAGGTCGCTGCCCGGCCTCATATACAGGTGGTACGTATTGCTCAGTATTATCCCGGCCCCGATATCCTTAAGTTCATCAGGCGACATGCACTTGACAGTGGCCTGCGTACCCACAGGCATGAACGCCGGAGTCTCGAATGACCCGTGGAGTGTATGTACTATTCCGAGCCTTGCCCCGGTCTGTTTGCACTTTTTTATAAGTTCAAATCTTATAGCTGACATTTGCTCACCTGCTGAAATTATTATCACAAAATATCACTTTATAAACATGGCATCGCCGAAGCTGAAGAACCTGTAGCGTTGTTCCACAGCGATCCTGTACGCCTCCAGTATCCGTTCCCTGCCTGCAAATGCGCTGACCAGCATCAGGAGCGTGGACTCCGGCAGGTGGAAATTGGTGATCAGTCCATCCATCACCTTGAACCTGTAACCAGGATAAATGAAAATGTCGGTCGATCCTGACGCCGGCCTGACCGTGCCATCTTCAGAGCCCACAGTTTCAAGGACACGACAGCTGGTCGTCCCAACGGCGATTATTCTGCCGCCTTCAGTCCTGGCCCTGTTGATCGTATCAGCAGCTTCTTTGCCCAGGTAATATACCTCGGAGTGCATGACATGCTCTTCGATATTTTCCGTCTTTACCGGCCTGAATGTACCAAGGCCGACATGCAGCGTCAGGTACGCTGTGTATATGCCGCTGCGGACCAGTTCTTCCAGTAGTTCTTTTGTAAAATGGAGCCCGGCCGTCGGCGCCGCAGCCGATCCGGTATATCTGGAGTATACCGTCTGGTACCTTTCGGGATCCTCGAGTTTTTTTGTAATGTAAGGCGGGAGCGGCATTATGCCGATCCTGTCGAGGACCTCCTGGAATATCCCCTCGTATTCGAACCGGACGATACGGTTACCGCCTTCGACTACGTCGAGGATCTCTGCCCTGAGCAGGCCGTTTCCGAAAATGAACCTTGCGCCTGGCTTTGCCCTTTTTCCGGGTTTGAGTATGACCTCCCAGATGTCACCTGAGATTTGCTTCATCAGCACGAATTCGATGTTGCCGCCGGTATCCTCCTTCACACCGAGCAGCCTTGCCGGCATCACCCTTGTATCATTGAGGACGAGACAGTCGCCTGGTTCCAGGTACTCCCTGATATCCCTGAAAACCCGATGTTCTATTTTCCCACTTTTCCTGTCGAGCACCAGCAGCCTTGAGCTGCTCCTGTCCCCGAGCGGTTCCTGGGCTATGAGTTCCTGCGGCAGTTCATAGTAAAAATCGCTCGTTTTCATGTTTCCTCACGGTTCCGTTAATTTTTCATGCTGCATACATTATCTTCCGCAAATAACCTGCATTTATCCGGACACCTGCACTGCCGGACGACCGAAAGAAAAAGCTGCAGACAATGCAGCCTTCTTTGGTCATCCAGCAAATAATACTATAATTCGGGCCATTTTACAACATGTTTATTCTTCTGCGGGAACTACTCGACTTTCGTCCCCTGGAAATAGTGCATTATTATCTCCTCGTATGTCTTTCCGGCCTTCGCCATCCCTATGGCGCCTTCCTGGCTCATCCCGACGGCATGTCCCCAGCCCTTCCCGGTAAAAGTATAAGTCTCAGGAACGACCGCCGCCTTGCTGACAGCGCCGTCCGCACCGATGACGGTCACCTTGTTGTTGACGCCCGTAACGGATTTGACACCTGAAGCAGTGACGACTTTTTTGCCGCCAAGCTGGGTTTTTAGAGGCTCTGTTGCCACAGGAGCCACTACGGCAGTCGATGCTGCCTTCTTTTCTTCCGCCTTTCCGGGTCCGTCTTTTCCGGCTGCAGCATCTCCGCCGCTTTCCGTGCCCGGCTGGCTGTCAGATACCTGGCCCTCACTGTCCGCATCAGCCTTTGCTTCCGCCTCGGCCTGGGGATCCCGGGTATTGTCCTTTGCGTTTTCCGCTCCCTTTTCCGGACCTGGGATCGCCTCGTTCCCGGTCCCTTCATTTATTATATCCCCTTCCTGTCCGCCCTTTTCGCTCTGAAGGTCCGCGGGCGGCTGTGCCGGGATCTCTGAGAGGCCTGCTATATATACGTCGGCATCCGTAGTTATCGTGTAGAGCTGGCTGTCGAGCCCGAAAACCGTCCTGCACCGTTCGTTGGTGAAATACATAGGTTCTCCCCTGCTGGTACCGGTGACTGCCAGCTGGGTCACCCTACCCGTTGGAGCGGTACGTGTTATCGTTATTCCAAGGATCTTTCCGAGTTCCGGGAACAGTGCCTGTATGTCCGACGCACGCAGCGTCTTTGTCCATGTGTATATTTTTTCATATTCATCCCTGACGCTTACAAGATACGGGTATGATGATCCCCAGACATTCCGCACGTCCTCCGTGCTCCCGCCGCCGGAAGCGAAATAATATACGTGTTCGACCGGTTTGCCGTTGTACGTGATCACCTTGTCATACACTTCATCTATCGCCTTGTTGCATTCGGCCACCTCTACGCTGTAGCCCTTGTAGACCTGGCAGTGGGTCGTTGCACACAGGTCGAACCCTGAACTTCCGTGTTTGCCCCTGTTGTTGAGCGCATACATCTTTGCCACGACGGCCTGTGCTTTCAATGCCTCGACCGGTGACCTCCCTCCTATTTCAGGAGGCACGTTGCCGTACAGGTACTCCCTGATCGTAACTACGTTTATCACCGACATATCGCTGCCCGGTAGTCTCTTTACCTCGACCGATCCCCTGTATGGTTTCCCCTTGATGTTGATCACGGCAGGATCGCTTCCGGGTACCGGCCTCAACTGCAGGTGATATTTTTTGCTGCCAAAGACGCACAGCGCCTGGAATTGCCCATCGGTGACCACCACCCTGTCGGAAGAAGGCCCTATTATCACGAATCCTGTCTCACGCAGGAGCTTTTCCAGGTCCCCGGCCAACGCCTCCGCTTCGGCCTCATCGATACAGAACCCGGTCCATACCTGCCAGGCGTCATTATATGCGATGTAGGCGTCTATGCCTGTCTGACGGTATGCCAGTACGCTTTCCATTGCAGAAGCAGCGTCCGGGTAGTCCCCGCCTATCTTTACATGGTAAGGACCGAATTTCTTTCCGGTAGCCTCTGAAGATTTCCCGCTGAATTCCCTGAGACCTGTCCCGCTGGTATGGTAATAAGCATCCTTCCGGACATAAACAGTCGATGGGCTGTTGAACCTGTATATCTCCACGAATTTGCCGTCTTCCTTGACAAAACCCGCCATAATGCCGGATTGGGCCGAAACATCGAAAACGGACTGGGCAGTATTGACAGAACCGCCTTTGTAATAAAGGCCTACCCTGATAAGCTCCTCGTTCGCAGAAGACGCATCCCCCGCCTTCACGTCGGCTGTGAATGCAGTTGTGAGCAATACTGTTGCAGCCAGGATCCCGGCAATTTTTCCGATAACGTTTCTTTTCATGTTATCTCCTCTTCATTGGTGAACACTTTATTGGTTTCGTACATTTGAATTCGACATGACCAGCCGTTCTTCCTTCTGTTTCGACCTCTATGCCGCATTTTTCATATAATTTTAATATTTCTGTAACATAAGTGCATAAGTTGCGGCTGAAAATGTTTGACAACACGCTATACGGATGTTATTATTAGTTAAAGCTTCTTCAACTGACATCTGAATACGGATTGATAGAGGCGCGCTTCTGATAAGTAACCCCGTATTAGGCAGCAGGTACCGATGATGCGGAGCGAAAGGCAGAAGCGCCGAAGGATATGGTCCCCTGCCGGACCAGGTCCTGGGTGCAATGGCGAACAGCCTTGCAACTGTCATCAGGAAATGATGGAGCGCTATCAGTCCTTGAAGGCCTGGCTTTCAGGCAGGCTTTGGGGGTAATAGGGACTGTTGGCGCTTCGCCAGCAGTTTTATTATTCAGGGAGGTATCGTTATGGACTCAAAACTCAGGGCAGGAGTAATCGGTGGGACCGGAATGGTAGGACAGCGTTTTATCACACTTCTGGAAAACCATCCCTGGTTCCGGGTAACGGCTATCGGCGCCAGCGAAAGATCGGCAGGACTTCCATATGAGAAGGCTGTCGAAGGGCGCTGGAAACTGGACATCCCGATCCCGGAAAGCGTAAGGAACATAACAGTGATGAACGCCGCCGACATAAAAAAGATAGCGGACGAAGTCGACCTGGTCTTCTGCGCGGTCGATATGAAAAAGGAAGAGATCAGAGAACTGGAGGAAAACTATGCCCGTGCCGAGATACCGGTAATTTCGAACAACTCGGCGCACAGATCCACTGAAGACGTTCCTATGATAATCCCCGAAGTAAACCCGCAGCACACGGCGATCATCGAAAAACAGAGAAAACGCCTTGGTACGAAAAGGGGCTTCATCGCCGTAAAATCCAACTGCTCGCTCCAGAGCTATGTGCCGCCTGTGCACGCACTCATGCAGTTTGGGCCTGAGAAAGTACTTGCAGCGACTTACCAGGCAATCTCGGGAGCCGGAAAAGTCTTCAGCGAATGGCCTGAGATAGTCGACAATGTCATACCCTACATCGGCGGCGAAGAAGAAAAAAGCGAAAAGGAACCCCTCAAGATCTGGGGAACCATCGAAGGCAACGTGATAAAGCCGGCCTCTGGCCCCGCTATTTCTGCCCAGTGCTACAGGGTGCCCGTCTCTGACGGCCATATGGCGGCAGTATACGTCACTTTCAGGAAAAAGCCTTCTAAAGACGAGATAATAGCATGCTGGAAGGAATTCAGGGGCAAACCCCAGGAACTGAAACTTCCCAGCGCGCCTGCACAGTTCATAACCTATTTCGAAGAGCCCGACAGGCCACAGACGAAGCTTGACAGGGACATTGAGAACGGGATGGGTATCGCCGTGGGAAGGCTTCGCGAAGACACACTGTTCGACTACAAGTTCACCTGCCTTTCCCACAATACGATCAGGGGTGCAGCCGGCGGCGCCATACTTACGGCCGAGCTCCTCAAGGCCGAAGGATGGCTGTGAGATCGTCCGGCAGGATACCATGAAGGAGGTCAGGAAATGAGAAAACCCATATTTACAGGATCAGGCGTTGCAATCGTAACCCCCTTCACAGATAACGGAGTGGATTTCGGGAAACTCGGTGAGCTCATAGAATTCCAGATAAGGGAAAATACCGATGCCATCATAATATGCGGGACCACCGGCGAGGCTTCGACCATGCCCGATGACGAACATATCGAGGTCATCGCGTATGCGGTCAGGAAAGTCAACGGCAGGGTCCCCGTTATCGCCGGTACCGGCAGCAATGACACCAGGCATGCGGTGCACCTGAGCAAACGCGCTGAAGAAGTCGGTGCCGACGCGATACTGAGCGTCACACCGTATTACAATAAAACCACTCAGGAAGGTTTGTACCGGCATTTCAGGGCCATCGCGGAAAGTATAGGCATACCTGTGATACTGTACAACGTGCCGTCGAGGACCAACCTGAACATCGATCCTGATACCGTGGTCCGGCTGGCAGAGATAGATAATATAGTTGCGATAAAGGAATGCAACCTGAACCAGGCCGGAGAGATAATATACCGCTGCGGTGACGATTTCGCGGTATATTCGGGCGAAGATGCGCTTGTACTGCCTCTGCTGTCCCTTGGCGGGAAAGGTGTCATTTCCGTAATGGCAAATATAATTCCCCGCGACACCCACGACATGGTAACGGCTTTCCTGTCGGGAGACCTGGAAACCGCCAGGAAGATCCAGTTGAAATCGCTCGGGCTCATCCGGGCACTGTTCGTCGAGGTCAACCCCATCCCGGTCAAGGAGGCAATGAACCTCATGGGTATGGGTGTTGGCAGGTGCCGCATGCCCCTGGTGGAAATGAGCGACAAAAACAGGGAAATACTCAGGAAGGCAATGAAGGATTACGGCCTGATATGAAGCCGGACCCTTCTTAAAAATATCACGGCAGTCCCGGGGGCTGTCTTCAGGAACAAGGCAGTTCCCCGCTGCCCGGAAAAGGATGTGTACACATTGATAAAGATACTGCTGAGCGGCTGCAACGGAAAAATGGGCCAGGTGATCACGCGCAAGGCAGAAAAATACGACGATCTCGCCATAATCGCCGGGTATGACATGGCAGATGCCGGCAGGAACCCGTACCCGGTATTTACCGACCTGGAAAGGTGCACGATAATGCCCGACGTCCTGGTCGATTTTTCAAATCCCGCGGCCCTTGAAACACTGCTGGCCTTCGCGGTGACACGGAAGATACCCGCAGTTATCGCCACGACCGGCCTGTCACAGGTCCAGACCAGGCTGCTGGGCAAAGCAACTGAAAGCATACCTGTTTTTTACTCGGCAAACATGTCGCTGGGCATAAACCTCCTTATCGGGCTGGTCAAAAAAGCTGCCAGGCTATTGCAGGCCGATTTCGACATCGAGATAGTTGAAAAGCATCACAACCTCAAGATCGACGCTCCCAGCGGAACGGCACTCGCCATTGCAGACGCGGTCAACTCCGTGCTGGAACAGAAACACGAATATGTATATGACAGGCATTCGCGAAGGAAGAAAAGGAGCAGGAACGAAATAGGCATACACGCCATACGCGGCGGGACGATCGTCGGCGAACATTCTGTCATTTTCGCCGGCAACGATGAAATAATCGAGATAAAGCACACCGCGCTGTCAAGGGAAATATTCGCCACGGGCGCACTGAGCGCCGCCAGGTTCATAATAGGCAAAAAACCCGGCATGTACGGCATGAGCGATCTTGTCGGCCGGGAATAGCCGGGATACAGGAGGTAATATCATGTCAGGCACTCCCGTTTCGAATATCGCCGTCACCTACAACGTCGCCCTGGTGACTATCCATAGTCTCCACTGCGACACACGGCTGCTTGCCGATATTTTCAGCGCTGTTGCGCAAAAAGGCATAAATATCGACATGATCAGTCAGTCCCCGCCTTACAGGGGCAACATAACGATTTCGTTCAGTCTTCCTGCGGACAGGCTCGTCGATGCGCTCAGCGTGCTCAACAGCTTCAAGTCGGCCGGGAAAGACATCCGGGTCGAAGTCGACGCAGATAATACGAAACTGCAGGTTTACGGCGAAGGCATGAAAAACATGCCCGGTGTCGCCGCACGGGCATTCTCGGCACTTGCCGACGAAGGCGTTGAAATCAAGCTGGTCACGACTTCGGAAACAGAAATTTCTTACCTGATATACGAAAAAGACGTGGACAGGGCAAGAAATGCCATATCAGGGGAATTTGGCCTGTAACCCGCCATCGTTCCCGGCATTTCTCAGAAGTACCTTGTGATGCCGTCTTCACCCACTACTCCTGCACCAGCTCCTGTATCCGTGCCCGGATCCTGATCTTTGCCCCTTCCGTTTCCGCCAATGCCGGCATCTCCGCTGTCATTTCCGCTGCCTTCATCATCGCCTTCATCGTCGTCGGCGTCTTCGTCATCGTCCTCTTCATCTTCGCCCTCATCATCATCATCTTCTTCTTCCTCAATGCGCGAAATGATGTATTTCCTGATCGTGCGCCAGGCATAGAAATTAATGATGAAACCTGTCAGGCTCACTAACAGGAACAAATACAGCACCAGTCCGATCAGCGGGTTGATCGGGAAGATGAGCCCGAAGGAAAGGAAGACGATGAACGCTGTCAGAAGCAGTATCAATAGATTTGGGATAAACCTGACGATCGCGAGTATAAATGCGTTCTTGTACAACTGTATCAGGGTCAGTTCAAATGTCACCATTAGCTGATAAATATAAATATTCATGCATGCAAACAGCAGCAGCATCTGGAACATGACGGCAAGCCCGACCAGTCCTACCGTTCCCTGTATCTGGCCGTAAGCCATTATGGCCATGATAGTCAGGAATGTCACGATGAAATTGATCGTACCCACGATCAGGCTCTGCCTGAAGTTCGATCTGGCCGCATCCTTAAAGTCTCCCCATATGAATGCATGCTCTTCCCGCGAGTAATTCCTGAGTATATACGTAAACCCCGCCTGCGCAGGTCCTGTCGTGATCATCGGGACACACATGATGACCGTCAGCAGGACTAATTTCATCATCATATCACTGAATATGCCTTCAGGGCTATCCAGGGCATCCGGTATTATGTGCGGGAAGAAACCAAGCATGACGAACATCCCGGCAAGGAAAGCCGGAAGGTTGAAAAACAGGAACATAAGGTTGATTTTAACGAAGTTCCAGAATTTTCTCTGCAATATCTCGAAAAACACTATGAACGGATGCTTTGGTGGCGCGTCCTTCGGAACGCCCGGCCCCGGTTTGGTAAAATCGAAAAAACCAAAAATCCCAGCCATCTGTTAACCTCTTTCCTTCCAGTATCGACTTGTGTCCCCGCAATAAGGCAGGCACAGTTCCGGCAATAAATCATAACTTATTCTATCAATAGCCGGACGATAATTCAATACATGCCGCCCTTCCTGGTGCACCATACTGCCTGGGATTTTGTCACCCCTCTTTCGTGATCCTGCAGGCGGAGCTATGTTTTTTGTCCAGAGCTATTGACACTGCATGCTGATGTTAGTATAATAAGTTTTGTCGGCCCGGACAGGAGCCGGAAGACGCGGTCGTGGCGGAACTGGCAGACGCGTACGTTTGAGGGGCGTATGGGCAACCGTATGGGTTCAAGTCCCATCGACCGCACCAGGTAAAACCCACCTGACGAACAGGTGGGTTTTTTGATTGCGCAGACATCCCTCGACCTCGTAGCACTGCTTCCTGGCAAAGGAATGTCCCCATTAGATATTCTTCAAAAAGTCAAGCTTCGTAAACTCCCTTTCCAGCCTTTCCCGCAGGTATCGCCCCGTGATCCGGACGACTTCGTCGAGCACTTCCCGTGACAGACCAAAACTGAACAACTCTTTAACCGGCGCAAAGACGATATGCTGTATCGCCCTGGACGCTCCGACGGAGAGCGGCAAGGCGGCGCCGTCGTGCCTGATGCAGCCCGGCCTGTCACATAAAAAACCGCAGTCACGGAAACTGAACGAATAGTACTTTTCAGGGGCGGCGCCGCAGGCCATGCATGCCTGTACATGTGGCGCAAACCCTGCGATGGATACGGCTCTCAGTTCAAAAATACAGGTTATCAGGTCGGGTTCCCTGGATGACCGCGCAAGCATATGCAGCGAGTTGAGGAATAGATTGAGCAGTTTTGGCGCAGGCTGGTTTTCCTGTATCAGTTCAAGCACTATATCCGTAAAATGGGCTGCGTATGTAAGTTTTGCGATATCATCACGGATCCCGTAGAATGGCTCTATGACCTCACAACTGTTTACACTGTACAATTCACGCCCCCTGTAGAGGACGAAATCGCTGTAGCAAAAAACCTGTGAACCGGCAGAAAGCCTGGACCTGGGCCGCCTTCCGCCCTTCACGAGAGCAGATATGCGGCCCTGTCCCCTGGTCAATATGGTGATTATTTTATCAGCTTCTCCGGTGCTGACCTCTCTTACTACTATCCCCTCGGTTTTAAGAAAACTCATTTCCGATGAGCGGAGCACCAGGTTCCGGAAGCCTTACGACTCGCCGGCACTCGTGGCAGCTTCGGCTTCGGCAAGTCTCCTCTGCTCCGCAGCCCTTTCCCTTTCTTTCTCTTTTATTTCCCGGTAGAAAATATAAGACTCCAGGATCCCTTTACTTACAAAAGTATTCCAGGCGAAATCCTTCAGCATTGCAATCCCCCTTTTCCTTAGTTCCTGTTATTAGCATTCTCCAAAAAAGGGGTTGTATACTTGCAATATTTGCAGGGCCATGAACACGCCATATCATTGGTATCCCAGCATTTTGAGCATGCCGGCGCTGTTTCTCCAGTCAGGCTTTACTTTCACCCAGAGCTTCAGAAAGACTTTTGCGCCGAACAGGTTTTCCATCTCCAGCCTTGCACGGGTCCCGATATTTTTCAGCATTGCTCCCTGTTTCCCTATGATGATGCCTTTGTGTGATTCGCGTTCACAGTATATGTTTGCCTCGATATCGATTATTTCTTTGTCTTCACGTTCTTTGAAAGCTATGATTTCTATGCCGGTGCCATGAGGTACCTCGTCTGAAACGAGTTCCAGTATCTTTTCCCTTATAAGCTCTGCTGCAAGCATCCTTTCCGGCTGGTCCGTTATCACGTCGTCCGGGAAATACTTCGGCCCTTCCGGCAGCAGTTTTTTGATCTCTTCGGTCACTATGTCCGTTCCATCCCCGCTTGTGGCGGAAATAGGGATAACTGCCCTGAAATCCAGCAATTGCGAGAAGTTCATTATCGTCTCCGGCAACTCTTCCTTTTTGACGAGGTCTATTTTGTTTATTATCAAAATGACCGGTGTCTTCACAGTTTTCAGCTGCTCTGCTATATAGAGGTCCCCAGCGCCAGGGATCTTGTCCGTCGCTTCCACGAGGAACAGTATTATATCCACTTCATTGAGCGTGCTCTCGGCCAGCCTGACCATGTACTCGCCCAGTTTCGTTTTGGGTTTATGTATGCCCGGCGTGTCTATGATTATTATCTGGCTGTCTTCATCGTTTATTATGGCCCTGATGGTATTCCGCGTCGTCTGCGGTTTGCTGGAAATGATCGACAGTTTCTCGCCGATTAGCCTGTTCGTCAGCGTCGACTTGCCTACATTTGGCCGCCCGATTATCGATACGAATCCGGATTTGAACATACCATACCTCCCTGTGCCGTGTCAGACTGTCTATGATAAAAGCTGGAACAACAGCAAGGTCACAAGGAAACCGATGACCGCGCCTGCCAGCAGTTCCGGCACATTATGTATTTTACCCTCAAGCCGGCTCTGTACAACAAGAAAAGCGACTATTATGAACAAAATCGTTATAGCCGCATTGTTCGTGTAAAGCGCGGCCGCTGTTGCAGCGGAAAAAGCGACGGCCGAATGCCCGCTCGGCATCCCGCCGCTGAAAGGCGTACCTTTCCGCAACACGAATTTCAGCACCAGCACCGCCGCCATCGTAAGTATGATGGCGATAACGGTAAGGTGCATCGGAGCCTGCTTGATCCTTGCGATGCCGGATTCGAGGCTCGTGCTTACCCTGTCGAAAAAGATGAAATATGCCACGGCAAGCGACAACACGGCGGAAATGAGTACGGCGCCGGCGGCCGTGTCCTTGACCGTCTTCGCCCTCGGATGGTATATCCCGACCAGCATATCGATAAGCACTTCCACCGCCGTGTTGAACAACTCGCAGATAATGACGAGCGCGATCGTGATGCAGACTATCAGGAATTCTGCCCTCGTAAGATCGTAAAAAAGAGACAGACCCAGCACCAGCACCGCCGCAATGATGTGGATCTTCATGTTGCGCTCGCTTCTGATCGTTGAAATGATCCCGTTTATCGCGTTATTGAAGCTTTCGATCAGGCTCCTGCTTTTCATGCTCTCCTTAACCCCAGCTTACCAAGGACAGCCTCCTGCTTTTCAGTCATCTCTTTCTCATCATGTGCATCTTCATGGTCGTATCCCATCAGGTGATACATGCCGTGGGCCGTAAGGAAGGCAATCTCCCTTTCGAAGGAATGCCCGTATTGCTCCGACTGCCTCATTGCCGTTTCCACGGATATCACTATATCTCCTATCACCAGGAGTCCTTCGTCCGGGTCGGAATCATTCCCTGTATCGATTATCTTCCCCTTCTCCATGCTGGCCATCGGAAATGACAGGACATCGGTCGGTGCATCCACGTTCCTGAACCTGGCATTTATCTGTCTTATCGCCTCATCGTCCGTAAGAAGGATGTCTACCTCACAGGCGACTCCTATGCCTTCCTGCTTCAGGCTTTCCATTGCAGTATTCCTTATCATGTTTTCATGTTCTTCCGTTATATCGATGCGCGATTGCTCATTTTCAATATAAACAAGCGTATCATCGATGCTCCTGAGCCTGCTGTTTCGCAACTCCACCAGCCTCCTCCGCGGCAGTATGCGTATCGGATCCCGTCTGCTCCGTCCGGCCATCTCCGCTTGTGCGCACCGCCGTGTTTTTCACGCCTGATATCCTTTGCACGACGGGATCCCACTCCGACTTGTCCGGTTCCTTCCGGACCC
>LSQX01290078.1_pt1 | contig 12154 bp, 10 predicted proteins | sample 654561 | NCBI WGS metagenome assembly LSQX01 (sample SAMN04489861, study PRJNA283612) | anaerobic digester metagenome | isolation source: 4 biogas reactors fed with cattle manure at either 37C or 55C with and... | place: Denmark: Kongens Lyngby | collected 2014 | reverse complement strand
CCCTGTGTGCTACCCTATTTTTCAGCATTTTTTCCCCGCTTATGTTTGCTGGGGATGGAGGTGCCACGGAGCTGTACCAGTTTCCCCTTAGCCTCTTTAGGGATAGAACCTATCCTCTTGCCGTAAATCCTCTGAACGACTATATAGAGAGATATCCAGAAGGGGTGGATATATTAAGAGTAAGATTTCTTAAAGGTAAAGCTCTCATTGAATGTTCTGCCTACCAGAAAGCATACGAAGAACTCCAGTCTATCGCCGCCGATTATCCAAATAGCCCAGAAGCAGAGGAGTCTATTTTACTATCTGCCGATGCTCTCTTTTATTCAGCAAAATACCCTGAGGCCGTGGGGGCTTATAATGATTTTATTGACTCCTTTCCTGAAACAGACTACCGAGATGAGGCCCTGTTTTTTCTGGGGGAAAGTTATTTTTATATGGAGGATTATAACCAGGCTTCCGCCGCCTACAGTCGACTTTCAGAGGAATATCCTGATAGTTATTACAATTCTTATGCCCTTCTTGCCTGCGGGCTTTCGCTTTACAGAGAGGGGATTTATGATAGGGCTATTGAGGTTTTCGCTAAACTTTCTTCCTTAAAAAATCTTTCTGAAGAAGTTGAGTCTGATGCTCTTTATTATTCTGCTCTTACTCTTATTGGAGCCGGAAGAATGGCTGAGGCTCGGGAAAGGCTTGAAGTTCTACTGTCTGACTCTAAGGGCCGGCATTATTATCCCGCTTTAATAGCAAAAGCTGGAAGTTTTACTGGAGAGGAATTATACGAAAAGGCTCGTGAGGTGCTTAAATCAATTATTTCTGATTCTTCGGCTCCAGAAAATATGATTGCAGATGCCTCTTATCAGATAGGTGAAACTTATTATAGTGAAAAAAGATATGCTCTGGCTCTTCGGGCTTGGGAGGGATTTATAAGTGATTATCCAGATTCTAAGCTTATTGAAGATGCTAAGTTTTCTTCTGCTTGGTCCCTTCTTGAGCTAGAGGAGTACCTGCAATCTGCCAGGCGGTTCAGTGCCTTTATTCAGGAGTATCCGCATTCTGAGCTTGCAGCTGCGGCTCAGTTTCTTCTTTCCCATGCTTATTATTATTCCGGCGAATATGAAAGATCTGCCTCCGAGTATGAGAGGGTTCGTATATTCTATCCAAAGAGCGAATATGCCCCCAGGTCTCTATATTGGGAGGGACTTTCCTATTTTAGAAATGGGAATTATGAAAAAACAATTGAGCAAATGAAGAAATTCACTCAAGCCTACACCGGCCACATTCTGGAACCCAGAGTGCTCTATCATGAGGCAAGAAGCTGGTTTGAGCTTACTGATTATGCTACTGCCCGGAATTCTTATCGGGAGCTAGCCAGAAAATTTCCCAACACCACCGAGGCGGCCCAGGCCCTTTTGGGGGTTGCCGATACTTATTACGAAGAAGCAGATTATTCTCGCTCCTTTGAAGAGTACCGCCGAGCCGCGGAGACTTCTGGTGATAGGGAAGTTGTCCAACGTGCTCGCCTAGGTCAGGGTAATAGCCTGATTCGTCAGCGCAAATATAAGGAAGCCGTGGAAATATACTCAAAACTTGAGCCAACTGCAGAAGTAAATTTTCAGATAGGATATGCTTATTACCGGGCAACAGATCACAAGAATGCCCGAAGGATAATGCGGGCACTTCAGCTGGAATATCCAGATTCCGAGCTTGTAGAAGAAGCTCTTTTTTACGAGGCCTGGAGCAGTTTTCGTTTAGGTGATTTCAACGATGCTCGCGAGAAATTCCAAATCTATTTTGAGCATTATCCCTTAAGTCCCAATGCCCCAGATGCTCTTCTTAGGATTGGAGATGCTCACTATAATCAGGCTCGCTATGAGGAAGCAGTATCAAGTTATAGAAATGTAATAAGAGATTATCCTCAGACATCTGCCGCAGAATATGCCCTTTATAATATTGGATGGACCCATCAGACAGCTGGCGATGAGGATTTAGCCTTGGAAACCTATACGGAGCTTCTTGAGCGATATCCAGAATCAGCCTTGAGGGAAGAAGTTTATTATCGTATCGGTGGATTTTATTTTCAGCGCCAAGATTACGACAGGGCTGCAGAAGCCTATGAGGCACTTTACGATGCCTCGAAAAAAGAATCTTCTTTAAAAGATGCTCTTTACTGGAGAGCCTGGAGCTTACTTAAGGGAGATAAACCTTCTGAGGCTCTGAAAGTTTTTATGAAAATTACAGAGGACTATCCAGACTACGAGCTTATAGATGAGGTTTATTTTAGAATGGCTGGAATCTATCTTGATATGAGAAGAAGCGCTGACGCACTTAAGTACTATAAAAAAGTCATCAGTGACCATCCTGCCTCTGCTTTTGCTTCGGATTCGCTTTACCGTATGAGTCGCGCCCATATCGAATCTGGAGAAGAAGATGAAGCTTCCAAAATACTGGAGATGATAAAAGAGGATCATCCAGAATCTGAGGCGGCCGCGAATGTTCTTTTTGATGAAGCAGTTATTCTTCAGCGTGAAGGCGAGCATAGTGCTGCACTTGAACTTTTTGAGAGGGTGGCATCAATATCTGCTTCTTCTGTCGCTGCCGAAGCCAGAAAAAGAATCGGAGATATTTATTTCTCCGCCAAGGATTATTCTCGGGCGGCGACTGAATATCTGAAACTACCTTTAAATTACTCCCGTTTTACGGATCTGGCGGCGGAGGCTCGTTATATGGCTGCCAGAAGCATGCATCTTGCAGGCGATATGGAGAGTGCCACTATAAACTATAAGCGGGTAATTTCAGATTATCCGGACAGCCTCTGGGAGAAGAGGGCCCAGAGCATGCTTTTAGAAATTCAAGAGTAATGCCTAGGTTTTTATATTTAAATTTACTTATTCTTGTCGGATTTTTTTTGTCTTTTTTCCCAGCCTCTGCCGCCCAGGAAATTGATCTTGGAGAAGTATTTATTTGGGGGGACGACCGTTCGGTTATACCAGGCCTTGCCGAAAGGCTTTTTTTTATTTATCCCTCCCTTGATAAGGATGCTTTTCTTGATCCAGCAAGAAGGAGAAAATATGAAAGAAGTCGGCCCCTAAAGCGGATTTATCCTAAATGCCCATCCTTAAGTCTTTTAGCCGGTTTTGATTCCAGTTCTGGCTACCAATTAAGATTATCTGGTTGCACCTGCCCTTGCGAAGATTCTTATCTAGGGGGATTTATTTCATCTGAAAGAGAATCTTCAGATTTATCCAATGATAAATTTAATGATTTAAGTCTAAGAATAGATGGACGGCGCCGTCTGGGTGATTTTCAATTTGCCCTTGGTGGTAGGGGGGATTTCACGGGATATGATAAAAAAAGAAAAATCTGGGAGGGAAGCGGGGGAGTTGTCTATGAACCTGGTTTTATGACCGCGTATTTTTCAATGAAACTTGCCGGTGCTTCGGAAGAAAAATCAGCAGTTTCGGGGGACTTTTCATTTAAAGCATCAAAGCGGTTTTTTTATTATCACAATCTTTCACTTAATTTTGATGGGTATTTACTCTCTATTGACAGCAAGTCAAGAGAGGCTCTTTCTACATTTATTAGCTACACCAATAATATGTATAGCAACATTTTCTTTTCGGCTGGACTTGGCCGGGGTCTGTCGAAAAACTTGGAGTGGGAAACCGCTCTGTCAGGAAAGTTTTTCGGTGCCGGACTTGTCCTTGAAGCCGGTAGGAAGACGCGGGAGAAAGATTTTTACAATCTCTATGCCTCCATTCCCTTTCTTGTACCGGATGCACTCTACCCACTTGAAGAAGTTTTTTATTCAGAAGGTCGGATTAGCTATGAGATTTTAAAGACCGCTTTTTCTTGTGGTCTCCGCTATGAAGAGGTTGAGGATAGGACTATTCTGGTAAAATCTCTGAATACTGCAAGTCTGGCCAGTCTTGCCGGCAGGACTAGGACATCCAATATTCTTTTGGCTGCAGAAAGAGAAAATTTGTCTATGAGGGCGTCAATTCCAATCAAATCAAGGGATTTACCCGAAGAAGTTTTCACTGTGGAAGCCACTTATGAAACTCCGCCAGGAAAATTAAGGGCCGACCTGTCTGCTCGCTATGAAGATTTGAGGTATTTATGGCTGAACTCTTCGGGGACTTTAACTGACAAGGCGCCTTCCTATCTGGGCTTAAATGGGGGCTTGACCTATTTAATGTCGGATTCCTTAACGGTAAGAGGGGGAGTAAAAAACTTTCTCTCTTCGGAAATAATTAAGTCTGGTTATCTAAGCCAGAAAAACCCCAGATATTTTTTGAGTTTTGAATATGTGTTTTAAAGGGCAGTAGGAATAAAAATTGTTTTATAAAATAAGAAGGAGAATGAAAGAGCTATGATTGAAATTTTTCTAAAGGGCGGTTTTATGATGTGGCCGCTTCTGATAGCCTCGATTATGGTGGTTGCGATAATAATAGACAGGTTCTTGTATTTTCGTGCGGCCGAAGTGGATGAGAGAAAGTTTTTTATAGGAGTGAAAGACAAGCTCCGGTCTCAAGGGCCAGATGCAGCGATTGCTTACACCGAAGAAGTGGGAGGCCCCATAGCCGCCATTATGAAGGCGGGATTAAACCAGTTTGGCCAGGACCGAAGTAAAATAGAAGAGTTTTTTGAGAGAGAAGCCCTGATTGAATTTCCAAGAATGAAAAGGTTTTTGCCTGCCCTTCATACAATTGGAAATGTCGCAACTCTCATGGGCTTTACCGGTACAGTTCTGGGTATGATAAAGGCCTTTAATTCTATTGCCTTGGCTGGTACGACCTCACCTTCAATAGTTGCTGGCGGAATTGGCGAGGCTTTGATTACTACAGCCATGGGCCTTGTTGTGGCTCTTTTTGCAGTGGTGTTTTATCATTATTTCAATCAACGGGCAGAGAGAATTATTCTGGAAGCCGAAAAGGCCTCTTTGAACCTGCTTGACATAATGGAGGAAGAGCATGTTTCAACGCTTTAAAGATTCATCAAATAAGCTTGGGTTTTTCTCTACAACAGAACCCATGGCGGACGTGGTGTTTCTTCTTCTTATATTCTTTATGATAACCTCCTCTTTTGCCTTGGAGCCAGGTATATCGGTTGATCTTCCGCGGGCCCTAACGTCTGAAGAACAGCCCCGTCAGAGGATACTTATTACCATAACCAGGGACAGAACCATTCTTTTAAATGATGATATAGTGAGTTTTGATAATCTTGCCGGCCGCTTGGAGGCCCTTTTGGCTTCTTCCCGCGATTCGGTTTTAGTTGTCAGGGCCGACCGGGATGTGCCTCATGGATTTGTAGTAAGAGCTCTGGATATATCCCGGGAGGTGGGCGCCGGCCAGCTTGCTATAGCTACCGAGAGTCTCAGGTAGAAAGGGGATGAGTTTTAGAAAAAGCTTACTGATTTCAGTAGTTTTTCATCTTATGCTGCTTTTTCTAATCCCAGGTATTGGTTTACAGGATGATAGGCTGGACTGGGTGGAGGTTTCTTTGCTGACTTTTCCAGATTTAAAGGAGAGGCATCCCGATATGGTGCCTGGTGACCCTGAAACTGCTTTACCCTCTTTGCCTCCGCCTTCACCAGAGAAAACTCCGGCCCCGCTGGATCTTCCTGAAGTAAATACAGATTTAAGTACTGAAATTGTCGATGCGGCTCCACCAGATACCCAGATAGAACGAAGAAATATTTTCCCCATCCACCAGCCGGAAAAATCCCTGCCCGGCCGGCCAGATAGGAGGGGGATACTTGATGAACCAGGCGACGATCCCGGCGAAGTTATAACTGGGCCCGTTGCCCGTAGAAACATATTAAGAAAAGCGACCCCGATTTACCCTGCTTGGGCAGAGGAAACGGGGATTGAGGGAGAGGTGCGTCTCAGGTTTTGGGTGACTCCAGAGGGGACTGTCTCCAGAGTGGTACTGGAGAATACTTCTGGCTACCCAGATTTTGATTCTAGGGCCATGGAGGCTGTAAAAAAATATCTTTTCTCTCCCGTTTCTTCAGATGATGACCCCGAAGAACAATGGGGGCGGATAAAGGTAAAATATAGATTATGACTATTAAAAATTATGCAGAGGCAGCAGCGGAAATAGCCCAGAAGGCAGGTGACCTCCTCTTAAAAGAATTCGGCGGAGAAAGAGAAATCACTCACAAGGGAAAAATTGACCTTGTGACGGAGATGGATAAAAAGAGTGAAGATCTTATCTTGGACTATATAAATAAAAATTTTCCTGATGATAATGTGCTCTCAGAAGAAGATGGGGCCTCCGGAACTGGTGGGGGAAATCGCTGGATTGTGGATCCTCTTGATGGGACGACAAACTATGCTCATGGTTTTCCTTTTTTTGCTACTTCAATAGCAGTTGAATCACGGGATAAAGAGATTATTGCAGCAGCAGTTTGTGCTCCCTATATGAATGAGCTTTATACTGCCTCACTTGGTGGGGGTGCTTTTCTCAATGGCAAAGAAATCCGTGTTAGCGATATAGAAAAACTATCTCTTTCGGTATTAGCTACAGGATTTCCCTATGATGTGGATGAGGGCGCAAAAAATCTTGAGTATTTTGGCAGGTTTCTTTATAAGACCCAGGCGGTCCGTCGTCCTGGATCTGCTGCTCTTGACCTTTGTGCGGTCGCTGCTGGTAGGTTTGACGGTTTTTGGGAGTTTGGGCTCAAGCCTTGGGATACGGCTGCGGGTATGCTTCTTGTGCGGGAGGCAGGTGGACTTGTCACCCGTATTGACGGCTCGGACTACAATCCTTTTATGCAAGGAGTTCTAGCTGCAAATCCTTTCATACACGCTGAAATGATAGAGGTATTAAAAGATGAATGATTTAGAGATAATATATGATCTTCTTATAGTTGGTGCTGGGCCTGCAGGTTTAACTGCGGCTCTCTATGCTTCTAGGGGAGGCTTGAGTGTCCTTTTAGTTGAGAAGGCCTATCCTGGGGGTCAGCTCTGGCTTTCCGATAGTATTGAAAACTATCCTGGATTTGCTAAAGGGGTTCAGAGCAATTTGTTGGCCTCTGAAATGGAGGCCCAAGCCCGCCACTTTGGTGCAGAGTTCTTAACGGCTGAAGCTACTGCAATTAAGAAAAATAATTCAGTAATAGAGCTTGAGACAGATGGTGGCAGTCTAAAGGGAAGAAGCCTTATTATCGCTTCAGGTGCTCGCCAGAGGCAGCAGGGGGCAGAGGGAGAAAGAGAACTCACCGGTAAAGGAGTATCCTATTGCGCGGTTTGTGATGGCCCGCTTTTTAGGGACAAGAGAGTGGCAGTTATCGGTGGGGGTAATACCGCCTGTGAGGAAGCAGTTTTTCTTACAGCTTTTGCTTCAGAAGTATTTCTTATTCATAGAAGAGATCGACTTCGGGCAGTAAAGGCGCTCAGAGAAAGAGTGAAATCCGAGAGCAAAATTAAATTGATGCTAGATAAAAGAGTTAGCAAAATTAAGGGTACGGAAAAAGTAGAGCAAATTGTTTTTGATGATTCTAGCTCTTTGGATGTTGAGGGAGTTTTTATTTTTGTGGGTCTTGACCCCAATACTGACTTTGCCAAGGGGTTTACTCCAGATGAAAAGGGGTTTATAATTACAAATCCAGATATGGCTACGGAAGTTGCTGGAGTTTTTGCAGCTGGCGATTGCCGATACGGTTCCTTGAGGCAGGTTGTAACGGCCTGTAGTGAAGGCGCGATTGCCGCAGAGAATGCCAGGCACTATATAGAAAAAATGAAAGGTACAGCATATGATAGGTGAGGATAAACTAAAGAAACTTATAAGGAAGACAGACTCCAAAATAGTAATGGTTGTTATGGATGGAGTTGGAGATGTATCTGATGACAAGGGACTAACTCCCCTGGCTGAGGCCTTTACCCCTAATATGGATAAGCTTGCTTTAGAGTCAGAACTGGGTCTTACAGTTCCTGTGGATATTGGGATAACTCCCGGATCCGGACCTGCACACCTATCTCTCTTTGGATACGACCCGCTTGAACACGAAATAGGGCGTGGTGTTTTAGAAGCTTTGGGTATTGGCATTAATCTTTCTGGAAGGGATTTGGCTGCGCGGGCAAATTTTGCAACCCGGACTCCTCAAGGGATAATAAGCGACCGAAGAGCAGGAAGAATAAGTACAGAAGAAAATGAGCGTCTTTGTAAAATACTTAACGAAAAAATGCCTGTCTTGGATGGGGTGAGTGTGAAAATTTATCCCGGTAAAGAACACCGATTTGTTGTAATTTTTACTGGAGATGGATTAGAAGGCGGACTAAACGATGCTGATCCCCAGGAGGTAGGTAAACCTGAGAAATTCACAGAGCCAGAGACTCCTTCTGCGGAAAAATCAAGTCGCATAGTCAACCAGTTTATCAAGGAAGTTCAAAAGATTCTTAAGGATGAATTGCCCGCAAATACTTGTCTTGTGAGAGGGATAGGAAAATCCCCCGATATTAGCAGTATGGGGGATCTCTTTGGTTTAAAACCGCTTGCTATCGCCTCCTACCCCATGTATAAGGGACTTTCTAAACTTGTTGGGATGGACGTAAGCGAAGGCCTATCTAATCTTGAGGAACAGACTATTGAACTTAAGAAAAAATTTAATGACTATGACTTCTTTTATTACCATGTAAAAAAGACTGATTCTTTTGGAGAAGACGGCAACCGTCCGATGAAAATAAAGGTTATTGAAGAATTTGATGCTCTTATCCCGGATATACTTGCTTTGAAGCCGGATGTTCTCTGCATATCTGCGGACCATTCTACTCCGGCGGTTATGAAGGGTCATTCCTGGCATCCAAGTCCCGTACTTATTCACGGATCTTATATGAGGACTGGACAAGTTAAGGGTTTTAATGAGGAAGAGTGCCTTAAGGGTTCACTGGGCAGGTTTTACGCGAAAGACCTGATGCAGCTACTCTTGTCTCACGCTGGTAAACTTGATAAATATGGGGCATAGGTTTCTTGATAGAAAATTGGCTTTCTGTTAGGATTAACGAAAGAAAGGTATAACAAATGAAACTCAGATATCTCATGGCAGTATCCATAGCGGGCTTGTTTTTTTTCGCTGGCTGTGCAGAAAAAGAAGAGGCCGTGGCTTTTGTCGGACGTCGTCGGATAACAATCAGTGATTTTAAAGAACGACTCGAGGACCTACCTCCCTATTACAGGGGATTTGTTTCTACCGAAGGCGGTAAAAAACAATATCTATCTGGCGTAATAAAAGAAGAGATGCTTCTCCAAAAAGCCCAGGACAAAAATATTCATAAAATTCCTGAAATCGCTAGAAGACTTGAAGAGGTCCGGCGGGAAGTTCTGCTTATAGCTGTTATCGGCTACCTGCAAAACGAGGTTGTTAAAGTCTCGGATCAGGATATTAGAGACTATTATGAATTAAACCTGGAAAACTTTTCAGATCCACTCCAATTAAAGGTTAGCCATATTCTCTTAAGTGATGAGGAGACCGCTACTAATATGCTAGCACAAATTCGTCGCGGAGTATCTTTTGAAAAACTTGCCCGAGAGAATTCTCTTGACACTTTTACCGCGGTAAATGGCGGAGATATGGGCTTTATAGAGAGAGGAGATATGCCTGAGGAATTTGAAGAGGCTGCTTTTTCTATAGAGAGAGTTGGAGGCATATCTGAAATCATAAGAACTTCTTATGGCTACCATATTATTAAACTGACTGGGCGCAAGCGCGGCCGGGCTGAAAACCTGGAAGAGGCATCAGAGAAAATCCGTCATAGGATAGAACAGGAGAAATTCAACGAGCTTCTTGAGCGCTATAACCGTGAGTACAATGTCAGAATAAATTATGATGTTCTTGATAAAATTGATTTGGGAACTGCTGGCTACGAATTCCCAGAGATGGATGATTAAGGAATAATAAATGAAAAACCATGTATTAAAAATATTTACTGTTGCGGCTATTGTTTTTGCGGTCACTTTTCAGAGTCAGGCAAGTCAGATAGTTGACAGAGTTATCGCCCGCGTGAATAAGGAAGTAATCCTTCTCTCCGAATATAATAAGAGAGTTGAGCCGGTGATAAACGAGTTCAACCGCCTTTATGAAGAGGCAGACAAAGAGGAGAAGCTTGAGGAATTAAAAACTGAGCTTCTCAATCAAATGATTGATGAAAAACTTCTTATGCAGAAAGCAGATGAGGAGAAAATTGAAGCCGCCTCTGAGGAAGTAAATCAGGGAGTTTCCGAGATAAGAAACAGGTTTGATACCGAGGCAGATTTTCAGAATGAGATTACTGGCCAGGGCTATACCCGCGAAGAGTTCAGGAAAAGCATAGAGGACCAAATAAGGGTTATCAAGCTTATCAATGACTTTGTTCGCGACAAGATAGGACCTCCCACAGAAGAGGAAGCCCGGGCCTATTATGAGGAAAATAAAGAAGAAATGGTAACTCCTGAGCGAGTATCCGCAAGACATATTCTTGTCAGAATAGATGGTGATGTCCCTCAAACAACTGCTAGAAAAGAAATAGATGAAGTTTACGCTAAGGTAAAGGCCAAGCCAGAACTTTTCAATCAGTATGCCGAAGAGCACTCAGACTGTCCATCTGGCGCTTTGGGAGGTGACCTAGGATATTTTGCCCGCGGAGAAATGGTAGGAGAGTTTGACGAGATTGCTTTCAATATGAATGTGGGAGATATTAGCGAACCCTTTCTAACTCGTTTTGGTTATCATATTGTCAAGGTTACCGGAAAGCAGGGAAGCGAGAACAAGACCTATGCTGAGGTTAAAGATCGTCTTAAAAACCTGCTCTATCAAATCAGGATGGAAGAGGCCTATGAGAAGTTTCTGACTGGCCTCAGAGAAGAAGCCGATATAAAAAGGAGTCCCCTGTAAAATGAAAAACATTCTAGAAAAATACAATTATCCAGAAGACGAAATTGCTCCTCTTATAGACCGCTATCGTAGAGGTGAGTTTCAGCCATCAGATAATGTTTTAAAAGCAAAAGTAGAGGCACCAGCAGACGATGCTTTTGGGAGCCTGCCCCCGGAGGGTAGCCCTGAAAGAGCCCGGCTTTACTCCATAGGGATGGAGGCAATTGAGAAAGGTCAGCTGGCCCTAGTAATTCTTAACGGTGGGATGGCGACCCGTTTTGGAGGACTTGTAAAAGGAATCGTAGAAGTTTTTGACGGGATGAGTTTTCTGGAGTTAAAAATCCGGACGGCCATGAGAATTTCCGACAAAATAAGTTTTTACATAATGAATTCCTTTTCTACAGAAGAGGGTACTAAAAAACACTTTGAGGAAAAGAATTATTTTGGAATTCCTGAAAGAATAAAAATGTTCAACCAGTTTATTGCACCAAGGATAAACGAGAAAGGCGAATTTTTCAGACAGGGCGATCCAACCAAGGGTTATTATGGCCCCGGTCATGGGGATTTTCCCTATGCTTTCAAGGAAAGTGGCGAACTAAAGAATTTTGAAGATGCGGGTGGTAAATATATTTTCTTCTCTAATGTTGATAATCTTGGGGCCCTGCCCATTCCAGAAATACTGGGTTATCACATAGAGTCAGGTGCTGAATTAACTGCTGAAGAAGCAGAAAAAGCTCCAGGAGACGAAGGCGGTGCTCCGGCTCTGGTGGATGGTCGCCTTCAGCTGGTAGAGGGTTTTGCTTTTCCGGAAGGCTTTGACACGTCGAAAATACCAGTCTTTAACTGTAATTCCTACTGGGTAAATTCTGAAGCGCTAAGGAAAAATTTTGATTTACCCTGGTATATAGTTGAAAAAGAGGCGGATTCAGAAAAAGTAATCCAGTTTGAGCATATTGCAGGTGATTTAACAATCTTTTTAGAATCTGCCTTTCTTAGGGTTTCTCGGGACGAGCGTTTCTTTCCCGTCAAGCGTCCAGAGGACCTGGAAAATAGCAGAGAAGCCTTAAGAAAACTTACCGGATACTAAGTCTGGCCCTTACTTGAAAAGAGTCGTCATATCCATGGGAGATCCCAGGGGGATCGGCCCTGAGATCATATACAAATCACTCTCTGAATTGCCTGATGAAAACATAGAAATTTCTATAGTAGGAGACGAGAAGCTTCTTAAGGCGGAAGCAGATCGCCAAGACTTTAACAGCTCCCAAGTGAAATTATATGATCCTGGTAGTGGGGATGGTCCGGGTG
>LSQX01243759.1_pt1 | contig 12154 bp, 14 predicted proteins | sample 654561 | NCBI WGS metagenome assembly LSQX01 (sample SAMN04489861, study PRJNA283612) | anaerobic digester metagenome | isolation source: 4 biogas reactors fed with cattle manure at either 37C or 55C with and... | place: Denmark: Kongens Lyngby | collected 2014 | reverse complement strand
TATGCTGGGAGCGTGGATTGAAGTAATCAATTATGGCGACGTTACAGCCTGGTTTTTGTCGCTCCCTATGCTGGGAGCGAGGGCTATAGTAATTTTTTCGGTGACTTTATATTTCTAATATCGCTTCCCATAATTGGAATATGTTTGGAGCATCTCTATTTGATAATTTAAACAATAGCTGCTGTTGCATCCTATTAATAAGCTCTGTATGTGGTTGTGTTCTATGAAATGACGACCTGTTGATACTATGTATTTAGCAGTAATGCCCATAAAACTATATGTGGATTAAAGAATGGGTTTAGTTGCCAATAAATAACACGTGTTCCTAGACGCTATATCATATATAATTGATATATCAATGCATATTAACAATTTTCAATTGCAAATTCGTCAGAAAGATAGTAAGATTGAGTTAATTCCAAACTAAAGAAATAGATAAGGCGGAGTTATAATGGAAAAAAGAAATTATGCCGTATTCATTGATTTGGAGAATACGGGAGGGAATGTCAATACCCTCAAAAAAGTGATCGAGAAGGTGAAGATCCGCGGGGACATTCTAATAGGTAAAGTATACGGATATCAGGAATGCTTTTCGGGGCTGAAGGAAACCCTTCTGTCCAACACCTTTAATGTATTACCCTCCATAAGGTATGGGGTAAATCAAAAGAATAATCTGGACATTCAATTGGTCATAGATGCCTTGGAGGTAGCCTATACCAATCCTCTGATTGACTGTTTCTGTATAGTTTCCGGAGACAGCGATTATACCCCTTTGGTAGGTAAGCTAAAATCCATGGGCAAGTTCGTTCTTGGCATCTCAAGATCCGAGGTGGCTTCCAATATATTCATAAAAGCCTGTAACGAATTTATATTCCTGGAGACGGTAACAACAGGTAAGAGGGATAACCTGCAAAAAGAAGATGATTCTATCAGCAGCCAAAAGGAACTGATGGAGGTTGTAAAGAAGATCATCGATGATCAGGCAGATACAGACGGTACCATGTTCGTAAGCGAACTGAAAAAGACCTTACTTCGATTAAAGCCGGACTTTAATGAAAAGAACTATGGATATAATTCCTTCGGCAGGCTATTAACCAATCTTGAGCATAAATATGGAGTTATCCGGCTTTTTGGGGAGTACAATTCCTTAAAAGTCAAGCTAAATGCGGAAAATGCCACTAAGACAGGGGAGATAAACCGGATAAACTGGGCTGCTATATTCCAGGAAAAGCTGGATGAATTTAAGCAAAACGGCTTTAGAAGAGTAAATCCCAGCATTATTAAGGCTGAGATTCAAAATGATTATCCTGATTTCGACGAAAGACAGATAGGATTTAAAAAGTTCAGCGACATAATGAAGAGGTTGGAAAAGGATAATAAGATTAGTATTGAATTTAATGAAGCAAAGACCATGTTGATAAAGATCCTGTGAAATGACAAAAAAATCTTGTACAACCATGATGGTTATGATATAATTTACTGATGTAACATCCTTGCTCTATACATCTGTATAGGGCCAAAGTCCAAAAGGAGGTGAAACAGTATGAATAAGTATGAGTCAATTTACATCCTAAGTCCCACAATGGAAGAGGAAGCCATTAAGGCTATGATTGAACGCTTTTCCAACCTAATCGTTGCAGAAGGTGGGGAAGTCGAGAAGATAGACGAGTGGGGCAAGAGAAGGTTGGCATATCCAATAGAAGATTTTCGCGAAGGATACTACGTATTGATGAACTTCAAAGCGGATCCCCAGCTCCCTAGTGAATTGGAACGTAATTATAAGATCACCGACGAAGTGATTCGTTATATTATTATACGTGACGAAGAATAATAAGGATGGTGTCGAATATGTTAAATAAGGTTGTATTGATAGGGCGTTTAACAAGGGACCCTGAACTTCGCTATACTTCTAGTGGGATTGCAGTGACCAGGTTTACCTTAGCCGTAGATCGAAACTACACCAATCAGCAAGGAGAGAGACAGGCTGACTTTATTCCCGTTGTAGTGTGGAGGGGTCAGGCTGAATCCAGCGCAAAGTATTTGAGCAAGGGCAGGTTGGTAGCAGTCGCCGGAAGAATTCAAACTGGAAGCTATGAAACACCTGAGGGGCAACGCCGATATACAACTGATGTGGTAGCAGACGATGTTCGATTCCTGGAATGGGGAGAAGCAAGAACGGGTAGAGAACCCGATGCAGATAGAGCTCCTGACGATAGTTTTGGTGACATCCCCGGGTTTAATCCCTTGGCAGATACCGATGGGGATGATGAGCTCCCATTTTGATAAGGAGGAGGTAGAAAGGTATGGCTGAAGAAAGACGGAGACCCAGAGGCGGGCAGAGAAGATCCAGAAGAAAAGCCTGCAGTTTCTGTATTGATAAAGTAGATCATATTGATTATAAAGAAGCATACAAGCTTCGTAAATATATAACAGAACGCGGTAAGATCTTGCCCAGGAGGATTTCTGGGAACTGTGCAAAACATCAACGCAAGTTGACAGTAGCCATCAAAAGGGCCAGAGCCATAGCCCTCTTGCCCTACACATCCGAATAAACAAGGATAGCAAAAGCGAAAAGGCCAAAAAGGTACTTCGCTTTTTTGTTTTCCTATAATATAATCTTGCGTTCCTTTTAGTAACAGTAACTAATCTATTGGGACCAGGTTTAGCATTTGATCGGTGTCATCCACATTTACATAAGTTTGTGGTACATCCCCCACTATGATGGTTTCAGTGACCGGGACACGGGACTCTACATCTATGTCGGCGGTATTTAAAGGTATGGCGATACGTATACGGGCACGCAGGGTCAGATATATCTTGTGCCTGGTCTGATTTATACCGGAGCTTACCAGCTCGGAATCGAAATCAGTGGATACTGCGGGAAAGGATATGATCCTTATGCGTATCTTTGGGCCCATACCCGCCAGCAGCTTGCTGCCGGTGATAGTCCCCAGGGGTATATCAATGCCCTCATCTCCCTTTGACCGTATGGTTTCCTGGGCCATATCAGAAACCTGGGCTGCAAGATCATTCATCTTCATGGTATTGGCTTGGAGCATGGCTACGTTACCGTTCTTGTCAGTCAATACATTAACAAAATCCGTATATTTTATATTGGAGCCCAAGGTTTTCTTAACGGCATCGGAGAGGGAATTGATGGCGATAGCCTGTATCTTGGCCTGGGAAAAGCTTATGATGGCGGGGTTTATATTATGATCAATGAAGAGAAAGATCAGGAGGACCAAACCCGCTACTAAAGCTAGGACACCAAACGCGCTGATCTTGACTAGCCGGAGGGATTTAAGCCTTCTCAATGCTACGCACCTCCCTTTCACTGTTTAGTACAGTGTATGAGGGTAGACGAAAAAAATTGACAAAGCAGGGGCTTCCATATACAATGAATTTTAGATTATAGGCCTATATGGAGAAAAAATATGATAAAAGTAGGATATTTGGGGCCTGCCGGTACTTTTACCCATGACGCAGCCCTTATCTTTGTTAAAGAGAGCAAATATGAGCTAGTGGAGTTTTCCAGTATACAGGAGTTGATCCTGGCTGTTGCAGGGGGAGAAGTTGATAAGGCCGTGGTCCCTATGGAAAATTCCATGGAAGGCACCGTTAATCTGACCGTAGATATGTTGATTCACGAAGTGGATCTTTATATAGTGGGGGAATTGATTATTCCTATCCATCATTGCCTCATGGCAAAATCCGGTATGGAAATTGGAGATATAACCAAGGTCCTGTCCCATCCTCAGGCTCTGGCTCAGTGCAGGAAGTTTTTAGACGGTTTTATGGACGGGGGCAAGCGGCAGGTCACGGAGAGTACAGCCGCCGCAGCCATGTTGGTTATGGAAAGCCGGGAATCTTGGGCAGCTATAGCAAATCATCGGGCTGCGGAAATTTATAGCCTTAATGTTCTCAAAGAGGGAATTCAGGATAATGATGATAACAGTACCCGATTCGTAGTCCTTGCATCCAATAGGGTGGAAAAGACCGGTGATGATAAGACGACCCTTGCCTTTACTGTAAACCATAAGCCGGGAGGCTTGTATCAAGCCCTTAAGATATTTGCAGATATGGATATAAACCTGACCAAAATTGAATCCCGACCCATGCGCACCCTCTTGGGAGAGTACCTTTTCCTGGTGGACCTGGAAGGACACGAGGATGAGGCCGGAATTGGGCTGGCCCTTGAGCAATTGCGCGGGCAGAGTAGATTTTTTAAGATACTGGGATCCTATCCAAAGATTTACCCCTAGGCGGTAGGAAAAATTAAGAAAATAGCGAATAGTATAATATGGGAAGATTGAATTTACGCTATAAAGCCTGGAAATGGGGTTGATAAAGTGGCACGGGGAAGGGCTGGAGACTTCGATATTACGAGGAATATCCGGATAATTGAATGGTTAAAAAGTGAAATGCTGAATTCAGTAGCAAAAGTATTTAGCCTGTTGGCAGGCGGAGCAAAGTCCTCCCAGGAGGCCTTGATCGGGTATTTGGGTGACATCATCGTTGCCTGCTATCTGCTGGCTAAGAGATTGGGAATTCACTACGCTCTGCTGGACCAGACCATAGAAGATCAGATCCGGCTTGGGATAATAGAGGGAAGCGACATAGAAAAAAGCTATGGGGATCTATCGGAACTTCAACGACACCTGAGAGAATCCAGGAGGAACCCATAGTACCTTAGCTTAATTTGGAGTGTATATAATGGAGAAACCTGTAAAAGCAATCTTGAATGGCATAATAGTGGGGGCAATTATCGCCTTTTTGGCCATGGTCCTGTATGCCATTCCTTTATTTAATATATTGATACTTATCCTTCCGGTTCCAATAACAGTTGTAGGGATGAGGCAGGGGATACATGCAGGCTTTATAAGCCTCGCGGTATCTTCAATTTTAATAGGACTACTGGTGGAGCCTTTTCTGGGGATAATCATGTTTTGCCTAAACGCCTTTGTAGTTCTGGGCCTGATAATTACTTACAGAAAAGATCTTGAGATGAATGAGGCCATGATATTATCCGCCGGTGGGGTCTTGGTGTCCATCCTGGTATCCCTCCAGATGTTTGCCTGGATGGTGGGCAAAAGCTTTTTTGACTTTATGTTGGACAGCATGAGGGCCCTAATCAATGCCAATGCGGTTGACCTTAAGGCAGTTAGGGAAGTCTACCAGGCCCTGGGTATAATAGATAAGGCAGCTTCACCGGATCAGTTTGCGGAATTCTTCATAAGCCAGATGAGGGAGATGGTTCCCGTATTTCCGGCTATGTTATTAATAACTTCCTTATTTATCGGGGGTTTAAACTTTCTGGTATCCAGATCTGTACTTAAAAAATTCGGTTCCCCAACGCCCAGTGTGCCTCCCTTTAAGAGGTGGACTCTCCCCAGAGGGACCGGCCGGGGGTTTTTGGGGCTCATACTTGTTACAGCCTTAGGTAGTTGGGTTAATATCCCTAATTTTGATGTGGTATTATACACGGTTTCTGCGGTATTTACGTTTATATTTACTGTTCAGGGTTTATCTGTAGCAGCTTTCTTCCTGGGAGAGAGAGGGGTGCCGGGAATTGTCGGTGCACTGATATTGATAGTTACCCTTGTATTTATGTCCTTTGCCTTAACCTTTTTAGGAATCTTTGAGCAGATATTTGGCACCAGAAGGGCATACGACAGCCGCAAGGAGGACTGAAATGGAGGTTGAAAATCCATGAAATGGCGGTCTGGAATAAAGAGAATATTGGATATTTTTGGGGCACCGGAACAAAAAGAAGTTGAGAAGACTGAACTCCCAAAGATTACGGTTCAGACTGAAGTCCCAAAGGAAGACAAGGGTGATCAATTAGTCATAGCCCATATATATGTGGACAATTATGACGAGGTGCTGGCCAATACCGAAGAGGCGGACAGACCATTGCTAATCGCGGAAATTGAGGGTAAGCTGGCCAAATGGGCCATGGGTCATAAGGCAGGCTGGCAAAAATATGAGCGAGATAAATTTCTTATGGTAATGAACGGAAACATTCTTGAGAAGTTGGAAGCTAATAGATTCGGGATATTGGACGATATCAGGGAAATAGATCTGGGCAGTCATATGTCCCCTACTTTGAGCATAGGTGTTGGAGCCGAAGGCCAAAGCCCCTCCCAAAACGTCGATTTTGCCAAGACAGCCTTGGATATGGCCCTGGGCAGGGGCGGGGATCAGGTTGTGGTAAAGAAGGGTACCCGGTTATTCTTCTATGGTGGTAAAACCAAGGCGGTAGAAAGACGGACCAAGGTAAAATCCAGGGTTATGGCCGGAGTCCTGCGCGAGCTCATGGAACAATCCAGCAGGATATATATTATGAGCCACGAGCTTCCGGACCTTGATTCCATAGGCTCGGCCCTGGGCCTTTACAGATGTGCAAATCATATAGGGAAAGAAGCCTGCATAGTACTTAAAGAATCCAATGCAACCATAGAGTATCTGATGAGGGAACTTAGAAAGAAGGATGAATACAGTAATCTGTTCATTTCCCCCAGGGATGCTTCATCCAAAATGGATAGCAATACCCTGTTGGTAGTGGTGGATACCCACCGCCCAAGCTTTACCGAGGCGCCGGAGCTCCTGGCTATGGCGGAAAGGGTAGTGGTAGTAGATCATCACAGGCGAAGTGCCGAGACCATCGAAAATCCGGTCCTGGCCTATTTGGAGCCCTATGCCTCCTCAACCAGCGAGCTGGTCTCCGAGATGGTACAATATTTTGATGAGAGACTGAGGTTAACCTCCCTGGAGGCCGATGCACTTCTGGCGGGTATTACCATGGATACAAAAAGCTTTACCTTTAAAACAGGAGTACGTACCTTCGAGGCGGCATCCTATCTAAAACGGGCAGGAGCGGACCCTACATCGGCCCGGCAGTTTTATAAGGATGATATAGATGCTTATATCGCCAGGGCGGAGACCGTAAAGAATGCAAAGATTTTGGCACCCAAGATAGCTACTTCAGAATGTCCCCCCGGGGTAAGAAACCCATCCCTAATCGCGGCCCAGGCAGCCGATAGCCTTCTTACCATACGGGGCATTGAAGCCTCCTTTGTTCTGGCCCAGATGGATGGCGGGGTAATTATCAGCGGTAGATCCCTGGGCAGGATTAATGTACAATTGATATTGGAGAAGCTGGGCGGTGGTGGGCATATGACCATAGCCGGGGCTCAGCTTAAGGATATTACCATAGAGGAAGCCAGGGAGAGGATTTCGATGGTCATACAGGAATACTTAAACGAGGAAGGTGAGAATAAGTGAAAGTTATTCTACTAAAGGACGTAAGAGGTTCAGGTGTAAAGGGAGACGTAATAAATGTCAGCGACGGCTATGCCAGAAACTATCTGTTTCCCAGGGGATTGGCAACAGAAGCTACCAAGGCCAATCTCAACGAATTAAAGAACAAGGAAAAGGCAGAGGAAAAGCGTAGAGAGCAAGCCGCCCAAGAGGCGAGGGAAATAGCAGAAAAACTGTCGGATATTACCTTGGTAATAAAGGCCAAGAGCGGTGAAAACGGCAAGCTCTTTGGTTCCGTAACCAATAAGGAGATAGCCCAGGAGCTGAAGAAGCAGCACAAGATAGCCATAGACAGAAAAAAAATAGTTCTTGACGAGCCTATCAAACAGCTATCTGAGATGGAGGTAGACGTAAAGTTGTATCCCGAAATCAGCGGGAAACTGAGAATAAGGGTAGAGGAAGCTTAAATAATGGACATGACCATGATGGAAAGCCTGTCTAGAATGCCGCCCCATAATATGGAGGCGGAGCAATCCGTACTGGGCTGCATGCTATTGGACAGGGAATCGGTAGCGGCTGCCACCGATTTTCTGAAGGCCGAGGATTTTTACGCCGAATCCCACAAGGAAATATTCGAGAGCATGATGGATATATATGACCATGGTAACCCCGTGGATCTGGTTACGGTTACCGAACAGCTCAGACAAAGGGGTACCCTGGAGGCTGTTGGCGGTGTAGCTTATATAAGCGATCTGTCCCTGGCAGTCCCGAGCACCGCCAATATCAGGTACTATGTCGGCATTGTGGAGGAAAAGTCCATTCTGCGAAGGCTTATTTCCGTCTGCAACGATATAATTAAGCAAAGCTATGAGGGCAGGGAAGAGCTGGAACTCATTATAGATCACGCTGAAAAGAGCATATTCCAGATTACCCAGAGAAATACCAGCAGTGATTTTGAACCGATAAAGACCGTTCTTCTGGAGGCCTATGCACGTATTGAGGAAATGTCCAAGAACAAGGGGAAAATTATCGGGATACCCACGGGGTTTACCGATTTCGATCAAAAGACGTCGGGGCTGCAACCATCGGATTTTGTCCTGGTAGCCGCCCGACCCTCCATGGGTAAGACCAGCTTTGTTCTCAATATAGCCCAGCATGCCGCCCTGCATGCAAATGTGCCGGTGGCCATATTTAGCCTGGAGATGTCCAGGGAACAATTGGTTCAGCGTATGCTAAGCTCAGAGGCCAATGTAGAGCTCCAAAAAATCCGAACCGGTGATCTGGATGAAACGGAATGGATTAAGCTGGTAGAAGCTGCAGGGCCCTTGTCCCAAGCCCCCATATATATAGACGATACGCCGGGAATCAGTGCTATGGAGATACGATCCAAGGCCCGCCGGTTGAAGATTGAAAAGGGGTTGGGCATGATCATCATTGATTACCTTCAGCTTATGTCGGGGAGGGGAAGGGTAGAGAACAGGCAACAGGAGATATCCGAAATCTCCAGATCCCTAAAGGCCCTGGCCAGGGAGCTGTCTGTACCGGTTGTAACCCTGTCCCAGCTCAGCCGCGCACCTGAGGCCAGAACCGATCATCGTCCCATGCTCAGTGACCTTCGAGAGTCCGGGGCCATTGAACAGGATGCTGATGTGGTAGTCTTTATATATAGGGACGAATACTATAATCCAGATACGGAAAAGAAGAATATCGCAGAGCTTATAATATCCAAGCAGCGAAACGGCCCCACCGGAACCGTGGAGCTGGTATGGTTGGGGCAGTTTACCAAGTTTGCCAACTACGACAAAACCCATCAGGAATACTGATGGGTTTATTTTTTCAGCCTGATATCCGCACCTTGAAACCTTATAATCATGGTATTGGAGTTGTCGAAGAGCCGTGAGGCTATTCTGTCGGTATACCGTTCCCTCAGGTTGGCCAGGTTCAGATTGGTGGATAGGAAGGTGTGACTGCGCCTTAGGGTTCTTTCGTTTATGACATTGAAAAGGTCCTCTATTGTATAGTTGTTACGCCGGGTTTCCGTGCCAAGATCGTCTATTATCAGGGCATCTACTTCAAATAGACTTCTTTTCTGGGCCAGGCTATCCGGACTATCCGAAATCGCCCCGTAAAAAAGCTGATCGAAGAGCTTATAGGCGGATGTCCGTATGACCGTATAACCCTTATCCATAATGGATTTGGCCATGCAATTCAGGAGAAAGGTTTTTCCCAGTCCCGTCTTGCCGGTAAAGAGTATGGTTCTCTTTTGGTTATCTGGAAACTCATCAACATAATCCATCAGCCTGTCCCGGAGCTGGATCATGTATTCCCTCTGGTTTAACCTGCTGTTTTCCAGGGAAATCTCGGGGAAAACCATGGGATCAAAAGTACTAAAGTTCTCCGCTTCAAGTTCATGGATATTGGAGAGCCTGTATGTCCTCTCCAAAAGCTTCTGTACCAGACAGCTGCACTTTTCCTTGATGGGAAAGCCGGTATAACCCGTATCCTTGCAAATTTCGCACCGGTACCGCATCTCCAAATAATCTTCAGGATAACCGTTTTCCTTTAGTAGCTCTATTTCCTTTGCCTTAAGCCGGGCCATTTGTTCTTGCAGCTCACTCACCAGGGTAGAGGTATTATCGGGGTTCAGGATGGCCTTTCTGGAGTTTTCGGCCATCAATTCTACAATATCACTATGGATTTTGGCTAGGTCGGGGATCCTACTAAAGACTTCCTCCCTGCGCAGACTCAGGGCACGGGACTGTACCCTTTGGATTTCATCGTATTCCTGAAGAATTTCCCTTAAATAAAGATCATTCATATATATCTACTTCCTAATTTATGCATTTTCCAAATCCTCGAAAAGGTGTTCCAAATCTTCATCGGTATAGGAATGCTGTTCAAACTGGCCAAAATCCACCTGTTTTCTCATTGCTGATCCTGCATCCGCACCTTGTCTGCCCTGTACATGCTGCTCATGATCGGCTTTGGCTTCCTTGACGGTAGTTATGCCATTCTTGTGCCAATTGCTTAATATTTTGTTTATAAAGGTCAGTTTGTTCTCCGCCATGGTGGAGTATTCTGCAGCCAGGAGAATTAATTCGTAGGAAAGGTTCCACTCCTTGGTCCACTTCGTAAACACCTTTTGATCGGATGGCGTGATCTCCCGCCTGTCACCGGCCCTCTCCAGGACAGCCCTTATTTCGTTAATCAGGAGCATCTTGTGCTTTAGATAATTCCTAATGTCTTTGGACCTGGTTAAGCCCCGCTCCTTCCACCTGACCAGGAGTTCGTCCAGCTGGTTGAAGTTGCTCCTGGCTTTTTTTCGTATCAACTGTTTGCAGGCAAGGAGCACAACATCGTGGTTCATCTCCCAATCATTGGTCCACTTCATGTATAGGGACTGGTGTTCAGGGGTAGGTACGGTATTCTTATACCCGAGGTTAAAGAGTACCTCCTTGATTTTATCGTTGATAGAATCCCTTGAAGAAAGGTAGTCCTTTATTGCTTGCTGGGAGGTTATACCAAGCTTATGAAGGCTTTCCAGGATCTTGTCCAGGTATCCCATATTCGGAGATTGGATCTTGGTTGTTTCCTTACAGGCCTCCAAGATACCATTCAAAGGAAAGCCCCAGATGTCCTGCCATTTCTTATACAGGTCCAATTCGGCTTTGGAGGGGGAGCGGTGAATCCCCAGATATTTAAGTACCGCTATGGTCTCCTGATAACAGGATTCATATTGCTTTATGTATTCTTCAGCCTTTTGCAGGGTGTCTATGCCATCCCTGGCCCAGCTCTCAGCTACCTTGTCCAAATAGTTGATACTAAGCCTGCTGCTCTTCTTACTGATGTAGAACTGAACCATCATCAGCACTACTTCCGCCGGGAGATTGAGTATCTCTATCCAGTCGTAGACCCTTAAGTACTCCTGGGGCGTTAACAGTCTTTTGCCAAATACTGCTTGGAGATTCTGATTGAAATCCTTATAATGGTATAAGGATGTATTGTTATTCTGACTGCCATTGTATAGCATGTCCTTGATATTCAGATATTCTATTGAGAGCCATCCGTCATCGTCCGTCTTAATTTCCATTATCCCCTGCCTCTGCCAATAGTGTAAGGCATTTTCAACCACCTTGGTCTCCAGGCACAGGGCCCTGGAAAAACTTTCAATGGTGTTTTCGGATTGGCTGAAGTGGTAGCATTGTTTTAGGCCATAGATATAAACCTTGACAAAATCCCCCGGTGCCTTGAGCATGAACTCTTGAATAAACAAGTTTTCCACCGGGGTTACATCGAACATATGATAGGTCTCTGAGAAAGAGCATAGCCGCATACAGATCATCCTTATTATAATTCACTTATTAATGGGGAAAAGTGTTACTACCCCAATATTAATGATATCATAAAGAGAAGGAAAAGCAACCTGCCAAAAATCCTATTTCGGGGCGGGAAAAGAAAAAAGGCGTTGAACACTGGGGTAAAAAGGTATAATATATATATTAAATTAAACGAGGGAGGTTATTATATGCCCAAGGTTAACAAGAATATGACCATTGCCGAGGTTTTGATGCTCGATAGAGAGACCTTTGCCGTTTTTATGCAATTTGGAATGCACTGCATAGGCTGCCCTGCCTCCAGTGGTGAGAGTATCGAACAGGCTGCAATGGTTCATGGCGTAAGTGCAGATGAATTAGTTGATTCCTTGAATGACTTTCTAGCTGCTAAGCAGGCTTAAGACAGGCTTTATCAGGCCTTTTCTCGGGTTCAGCCTGAGAGAAGGCCTTTTATTTATAGCAGTCGGAGGCAGGACATAGGAGATTTTAAGATCTTGAGAATTTTCTAGTTGACATATGGGTATATTATATTGTATTATATCTGTCTCTTATACACATCT
>LSQX01025666.1_pt1 | contig 12155 bp, 11 predicted proteins | sample 654561 | NCBI WGS metagenome assembly LSQX01 (sample SAMN04489861, study PRJNA283612) | anaerobic digester metagenome | isolation source: 4 biogas reactors fed with cattle manure at either 37C or 55C with and... | place: Denmark: Kongens Lyngby | collected 2014 | reverse complement strand
CGGCTACCTTGCAAGCCTGGGTTCCGACGATCCCGGCGCCCAATATGACGACTTTGGCGTGTTTGACGCCGGGCACACCGCCGAGCAGCACACCGCGCCCGCCGTTGGTCTTTTCCAGATAATGGGCGCCTTCCTGGACGCACAGCTTGCCGGCGACCTCGCTCATCGGGCGCAGCAGGGGCAGACCGCCCAGGCTGTCGGTGACGGTTTCATAGGCGACCGCGCGGCAGCCGCTGACCAGCAGGGCTTCGGTCAGGCTGCGGTCGGCAGCCAGGTGCAGGTAGGTGAAGAGCACCTGGCCGGGCCGGATCAGCGCGTATTCGTCGGGCAGGGGTTCCTTGACCTTGACGATCATGTCAGCCTGGCGCCAGACGGCTTCAGCCTCATCCAGAACCGTCGCGCCGGCCTGCTCATAGTCGGAATCGGCAAATGCCGAGCCTTCTCCGGCACCAGCCTCGATCAAAACCGGATGGCCATGGGCCATGTACTCGATCACATTCGCGGGCGTGAGCCCAACCCGGTATTCGTGTGTTTTCCGCTCCTTGACGCATCCGACAATCATGATCTGCCCTCGTTTCTCAAGTTTGATTGATCCAGTTTAGCTGAATAATCCGCCTGTTGGCAACAGGCAGGGCAGAGAGTCAATCACTGAAAACGTGCCGGTGATTCAGGATATGACGGTCAAAGAAATTGGATTCGCGCAAAGTCGATTTTACCCTCAGCGTCGATCAGGCGGGCATCGGCATGCACATACTCGATCTTGCCGACAAACATTTCGTGCGAGCCTGTCACGATCGAGTCGACGATTGTACACTCGATGTTGACCGGGCAGTCGACCAGGATCGGCGCCGCAACTTTTTTACCGTCCTCGAGACGCACCTTGGCCTCGGCCAGCTTGTCCCCGTCGCGTTTGCTGTGGCTGCCCAGGAAATCAAACGTCTCCTGGTAAGACCGGTCGACCAGGTTGACGACAAAGCAGCCGGACTGCTTGATCAGCTGATACGAGTAGCGTGACGGGACAATTCCGACCATGACCATGGGCGGGTCGTAGCTGCAGTTGCCGCAGTAGGCAACCGCCAGGACGTTGTTTTCGCCGCTCAGCCCGCGGCAGGATACCAAAACCTTCGGGGCAGGCTGCAGGCAACCGCTCTTTTTGGCTTCCTTTTTCGGTTCGGTGTCATCGTGGGTCGCGTGTGTCATCTTGGCCTCCTGGTGTTTTTTCCTCACCACTGTAGCCTTATTACGGGCATATGTCAATAAAACCGTGCAGCCGGAACTAACGTCCGAACGAGCGCTCCGCTGACGGTGCGAAGCGCAGCTCGTCATACAGGCAGCGGTCGACAAAGCCGATCTTATGGTAGATGCCGCAGGATATCGGGTTTTGGGCATCGGCAAACAGGCAGCAGAAGCGATGACCCCGGTCGAGCAGCATCCGGGCCAGTTCGGCCACCACTGCGGACGCATACCCCCTGTTGCGATATGGGGGCGGGGTGTAGACCCCGTTGATGACCGCGCCGTGTTCGGTGGATCGCCCGTGTACGGCCTGAGAAACGGGGATGCGGTCTTCCCAGATCAGATGACAGTTCTTGGCTATGCGCTGGCGGATGCGTTCCGTGTGCGCGGGGATATCGAAAAAGCCGGTCTGGCACTCTTCGCCGAACGCCCGCTCCCAGTAAGGGACGAAGAACAGGTCGTCTTCACGCAGCAGGCGGGCGTGCCCGGATGCCTTGGCCAATGTGTTGACCGTGTCCAGGCGCATGATCTGCATGGACATGTGCCGCTGCCAGTTTGCGTCGCCTGCGTAGATGGCGGCGAAGCGGCGGGCCAGACTTTGCTCGGCCAGGACGCCGGGAACCGGGAACGCCAGCGCCTTCAGCTCGTCCGCCAGGCGCCGGACGGCTGCGTCGTGGGGTCGGTTTTGCGTTTCGTAGAGCACGATGTTGTGCGGCGGCGTGCAGGCGGCAACCAGCACAACCGATCCTGCCGGATCCCTGACGGTCGCCAGCAGCCAGCCTGACGTGTCCAGGCCACGCTCGTTGCGGATGAAGCTGATCGGCAAATTGTTCTGTTCTTCGTTTTCCAGGAGCGTTTCCAGTGTTGCGCCACCAAAGGATTCGGTGCCGGCGTATGTCATGAACTGCATGGGATCGGCCTCCTTGAATGAAACGGGCGGGAAGGGCATGTAACTCGCACCATGGCACCATTATACCGCTATACCACTTGCCTTCGCTGCGCGATATGATTATCGTTGCCCGCCTGGGGCAAATCGGCTAAAATGGGGATAAATCCTGACGCATATTCACGCACCTCCGGGGAGATCACCATGAGAACACAAAAACCGGCCGCCGAAGTCTCTCTCAAGACAAGTTGGCAAGCGCTGCAGGAGATCAAAACCGTCGGCGAGCTGCTCGATGCCCTGCCAACCGCCTGGCTGGTCTTTGCCGGGGCCGGGCTGCTGCTCTACTGGTCGTTGTCGCCCGTATTCATCCTGCTGCGCGGCGCCCTGCTGGTTAGCTCCGACGAACAGCTCGTGCGTTTGATCCTGAGTTCGACCTGGTATGTCATGCTGCAGCAGACCGGCTTGCTCGGCTGGATCCTGGCCGGTCTGTTTTACCTGAAGCTCAGGCGTGGCCGCAAGTCGTGGCGCCCGGACGCGTCCGTTTCCTGGCGCGCACGGGCGGTCCCCGTTCTGCTCGGGTTGCTCTTGCTCTGGAGCGCCGTTTCCTGCCTGCTCTCGGACAAGCCGGCTCTCACCTGGCATGGTGATGCCTATCGGCGCGATGGCCTGATGTCCTACCTGCTTTATGGCGGTATATTTGCTGTCGCCTGGCAGCTGCGCGCCAAGCGGCAGGTCCGGTGGGTCCTGGCGGCACTGACGGCGGTTTCCGCCGGACTGGCGGCGCTTGCCGTTCTCGACCTGGCATGGCTGAACAAAACGCTGCATCTGACGCAGGTAACGTCCGTTTTTTACAACGCCAATCATTACGGCTACTTTTTAGCCTTGACCGCACCGGGCGTTCTGTATCTGCTGGCGGCGCATCCGGTTCAGCCTGGCCGGAAGCTGGCCGCGTTGGCGGCCTTTGGCCTGATCATTGCCTCCCTGAACCTGAACCAGTCGCTGGGCCCGTTTCTCGGGGTTGCCGTGGCCCTGCTGTTCGTCCTGTTCGCAACAATCTGGCTGCGCCAGCCCGTCGGGCCGGTGCTGCTCGTCCTCGGCCTGTTTGCAGCCGTCAGTGTCCTGGTCAACCTGATCCAGCCCCGGCTGCTGGCTGACCTATTGCGCTTGTCCCGTGATACCCGGCTGATCGTGAGCGGTTCGGCCGATGCCGCCGCTGCGGGCACGAATCGCTGGGGCCTCTGGGTCAATGGGATACAGCTGGCCCTCGAAAAACCGCTTTTCGGCTTTGGTCCCGACAACCTGGGCGCCGCCTACCTGGTTCGCGGGATCATCGTTAACGGGATACCGGCCGACCGGCCGCACAATGAGCTGATCCAGCTCGCGGCCAGTCTCGGCTTTCCGGCGCTCGTTTTCTACCTGCTGGCCTTGTTAGCCGTTGGAGCCGATTTTATCCGCCACCGCGCCAAAATGAGCGCTGCCGAGACCGCGCTGCTGACCATGGTCGCCGCCTATTTCATCTCGTCGCTGGTTGGAAACTCGATGTTCTACACGACCCCGTTCTACTTCTGCGTGCTGGGACTGGCCGCCGGCCGCATCCGTGCGGCCGCCCAGGCTGAACCCGCGCCCGGCTAATCGCCGAGCAAACCGGCGGCGGCCGTCAGCAGAGAAGGGAAGAGGGCGATGACCACCATCAGGCGGGTCGTTTGCATGACCATCACCTTGGGTGCATCCGCCTGCAGGTCGAGCGCCATCAGGGAAACCTCCTGGAGGCCGCCGGGGGCGCTCATCAGGATACAGGTCGCCCGATCCAGCCGGGACAGGGCGATCAGGCTGAGCGAGATCACGACGATAAACACCACCACCGATACGACCATGATCAAGAGCGGCGCGATCAGGCCGGCCATCTGGCCGATGTTGGCCCGGGTCATGTTCTGACCGATGAAGGCACCGGCCAGCACCTGGACCGCGGTGCGCAGCTTGACCGGACGCAGCGCCTTCCCGGTGGTCAGGTTGAGTGCGGCCACCGCCAGCATGGCACCGATCATGGCGCCGGCGTTGACCCCCAGCTGCCAGAGCAGGCTGCCGCCGGCGGCAGCGGCGCCCAGCGTCATCAGCAGCGCGACCGCCGCCTGGCGGCGGCCGGCTACGACGTCTGTCGGCCCTGGCTTTTTCTTCTGTACGGTCACCTGTTCTTCCGGCGGCCGGCAGCGCCCCGCAACGGGATGCGCGTTCTGGTATTTTTGCAGCCGGGCAAAAATGAACGGCAGCAGGGCGTAGATGATCAGCAGGCGGGCGAGGTGTAGCAGCGTGACCGGCATCGGGTCCCCGCCCAGGTCGCCGGCGATCAGGGCCATATCGGTCATGCCGCCCGGCGCGGCCGCCAGCAGGGCGGTCGCCAGATCGAGATGGCTGAAGCGATACATCAAATAGCCGAACAGGACGTTCATGACCATCATCAGGACAATCATGACCAGGCCGGGCAGGATCAGGTACTTGAGTTCCCTGACATCACGCCGCCGGATACCGGCTCCCAGCAGGGCGCCGGAACACATCTGCAGCCAGGGACGGACGCCGGCGGGAACGAAGGCCTGGCCAACGATCAGGTTGAGCAGCACCGTGAACAGCAGCGCCCCCAGCATCGTGCCGGCCGGGATTTTCGCCTTGTAGCCCAGGTAACCGCCCAGGGACGCGACCAGCAAGGTCAGCGCGAGCCGGGCCAGGTCAGTCATGGCGCACAGGTTTCCGGAGGCAGCGGTTCGACCTCATCGCGGGTGACGTTGCGGATCCATTTGCCCGATTTGAGCCGGATCAGGCAGATCAGGGCTTTCAGCGGCATATCCAGCCGCAGCAGGCCGCAGACGATGACCGGGTTCACGTGGAACAAGAACGCCGCCGCCGCACCGATGGGTATGGCCGACCACAGGCAGCTGATGTCCGTGATCAGGGCAAAGCGCGTATCGCCGCTGCCCCGGAAAATCCCCATCAGGAATGAGCAGGCAAACGACATGAAGAAGATGATCACCGCGTAGACCAGGATCAGCTGGCTGGCCATCTGGCGCGTCGCCTCCTGGATGTTGTACAGGGAAATGACCGGCCGTCTGACCAGCACCATGAACAAGGCACAGCCCAGGCCGACATAGAAGTAGACCAGGCGCAGCCGGTTGGCGGTCGCCTGGGCCAGCGCGAAGTTTTTCTGGCCGATGATCTTGCCGATGATCACAGCGGAGGCGTTGGCGTTGCCCAGGATGATCGAAGTGGTCATCTGGTAGACGACAAAGGCGATGCTGTTGGCGGCGACGACATCCGAGCCGATCCGGCCCAGGATAGCCGCATGGATTGAGATGCCGATGGCCCAGAGGGTTTCGTTGAGCAGGACCGGCAGGCCGTATTGCACCATGTCGCGAAACAGCAGCTTGTCCCAGAAGCGGACCATGGCCGGCCGATAGCGGATCTTGCGTTCGAACGCCAGCATGTAGACGAGCACGACGACGATCTCGACGCCCCTGGCGATCACGGTCCCGATCGCGGCGCCGGCGATCCCCAGGCGCGGGGCGCCCCATTTGCCGAAAATGAAGAGATAATTGAAAAAGACGTTGGTGACGAAGGACAGCACGTGGATCCAGGCCGAAATGCGCACGGTCTCCACGCTGCGCAGCAGCGTCAGCAGCGTGTGGGTTACCGCGTAGAACACGTAGGACACCGCGATGATGCGCAAATAGTCGATGCCGGCTTCGATGACCGCCTGGTCGCGCGTGTAGATGCCGATCACCTGGGCGGGAAACAGCAGGGCGACGGCGCTGAAGATGACGGCGGCGGATACCGCGATGCGTAGCGTGATCGACATGATCTTGCGGATCGCGGTCAGGTTGTTCTGGCCCCAGTACTGGCTGCTCAGGACGATGCCGCCGCCGGTGATGCCGACGCAGGCGATGGTGAAGATGAAAAAAAGCTGGTTGGCCAGCGTGGTCGCGGAGATGGCCGTTTCGCCCAGAGAACCCAGCATAACCGTGTCAGTCAGGTTGACGCTGTAGGAGATCAGGCTCTGCAGCGCGATCGGCAGCGTCAGGCGCCACAAGGTTTTCTGGAATGCCTTCTTGTCGAATCCGTCCATAGTACCTCCAGACGATTCTGTTATCCCCATTATATAGAACTTCACCCGCATCACAACCCTGTTGGCGCCTGTTTGTCTGCCGACCGTGCCAGGCGTATAATACGGGTGATAAGACCAGCGCCTTGACGGCGCGCATGTCAGGAGGAGATTGCATGAGTCACGTAACAATCCAGAACGCGTATCTCAGTGTGGCGGTAGATCTGCTGGGGGCCGAATTGGCCAGCATCCGCGACCGGGCCAGCCACGAATATCTTTGGCAGGGGGATGCCCGTTTCTGGGTGTCGCGCGCCCCGATCCTGTTCCCGATTGTGGGCGGGCTGAAAGATGACCGCTACACGCGCGGCGGACAAACCTACACCTTGCCCAAGCACGGCTTTGCCAGAACGATGGTCTTCGACATCGCCGAGCAGACCGAATCGTCTGTTGTCCTGACCCTGAAGGCAACAGAGGAGACACGCAAGAGCTTCCCCGCCGATTTCCTGCTGCGTGTCGCGTTTACGCTTGAAGGCCGCAGCCTGGCCGTGAGCTACTCGATCGCAAACCCGACTGACCAGACGATGTACGCGTCGATCGGCGCCCACGAAGGTTACAGCTGTCCGGAAGGCATCGAGGCTTACGACCTGCTTTTTGAGCAGGAGGAAACGCTGGAGACCTGCGAGCTGGATGGCAATCTGCTCAACGGCGAAACGACACGGGTTTTAACCCAAGGGTCGGTGCTACCGCTCGAAACACGCTATTTTGCCGTCGATGCCCTTGTATTTGCCAGCATCCGCTCACAGTCGGTCACGCTGGCGCGACGCTCCGGCGGGCGCAGCATCCGGGTCGATTTTCCGGGGTTCCCGTCTCTTGGCATCTGGACCAAGCCCGGGGCGCCTTACTTGTGCATCGAGCCCTGGTGCGGCTTGCCTGACGAAACCTGCTCGAGCGGTGCGATCGAAGAAAAGCGCGGCATCCTAACGATTCCAGCCGGACGCAGCCTGACGCGCGGCCACACGATCAGCATCCTCGATGTTTGACAAAGCCCCGCCCGCTGACTATGATGAAACCAATCGTAAATGCGATTGATTTGCATTTGCAGGAGGTACGCATGCGGACAGCCCGAAGGTCCCTGGTTATGTTGCTGCTGCTGGCCGGGTTAAGCGGCCTGCTGCCGGCCTGCTCTTTAGCGGCCGGCCAGCCGGCTGAACCCGGCAAGCTGCAGATCTACACCAGTTTCTATGTTCTATACGACTTGACCGTCAAGATCGGCGGCGAGCATGTCGCGGTGTACAACCTGGTGCCGCCCGGCGCCGAGCCACACGATTGGGAGCCGGAGGCCGCCGACCTGGTTCGGCTGGAACAGGCCGATCTGCTCGTTTACAACGGCGCGGGCATGGAACACTGGGTGGACAAGGTCGTCGGCTCGCTGGATAATACGGACCTTGTTCTGGTCGAGACCACCAGCGGCCTTGCGCTGCTGGAAGCCGGACATGATCAGGACAGCCAGGACCACGCTGAAACCGGGGGCCGCTACGACCCTCATGTCTGGCTCGATCCGCAAAACGCCCTGCACCAGCTGGGTGTGATCCGGGACGCGCTGGTGAAGGCGGATCCGGAACATGCAGCTGATTATGACGCCGCCTACACGGCGACGGCCGCCCGGCTGGAACAGCTGGACCGCGCATACCGCGACGCGCTGGGGCAGGTGACCCGCCGGGAGATCGTGGTCGCCCACGAGGCGTTCGGCTACCTGGCCCGGGCCTACCAGCTGGAACAGGTCGGCATCGAGGGCTTGTCCTCGGAGTCAGAGCCGGATCCGGCGCGCATGGCGGAAATTGTCGACTATGCCCGCCTGCACGACGTCCAGGTGATCTTTTTCGAAGAACTGGCCTCGCCCAAGGTGGCTGAAACAATCGCCCGCGAGATCGGGGCCAGGACCGCCGTGCTCAACCCCCTGGAAGGTCTTGCCGGAGAACAGATCGAGGCAGGTGAAGATTACTTTTCGGTGATGGAACAAAACTTGCGCTCGCTTGTCGACGCACTTTCCTGAACAGGAGAAAAAGAGGTTACGCCATGGCTGCGTCCGATGTGCTCCGAGCAGAAAATGTCAGCTTTGCCTACCAGCGCGAACCGGTCTTTACCCGGGTCAGCTTTGCTGTCGCCCCAGGTGATTTTGTGGCGGTGATCGGGGCCAACGGCACCGGCAAGAGCACCTTGATCAAGCTACTGCTGGGCCAGCTGGCGCCTTCCAGCGGCCAAATCTGGCTTTTTGGCCAGGAACAGCGGGCGTTCAGCGACTGGTCCCGGATCGGCTATCTTTCCCAAAACCAGGCGGCGGCCGCCCAGTCCTTTCCGGCGACCGCGGCTGAGATCGTCCAGACCGGGCTCTATCCCAGCCTCGGGCTGTTCCGCTTTCCCGGCAGGCAAGGACGGCAGAAGGTGCTGGAAGCACTGGACCGGGTCGGTATGAAACCGCTGGCTGGTCAACTGGTCGGTCAGCTTTCCGGCGGCCAGCAACAGCGGGTCATGCTGGCCAGACTGCTGGTCGGCCAGCCCCGCCTGATGATCCTCGACGAGCCGTCGACGGGTATCGATGAACAGACCGCGCGCAGCTTGTATGCCTTGCTGGCGGACCTGAACCGCGACGCTGGCCTGACCATCCTGATGGTCACCCACGATGTCGCCCGGGTCGAGCCCTATCTGAACCACGTCTATTGCCTGGAGAGCGGTTCGATGATCGAACTGGCCCGTGCCCAACTGCTCGAAGAGCTGGGCCACCGGCACAAGCATCCGGTCAATCCGGACTGCGCCTGCTGCGAACCGGCGGAGGTGTCCTGATGGTCCTGTCTGTCTTTGCCTACGGCTTCATGCAGCGGGCGTTCCTGGTCGGCATCCTGCTGGCCCTGATCATCCCCTGCATCGGCATCATCATGATCCTCAAACGATTGTCGATGATCGGCGACGCCCTGGCTCACACGTCCCTGGCGGGCGTGGCCACCGGCCTGATCTTCAATTTCAACCCGATACTGGGCGCCATGGCCGCGACCGTGACGGCCGCCCTGGGCATCGAGGCCATCCGCAAGAAAATACCCCGATACGCCGAGCTGGCCATCGCCGTCATCTTGTCGACCGGCATCGGCCTGGCGGCTGTCCTGTCCGGGTTCGTCTCCAGTGCGGCCAGTTTCAACAGCTTCCTGTTCGGCAGCATCGTGGCGGTCAATGACTTTGAGCTGCTGCTGGTCGTCCTGGTCAGCGTAATTGTGCTGCTGACCTTTATCCTGCTGTACAAGGAACTTTTCCTGATCGCCTACGACGAAGAGGCGGCGCGCCTGGCCGGTGTCCCGGTCAAGACGATCAACTTCATCTTCACCCTGATGACGGCGGTAACCGTATCGGTCGCCGCCCGCACGGTCGGTGCCCTGATCGTCTCCTCGATGCTGGTGATCCCGGTGGCCTGCGGCATGCAGCTGGGCCGCAGCTATCGCCAGACGGTGCTGTATTCGATCGGCTTCGCGCTCGTTTTCACCATTGCCGGATTGCTGATCGCCTATTACGCAGGCCTCAAGCCGGGCGGCACGATTGTTCTGACCGGTGTGGTCACCTTGCTCCTGCTGTTTGTCTTCCGCCGCCTGGCGGTTGGGCTGCGCCAGGGGAAAAGGCAAAAAGCCTGAACGAAAAGCGCCTTGCTTGTTCCGCCCGAACCGCTATGATATATGATATAAAAGAGTGAGACCGGCGGGGCCTTCCGGGCCGCAAGTATGCCGCCGGCGAAGGAAGGTGCCGTTATGATCCGAAAAGCCGACCAGATGGAACGCGAATTCCGCCAGAACATGCGCGGCGGCGAAGGAACGGTCCAGATCATCCATCTTTTCAAGGAAGGGGAGTACAAGGGGAATGCCCGCCTGTACGCCCGCATTGTGCTCGAACCAGGCGCCTCGATCGGGATGCACGAGCATGCCGGGGAGGAAGAGATCTACACCGTAATCCGCGGCCAGGCCATCTTGACGGACAGTACGCTCAGTCAGGAGCAGCTGATGAGTCCCGGCGACGCGTCGCTGACCTTGAGCGGCCAGTCGCATGCGATCCGCAACGCCGGTTCAGAACCGCTGGAAATCATGGCGCTGGTTTTGCGCAACACCTGACGGCCCCGGTTATGTGCGGCCGTTACTACATCGAGCAGGAAGAAGACCTCGCCGAAATGCGCCAGATCCTGACGGAAGTCAACCGCCGTTACCAGGGGACGGAGGCGCTGTCAGCCATGCGCACCGGTGAGATCGCCCCGAGCCATGTCGTGCCTGCCTTGCGCCTGTCCGGCGAAACGGTGGTAGCCGACTTGGTCCAGTGGGGTTTTTTGCGTTTCCAGGGCAGCGGGCTGGTGATCAACGCCCGCGCGGAGACCGCCGCGGAAAAACCGATGTTTCGCGACGCCCTGCGCCAGGGCCGCATCCTGGTGCCGGCCAACGCGTTTTTCGAATGGCGGCACGACGCCAGCGGCCGGGCCGGGCAGAAAATGAAGCTGAGCCTGAGCCGTGAACTGACATTTTACATGGCCGGCCTGGCCCGCTTCTTTACCGAACCCGGCCAAGCGGCCTGGCAGCTGGATCGCTTCGTGATCCTGACCACGGCGGCCAATGATTCGGTCCGGCCGGTCCACGACCGGATGCCCGTGATCGTACCCCGGGATCAGCTGCGCAGCTATCTTCAGGACGAGGCTGCCGCCCGGCTTTTGCTGGCCAGGCCAGTCGGCCAGCAGCTGCAGCTGACCGAAGCGGTATAGCAGCCGGCGGAACCTGATCCGGCGGCACGGCGTCTAAAGCCAGAGATGACCGCAGCATCAGCAGATGAGTATGACAGAGGAGTGGCCTATGCCTGGATTCTGGAACAACACCAAGACGCGCGTGCAGGACCTGGTCCGACGCAACACCATGACGCTGCTGGCTTTCGCCGTGCCGGCCCTGATCCTGTTTATCGGCTTCCTGACCCGGGGCGTGTACCCGATCGCCGACCGCAATGTGCTGACCATCGACCTGTTCCACCAGTACGCGCCGTTCATGGCGGAACTGCAGGACAAGCTGCGCTCCGGCGGCAGCCTGCTCTATTCCTGGTCCGGCGGGCTGGGCACCAACTTTTTCGCCCTGTTTGCCTACTACCTGGCCAGTCCGCTCAATCTCCTGATTGTGCTTTTCCCGAAATCCTTGCTGACCGAGGCGATCATGGTCCTGATCGTCCTGAAAATCGGCCTGGCCGGCGCCTGCTTCTTTGTCTTTCTGCGCGGCGTCTGGAAAGAGGAGAACTACTTCGGTGTCGCCGTCGCCAGTCTGTACGCCTTGTCGTCCTATTCGCTGGCCTACTACTGGAACATCATGTGGCTGGACGGCGTCTTCCTGCTGCCGCTGATTCTGCTCGGCCTCGTGCTGCTGGTGCGCGAGGGCAAGTACCTGCTGTATACGATCAGCCTGGCGCTGGTCATCTACAGCAACTACTACATCGCGTTCTTTGTCTGCCTGTTTACCGCGCTGTATTTCATCCTCTGCCTGTTCCAGTATCGCAGGATCACCCGCCCCGGTCCCTTTTTCGCAGCCGTGGGCCGCTTCGCCGCCTTTTCCCTGCTGGGTGCCGGCCTGGCTGCCTTCCTGGCCCTGCCGACATATTTTTCGCTGCAGCTGACATCGGCCGCCGGGGATGTCATGCCGCGTACGGTATCCCATACCAAGGAGCTGTTCGACTACATCGGCCAGCATTTTATCCTGACTCCGCCGACCATTCGCGACGGTATGCCGAACATGTACGCCGGCGTTGTGCTGCTGATCCTGATCCCGATGTATTTTCTGACCAAGGCGGTGCCGCTCAAGGCCAAGTTTCTCCACCTCGGGCTGGGGCTGGTTCTGATCCTGAGCTTTAACATCAACGTGCTGGATTTTATCTGGCACGGCATGCACTTTCCCA
>LSQX01299703.1_pt2 | contig 12156 bp, 15 predicted proteins | sample 654561 | NCBI WGS metagenome assembly LSQX01 (sample SAMN04489861, study PRJNA283612) | anaerobic digester metagenome | isolation source: 4 biogas reactors fed with cattle manure at either 37C or 55C with and... | place: Denmark: Kongens Lyngby | collected 2014 | reverse complement strand
GAAGAGGAAGAAGCTTCAAGTAAAATATTAGATATGAAAGTTGAACAATTAGACTTAACAGTTAGATTATTTAATTCACTTAGAAGAGCTGGTGTTTATACGATTAAAGATTTAATAGAATTAACCGAAGAAGATGTAATGAAATTTAGAAGTTTAGGTAAAGTATCTTTTAAAGAATTAAAAGTTAAGTTAAAAGAATACGGTTTAGAATTTAAAAACAGCTCAAAAGATGATTTTGATGATGTAGAGGAACAGGAGTAATAGTTATGGCAAGTAAATTAGGAAGAGATTCCAGCGCTAGAAAAGCTCTGTTAAGAGATCTAGTAACGGATTTAATTATTAACGAAAAAATAGTAACCACAGAAGCCAAAGCTAAAGAACTTAAAAGCTTAATGGATAAAATGATTACTCTAGCGAAAGACGGTAGTCTATCAGCTAGAAGAAAAGCGGCTCAAACCGTTCGTCCAGAAATGGTTAAAGAAGGTCAAGACGCACTTCAAAAACTATTTTCTGAAATTGGCCCACGTTATCAAGATAGAAACGGTGGCTATTCAAGAATAATTAAAACTGTGCCAAGACGTGGCGATGCTGCGCCAATGGCAATTATTGAATTAGTTTAATAAACTTAAAGGACTTTACACAATGAAAAAATATTTCATGTCTAAAAGTCCTTTTTATTTTGAATAGATAATAAAATCCTAATTTTTGAGATTCTTTGCTAAGCTATCTAAAAAATCTAAGTATTATATTATTTATAATCTAGTCTAATAATTGTTATAATAGACAATAAGGAGATGAAAACCATGTTAAAATTTAAAGATTATCAATATGTTCGTCCTAATTTAGAAGAATTTGTTAAAGCAATAGAATTAGAAAAAGCTAAATTAACCGATGAGCATGACTTAGAAACACAATATCAAGCCTATTTAAATATTTCAAACATATTTGATGAATTGGCAAGTATGATTACTATTTCTTCAATTAGAAATTCAATTGATACCAAAGATCAATTTTATGAGGCTGAAAAAGAATTTTTTAACCAAGAAATGCCAAAACTTAGACCACTATCTCAAGGTATTGCAATTCAATTGTTAGGGTTAAAAAATAGACCGCAATTAGAAGAAAAATTAGGAAGTTTGATGTTTAAACAAACAGAACTATCATTAAAAACCTTTAAACCGGAAATTATTCCCGATTTACAAAAAGAAAACAAATTATCAACTGAATATTCAAAATTAATTGGTAGTGCCCAAATTGAATTTGACGGTGGAATTTATAATTTAAGTCAAATGGCACCCTTTACTCAAAATATCGACCGCGACATAAGAAGAAAAGCAGCCTTAGCAGTTTCAGGATTTTTTAAAGAAAATGAAGCGGAAATTGATCGTATCTATGATGAATTAGTTAAATTAAGACACAATATGGCAATCCAATTGGGTTATGAAAACTATGTTCAATTAGGTTATGATCGAATGGGGAGAACCGATTATGACCATTTAATGGTCAAAAATTATCGCGACCAAATATATGAAGATCTTGTGCCGGTTGTCAATCAATTAAGAAAACGCCAAGCCGATCGCTTAGGTATTAAAGAACCTAAACACTATGATTTTGCCTTATCATTTTTATCCGGAAATCCTACTCCAATCGGAGGAAGAGATTACTTAGTTCAAGAAGCTAAAACCATGTATGAAGAGATGAGTCCTGAAACTGGTGAGTTCTTTAATTTTATGATTGATCATGAATTAATGGATTTAGAAACTAAACAAGGTAAACGTGGCGGCGGTTACTGTACTTTTATTCCAAAATACAACTCGCCATTTATTTTTTCAAACTTTAATGGCACTGCTGGAGATGTTGATGTTTTAACACACGAAGCAGGACACGCTTTCCAAGTTTATAGCAGTCGAAATTTACCAAGCGATAGTCGCTGGCCAACAATGGAAGCTGCCGAAATACATTCAATGAGTATGGAATTTTTTGCTTGGCCATGGGTTGAAAAGTTTTTTGGAAAAGAAGCAGATAAATATCGTTTTGATCATTTAGCTGGAGCATTACAATTTTTACCATATGGTGTTGCAGTTGATGAATTCCAACACTTTGTTTATGAAAATCCTAATATTACCCCAGATGAAAGAAAAGCAGCTTGGCGAAGAATAGAGCTAAAATATCTGCCATATAGAGATTTTGGCGAAGATGAATTTATGGCGAAAGGAACTTATTGGTTTAGACAAGGTCATATATTTTCCTCACCATTTTATTACATCGATTATACTTTAGCACAAGTTGTAGCCTTCCAGTTTTGGGTACTTGACCAAGTAGACCACCAAAAAGCTTGGGACAAGTATTACAAGTTATGTACCTTAGGGGGTTCAAAAAGCTTCTTGGAATTGCTTGAAGCTGCTAAATTAGAAGTTCCATTTGAAACAGGAACCGTTAAAAAAATCATCGTCCCAATCAAGGAATATCTTGACTCAGTCGATGATAAAAAATTATAACATATTAAATAATAGCCTAATAGGAATATAGCCTAATTAGGCTATTTTTCTTCTAAAAAGTATTTAAGGGTTGCCTCGTTTTGAATCCCAAAATTTCTTTTAACTTCATAACCACCTTTAAATAAAACTAAAGCGGGAAAAGCGGTAATTTTATATTTTTTTACCAATTTCGGGGATTTGGAGCAATTAACCCCATAAACTTTATACTTAGGGTTTTCGCTAGCAAAAGTCTTTAAAAAATCAAGCAAATCTATTGAAGCCTCGCTCCAGTAACTATAAAAACAAACAATAACGCTTTTTTCACTTTTTAAAACTTCACGCTTAAATCTTAATCCATTTTCTCTTAATAACATAAAATCACTTCCTATAGTTATTATACTACATATTAATGTAGAATGCACTTTTGTGTTATAATATCAATATGGATATTATAAAGGAGCACATATGATAGAAGTTAATAATTTATCCTTTTCATATATTGAAAACAAACCAGTAATTTCCAATATTTCGTTGAAAATAAATAAAGGCGAGTGGGTATCCATTCTAGGACATAACGGTAGTGGAAAATCTACTTTTGCCAAACTATTAATTGGTTTATATGAACCTGAAGCAGGCGAAATTTATTATGGCGAAGGGGACGATAAAGTCTTATTGAGTGCCAAGACCGTTAATGACATTCGCAAAAAAGTTGGTATCGTGTTTCAAAATCCTGACAATCAATTTGTTGGAGCAACTGTTAGACATGATATTGCTTTTGGTATGGAAAATCAACAAATACCACGCGAAGAAATGGAAGTAAAAATTTTACAAGTTGCCGAGTTTGTAGGAATGACTGATTTTTTAAATAAGGAACCCCAACAACTTTCTGGGGGGCAAAAACAAAAAGTAGCCATTTCTGGAGCGGTTGCCATGGATTTAGATATCATTATTTTTGATGAAGCCACCTCAATGTTAGATCCAAAAGGAACCAAAGATATTATTGATTTAATAAAAGTTTTAAATCAAGAATACAATAAAATAATTATTACTATTACGCATGATTTAGAGTTTGCTAATTTAAGCAATCGAGCAATAGTTTTTAAAGAAGGCGAAAAAATTTTAGAAGGAACTCCTGAAGAAATATTTAAACACGAAAAATTACTTATCTCATCTAACTTAGAATTACCATTTTCAATCAAGTTAGAAAACGAATTAAGAAGTTCAAATTTTTCAAATCAAGAAAAGGTAGTAAAAAGTTTATGCAAATACAACTCAATCAAGTAGGATATTTTTATTCTGGTATAAAAATTAAATATATTGCGCTAGAAGATATCAATCTAAAAATTATGGCTGAAGATGAGTTTATTGCGATTATTGGTCATACTGGTAGTGGCAAATCAACTTTAGTTCAACTAATGAATGCCTTATTAATTCCAACAAGCGGAACTGCTAATATTTTTGGTCAGCAATTGCCACCTAAAAGACGAGATAAAATTAATCACTTACGTCAAGAAGTTGGTTTAGTTTTTCAGTTTCCTGAATACCAATTATTTGAAGAAACAGTTTTAAAAGATATTATGTTTGGACCTAAAAATTTTAAAAATACCGCAAAAGATGCTGAAGCTAGAGCTAAAATAGCCGCCGAAATGGTTGGTTTAGATGAAACAATCTTATTTGAATCACCATTTAGAATTAGTGGTGGTCAAATGAGAAGAGTTGCAATTGCCGGCATTTTAGCAATGGATCCCAAGGTTTTAGTATTAGATGAGCCAACTAGAGGCCTAGATCCTAAAGGTAGAGATGAAATTATGAAGATTTTTCAAAATATTCATAACGAAACACATAAATCGATTGTTTTGATTACTCATGATATGGACTTGGTTAGTAAATATGCCAAAAGAGTAATCGTTTTAGAAAACGGCAAAATTAAATTTGATGGTAAAAAAGAAGACCTATTTCATCATCCTAATTTTAAAGACTTTAACTTAGAATTGCCAACACCATTAAAGATTTTAAGACATTTAGAAGCTGATATTAACTTGCCATATGTGGCAAAATATGATTATGACTCATTAGTTGAGTATTTAAAGGGCATAAAATGAATTCAATTACAATTGGACAATATATACCAGGAAAATCTTGGTTACATCGACTAGATCCTAGAATTAAAATCTTAGCCTTAGTTTCATTACTAATTGCTCTTTTTCTAATTCCAATTGAAGCTAAAGCGATACCAGGTTTTCTACAAGGGGTTATACCGATTAAATATTTTAGTTTGTTAATCTTGGGCATCTTCACCTTTTTAATAATTATTATGGTTATTACAACCCAAATTTCTTTGATGAGAATTTTAAAAGGGTTAAAGCCAGTTTTGTTTTTATTAACTTTTACAGTTATACTTCAAATTTTATCAGTTAGCTCAGATACACCAGGAACTAATTTATTAGCGCCAATCCCGATGACTTTATCATGGAGCGCGATTGCGGCAATAATTGTCATCATTGTTTTATATTTTACTTTAAAAAAATATATTAAGTTTAAAACGCTTTTTTTCTTCTTAATGATAGCAGGAATTTTTATAGTTCAATATTTTATGCCTTGGCCGAATGGCTTACCGTTAAGTTATGAAGTCATTTTAAATGATTTAGTTTTAATTAGAAGTGTTTTTTTAGTATTAAGAATTGTCATGGTCATTATCTTAACATCACTTCTAACTTTTACAACTATGACAACGGATTTAAATCGCGGAATTGAATCGCTTTTAAAACCCTTAAAATTAATCAAAATTCCAGTTGGAACATTTGCGATGATGTTATCGTTAACTTTAAGATATATCCCCACTTTACTTGAAGAAACACAAACCGTTATGAAGGCGCAAGCTTCTAGAGGGGTTGATTTTAAAGAAAGCAAGTTTAAAGATAAAATAGGGCAAATTGTTTCTTTGTTAATTCCAATCTTTATCATTAGTTTTAAAAGAGCGGAAGAGTTAGCAAATGCGATGGAAGCTAGAGGTTATGTAATTGGTGAACCTAGAACACAAATTGATGCCTATAAAATCAAATTTGCTGATTTTCTTGGTTTATTTACAACAATTTTGATATTTGTTTTTGTAATATTATTTAGGGTGTATTTCGGATGAAAAGAATTAAGTTAACGGTTGCCTATGATGGTAGTGATTACTATGGGTTTCAACGACTAAATAAGTTACCCACTATTCAAAATGAATTAGAAAAAGGTTTAAAAAACATGACATCTATTCCCCATTTTGTTTTTGGGGCCAGTCGAACCGATAAGGGAGTACACGCTAAAGCTCAAGTTGTTCATTTTGATACTAAAATAACCGAAATAACAACAGATACTTGGATAAAAGGGTTAAATAAGAGATTGCCATCTGATATAAGAGTTGTGAAGGCGGAAGTTGTTAGTGAAAACTTTCATGCCAGACATAGCGTAAAGTCGAAAAAATATGAATATCGGATTAGCAAAAACGAAAGCACACCATTTACCGCTAGATATGAAGTATATTATGAAAACCTTAATTGGGATATAATTAAACAAGTTTATAAACAATTAGAAGGAACCCATGATTTTGTTGGTTTTGCAAAATATGTTGAAGGAAAACCAACAATTAAAAACTTATATCAAGTTAATTTAAGAGAAACTAAAAACCATTATATTTTTACATTTCATGGCGATAACTTTTTAAGATATATGATCAGATCAATGATGGGAACTTTAATTGAAATGGCGATTGGTAGAAAACCGATCGACACTATTGAAAAAATATTTATAACAAATAATCGGAAACTGGCTGGAAAAACCGCACCGGCTAAAGGGCTAACACTAGTAAAAATGTTTTACTAGTAAAAATATAATAAGGAAGTGTATTTATGTTTATAACATTTGAAGGCGGAGAAGGCAGCGGAAAAACGACTATAATTAGAAAACTCCAAAAGATTTTAACAAAAAAGGGTCTTGATGTTGTTGTATCAAGAGAACCAGGCGGAAGCTTGGTTGCCGAACAAATAAGAAAAGTAATTTTAGAACCTAAAAATACTGAAATGACCGCTGAAACTGAAGCTTTGCTTTTAGCAGCAGCTAGAACTCAACATCTAAGTGAGGTTTTAATGCCTAATTTAGTGAAAAATAAAATAGTTATTTGTGATAGATATTTAGACAGCTCACTAGCTTATCAAGGTTATGCTAGAGGGTTGGGCTTTGATTTTATTTTAAAAGCTAACGATTATGCTTTAAAATGGTTACCAGATTTAACTTTTTATCTTGATCTTGATCCAAAAATTGGTTTAGCTAGAATTACCAATCGTTCATTTTTAAATCGTTTAGACTTAGAAGAAATTGATTTTCACGAGAAAGTTAGAAAGGGATACTTAGAAGTTGTTAAAATGTATCCTAACAGAGTTATCTTAATTGATGCAAACAAAAGTGTTGAAGCAATAATTCAAGATATTATGAAATATATTGAAGAGGTTTTATGAAGCGAGCATTTAGTTTTTTTAAACAAGTTATAAGTAAAAACCAAATTTCTCACCTATATTTAATTAGTGGTCCTAAAGGTAGCGGAAAATTAAATTTAGCTTATGAGGTGAGTTATCTTTTAACAAGGAAAAAAGACGATGACGAAAGAGTGCTTGAACAAATCAAAAGCGGTGTTCACCCAAATGTGATTTTAATTGAACCAACCGGTCAAAATATTCGAAAAGAACAAATACTTTTGCTGCAAGAAGAATTTAGTAAAACTAGTTTAGTTGGTGGTAAAAGAATTTATATTGTTAATCATGTAGAAAAACTTTCTCAAGGGGCCGCTAATAGCCTATTAAAATTTATGGAAGAACCAGAAAGCAATTTAGTTGTTGGTATCTTATTAACTGAAAACAAAGATTTGGTTTTAAAAACGATTATTTCAAGAAGCCAAACTCTAAATTTAAGTAGTGTTCATAAAGAAGAAATAAGGGCTAGTTTAAGAGAAAGCGGCGTTGATGAAAAGTATGTGGCTTTAATTCCTGAAGTTACTCAAAGTCTTGAAGAGGCCTTGGAATTAGTTGAAAAAGAAGAGTTAAACGAAATAATTGAAGTAATTGCTGGTATTGCAAGTGATTGGAATAATTTTGAGATAAGATTTATGATAAAATATGCTAATTCATTAACAAATACATTGGCAGACAGAGCGCAGTTTAATGTTTTTACTAATTTATTGTTTTTGTTTTTTATGGATATTGTTCATTATAAAGTTCATCAACCGATTACATATGAGTTTATTAGAAAAGAAATTCAAGAAATAAATTCGAAATTTTCGATTAAAGAACTAACCGATATTTTAAAAGAAATTCAAGAATTGATTAGTAAAGAATACTTTAATATAAATTTAAATTTAAATTATGCGAGTTTATTGGCAAAATTAGATAAAAGAAGGTGATGAGATGAAAGTTGCAGTTGTGAAATTTGAAAAGACCAACAAACATTATTATTTCGATATAAATAATTTAGAACTAAAACCCAGACAATGGGTTGTAGTTAATACCATAAGAGGCTTAGAATTAGGGACAATATCAGGGATTAAAGAAATAAAAGCAGAAGAATTAGTTGCCGAGTTAAAACCAGTTGAAAGAATTGCTAGTGAAGCTGATCTTAAAGGTAATTTTGAAAACGAACAATTGGTTGAAGATGTCATCTTAACAGCAAAAGATTTGGTTGTTCAAAATAAGCTAGAGATGAAAGTAATTGATGCTGAATATACTTTAGATAGAAAAAAATTAATTATTTATTTTGAAGCTGATGCTAAAGTTGATTTTAGAAACCTTGTTAAGGATTTAAGTTCTATTTATAAAACTAGAATCGAATTAAGACAAGTTGGGGCTAGAGATGGGGCAAAAATTATAGGTGGAGTAGGCCCTTGTGGGCTAGTATTATGTTGTAATACTTTTATTGGTGAGTTTGATGCGGTAACTATTAAGATGGCCAAAAATCAAGATATTTCCTTAAATCCAACGAAAATAAGCGGCTCTTGTGGAGTTTTATTATGTTGTATTAAATATGAAGATGCATTGTATACGGAATTGCGAGAAAACGCGCCAAAGAAAGGCTCAATCGTTAAATATAAGGACAAAGAATATAAAGTAATCGATGAAAACTTATTAAATCAACAAGTTAAAATATCATATCAAAATGAGGCAATTGAAATTCTTTGGGTAGATAATAAAGATGTTGTAATTAAGTGAAAATGAAAACACAAGAAAGTTTTAGAAATAATAAAAATAGTTTATATTTGGTTTCAACTCCAATTGGAAATTTAAGCGATATAACTTATCGAGCGATAGAAGTTTTAAAACAAGTTGATATAATATTTGCTGAAGATACTAGACACTCAAAAATATTGTTAGATCATTATGGAATTAATAAAAAAACTTTTAGTTACTTTGATCATAATGAAATTGTATCTGGAGATAAAATACTTAATTACTTAAAAGAAGGTAAAGAAGTGGCGTTAATTTCTGATGCCGGCACTCCCGGTATAAGTGATCCGGGCTATTTAATTGCAAAGGAAGCCATTAAAGAAGGATTCAATGTAGTTTCAATTCCAGGTGCAAGCGCCTTATTAGCCGCTTTAGTAGTTTCTGGGTTGGCTTTGCAGCCCTTTACTTTTATTGGCTTTTTACCAAGAAAAGAATCAGAAAAAAAAGCTGCATTAGAAATATATAAATACCGTAAAGAAACAATTATAATTTATGAAGCACCAACTAGAATTAATAATACACTTAAGACAATTTATGACATACTAGGTAATAGGAAAATAGCCTTAGCAAGGGAAATGACAAAAAAGTATGAAACTATTTACAGAGGGTATTTATCAGCTTTTATTGATGCTGAAATAGTACTTAAGGGCGAATTTGTTATAATAATTGAAGGAAACATAAGTGACGACGCTTTCAAAGATCTTTCAATCATTAATCATATAACTTTATATTTAAGGCAAGGTTATGATGAGAAAGAAGCTATGAAGCTAGTCGCAAAAGATTTAAATATTAGTAAAAGCGAAGTTTATAAGGAATATAAAATTAGGAGAAAGTCATGAATAATAAAACATTTTACATCACAACGGCAATTGCATATGCATCAGCAACTCCTCATATAGGAAACGACTATGAAATTATTTTAGCTGACTCAATTGCTAGATTTAAAAGACTTGACGGCTATGATGTTAGGTTTCAAACCGGAACTGATGAGCATGGTCAAAAAATAGCAAACAACGCAAAAAATAATGAGTTATCACCACAAGCATATGTTGATATGGTTTCGGGTAGAATTAGGAAAATATATGATCGCTTAAATATTTCTTATGATAAATTTATTAAAACTACTGATAGGTCTCATAAAGAATCAGTTCAAAAAATTTACAAAAAACTGCTTGATCAAGGTGATATTTATCTTGGACATTATGAAGGATTATATTCTTTAGCCGAAGAAGCTTTTGTAAATGAAAAGGATTTAGTTGATGGCAAAACCACTCAAGGTGATATTCCGATTTGGACGAGTGAAGAATCTTATTTTTTCAAATTGGATAAATTTCAAGAACAATTAAAAAAACATATTTTAGAAAACCCTAATTTTATTTATCCAGAATCAAGAAAAAACGAAATGTTAAATAACTTTATTAATGAAAAGTTGTTTGATGTCTCGGTTACTAGAACCTCATTTGATTGGGGTATTAGATTACCGTTTGATGATAAACATATATCTTATGTTTGGATAGATGCCTTATCAAATTATATTACGGGATTAGGATATGATCCCAATTTGGAAAATCAGCCAGAAGAGTTTGTTAAATATTGGCCAGCCGATGTTCATGTAATAGGAAAAGATATTTTAAGATTTCATACCGTTTTTTGGCCAATCTTGTTGATGGCACTTGGTTTAGAATTACCGAAACAAATTTTCGGTCACCCTTGGATTTTATTTGATAAATCGAAGATGAGCAAATCGAAAGGTAATGTCATTTATACTGATAAACTAATCGATGAATTTGGGGTAGATGTTGTTAGGTATTATTGTTTACACGAAATTCCATTTGGAACAGACGGAAATATTACTTATGAATTGGTTATTGAAAGAAATAATTCTGATTTAGCTAATACTTTAGGTAATTTAGTAAATCGAACTTTAGGAATGATTAATAAATATCGCGGTGGCGAAGTAAAAAGAATTATCTTAGATGACGAGCCAAGCTTAAACCTAAGAAATAAAGCCTTAAATACTTTGCCAACAATGAGAAAGTTGATGGATGAATTTAAAGTTGCAGATGCTTTGGATGAAGCAATCGATTTAGCGAGAGCGGCTAACAAATATATTGATTTAGAAGAGCCGTGGGTGCTTTTTAAAGATGATTTGAAAAAAGATGAACTTGATAACGTTTTATATCATTTGATTGAAACAATTCGCTTCTTAAGTGTCTTATTAGCGCCGTTTATGCCAGAAACAGCTAGAAGAATTTCCGAACAAATTAATTTTGAAGAAAAAGATTTTAAATCTTTAACTGAATTTGGATTGTATCCAACTTCAAGGCCTAATAAGGCAGAAGCGTTATTCCAAAGGTATGATTTGGAAGAAAAAATGGAGAAAATAATTAATAAAAAATAATGAAAAAAAATGAATCTAAAAAACTTCATAAGTTAATCGCTTGGCTGAAAAGCGAAAAATTTCAAAACAATTTTAAACCAGAAATTTTACGCGTGTCAGCGGTAATCTTTTTTACGTTTATTTATGGCTTAGGTCTTTCATGGTTTTTGCAAGTAAGCCCAATTAGACTTTATACTGGAGGCGTTCCTGGGATTGCGCAATTATTTGTTGACTTTTTAAGATATATTGTAAAGATGAATGCAGTAGTAAGTCCTAATTTTCATGAAGGTACTTGGTTAGGAATTTTAATTTTTATCTTCAATATACCAGTATTTTTATTAGGCTGGTTTGGGGTTTCTAAAAAATTTACAATCTATTCAATTATTTCAGTTGTAATTCAATCAACGGTTTTAAGTTTTATTCATATTGATACTTTTGCTGGTGTCGACCCGACTTTATTAGCAATTATGGGCGGTATTTTAATTGGTCTTGGGGCAGGGGGAGCTTTAAAATACGGAACATCAACCGGAGGATTTGATATTGTTGCGCAATATATTTCGTTAAAAAGAGGTAAAAGTGTTGGTTTTATTTCAACCATCTTAAACGTTTTAATTGCCATACTTGGTAGTTTAGTTATTGCTCGTGGTAGCGAAGGATTAGATATTGGTTCGGTTAGTTATACCGCTAGTGAATTAGGTGCCCAAACAGGTGTTTTAACAATTTTTAGAATTTTAATAACGATGGTTGTGATGGATAAAATCCATACTTCATATAATTACGTGGAAGTAAATATTATTACTAGCTATCCGGAAGATATTACTGAAAAGATAATGGCGGAAATTCAACGCGGAGTAACTCTAATGGATGTGCGTGGTGGTTACGGTTACTACGAAAGAACGATGATTTTTATAGTAATTATGAGTTTTGAAAAATCAAAATTATTACAAATAGTTAGAAGCATTGACCCAAAAGCCTTTATATCAACAGTACCTGTTAGTAGTATTACAGGAAACTTTAAGAAAAAGACAATCGCATAATTTTAAAAAAA
>LSQX01001432.1_pt1 | contig 12156 bp, 10 predicted proteins | sample 654561 | NCBI WGS metagenome assembly LSQX01 (sample SAMN04489861, study PRJNA283612) | anaerobic digester metagenome | isolation source: 4 biogas reactors fed with cattle manure at either 37C or 55C with and... | place: Denmark: Kongens Lyngby | collected 2014 | reverse complement strand
TCGTCAATAGAGTCATAGCTAACATTTCCTTTTGTTATGACTACATTTCTGCGTACAGCAGCTTCAACGCCTATTGCCATTACTCCGAAGAGCATGACTAAAGCAAGAAGGACGCTAAGTAGTCTTGTAGACTGTTTCATATATATACCTCCATATTTTTAGTATGCCAATACAAAAATACGCGTGCGCGATTTTCAAACGCGGCTGCAACTACGCACACATCACAACCGTTATTCCTCCTTTGCAGACTTTCCCCCCTTCTTTTTTGCCGCAGTGGTGCGGCTGCCATTTCAAACATTAACCGTGTGGGTCTTAAGTAATTATTGAGCATTTACCAAAAACATAAACCATGCCGCTCAAAAACCTTTGCAGTGCACAGCGCTGATTACTCAAACGCGCAGCGGTGAGCCACACTTTGCGGTACTCCCGCTTGTGCACAAAGCGCCCACACACTTCAATAAAAGTGAAGTGATAAATAATGTCATTTTCGACTTTAGGGTACACTTCACCCTTTACCCACCTTTTCGGTCATCTAAATAATAACAAAGGATTTGATTAATGTCAATAGTAATTTTGAATTTTTTATTAACATTTTTACATTCCTTTAATAAATACGCGTGCGCGCGTACATTATATAGGTATTTTCCTTACAAAATTTTATAATAGTGTCTTATTGCGGGATTAAAAAAGAAAACAATACTATTATATATGGTGTTAATATGCTGTTTATAAATTAAAACTTCCCAACGCCTCGCATTTTGTTAAAAGCTTATGGACAAATCAGCAGCGTTTTTACCGCCGTATTTTGTGACAAACGCATAATTATGTGTTCTGATAAAAATTTATCGTTATTTTAACTTGATTTCATATGTAAATTGGACTATAATAACACTATATTTTGGAAGCTGTATTAAACTTTTTTTTACACTTTACAAAAGCTTTGTCAAAAGGAGTTTATCCGTGAAGCTGCTTGAACAGAAAATAATAAATGACGGTATTGCTTTAGAGGGCAACATTTTAAAGGTGGACAGTTTCTTAAACCATCAAATTGATGTCCCTTTTATGGACAAGTTAGGCAAGGAGTTCTCACGCCTTTTTAGCGGACTTTCTGCTACAAAAATTCTTACGGTTGAAGCATCCGGAATTGCACTCTCTTGCGCTGCGGCAAAGTATCTAAAGCTTCCTGTCCTTTTTGCAAAAAAGGGTAACAGAGCCAACATTGGCGCTGATGTCTACTTTGCGGCTTCTTACTCTTACACCCATAAATCCGAGTACATAATGACCGTTTCCCGAAAGTATTTATCGTCTTGTGATAAAATCATAATTATTGATGATTTTCTTGCTAAGGGAAATGCTCTTAATGGTCTTATCTCTATTTCGCAACAGGCAGGCTGTGAGATTTTAGGTATTGGCATAGCTATTGAAAAAGCTTTTCAGGGCGGCGGTGACGCCTTGAGGCAGGAGGGGTTTAACCTTTGTTCTTTGGCAATTGTTGAATCTATGGACAATGGCGACATTGTTTTTAGACAATGATTGTAGAGATAAACATTTTTTTTGGAGGAATGACAATTGAATAAGTTTCTGAAAGTATTTTCTCTCGTTCTTGCACTTTCCATGGTTCTTGTTTTCGCGGCATGCGGAGGAAATGGCGGCAATGAATCTGAGAAAACTACAGGCACAACAGGCACAGCTATTTCCATACCGGCAGATTTTAAGATTGGCATTATCTTGCTTCACGATGAAAACTCGACTTATGACAAAAACTTTATCGATGCCGCCAAAGCCGTACAGGCTAAGCTTGGGCTTAAAAATGAGCAGGTAATCTTTAAGTCTAATGTTCCTGAGGGCAACGATTGTTACGAAACGGCTGCCGAGCTTGTTGACCTTGGCTGTAAAATCGTTTTTGCTGACAGTTTTGGGCATGAGTCCTATATGATGATAGCGGCGCAGGAGTTCCCGAATGTACAGTTTTGCCACGCAACGGGCACGAATGCTAAAACCGCAAATCTCCCGAACTATCACAACGCTTTTGCTCACATTTATGAAGGTCGTTTCCTTGCGGGTGTTGCCGCCGGTATGAAGCTCAATCAAATGATTGCGGACGGTAAAATCACCGCCGATAAAGCAAAAATGGGTTATATCGGCGCTTATCCTTATGCTGAGGTTATTTCCGGTCTTACCTCTTTCTACTTAGGCGCAAAGTACATTTGCCCAAGCGTTACTATGGATGTTAAGTACACAAACTCTTGGTTTGACATAGCAAAGGAAAAAGAAGCGGCTCAGGCATTTATCACAGACGGCTGCGTACTTATCAGTCAGCATGCTGACTCTGAGGGCGCTCCGAAAGCTTGTGAAGAAGCAAAAGTTCCCAATGTGGCTTACAATGTAAGCACAATTGCAATAGCACCTGAAAGTGCGCTTATTTCCTCAAAAATTGACTGGGCGCCTTACTTTGAGCTTATTATTACTAACTATGTTAAGGGCGAAAAAATTCCGGTTGACTGGTGCGGCGGAATTAAGGAAGGCTCCGTAGTTCTTACAGAGCTTAACGATAAGGTTGCGGCTCCTAACACTAAAGAAAAGATTGAAGAAGTAAAAGCACTGCTTGTTGCAGGCACTCTTAAAGTTTTTGACACCGCAACATTTACGGTTGACGGCAAAAAGCTTACCACTGCCATGGCAGATGTTATTCCGGATACGGCCTTCACAAAAGATACGGAAGCTATTAAAAACGGTTATTACAGCGAATCTGAGTTTAGGTCTGCTCCTTACTTTGACATTCAAATAGACGGTATTACGGGCGCTACACCTAAATAAATAACTAATACTCTATTTTCAGGCTCAGTGTTCGGGCGGGGCGCAATATCTGCCCCGTCCGTTTTTTGTGTGAAAGCTTTGTATAAGGATGTGGTGGGATGAGTAAAAAATCCCCGGCTATTGAGCTTAGGGATATTTCAAAGCACTTTGGCAAGGTTGCCGCTATAAAGGATGTTAGTTTAACTGTAAACAGCGGTGAAATTTTATCCGTTTTAGGGGAAAACGGAAGCGGTAAAACAACGCTTATGAATATGATTTCGGGTATTTATTATCCCGATAACGGTCAAATACTTATTGACGGTAAAGAGGTTGTTATCCGCTCACCCAAGGATGCTTTTGATTATAATATCGGTATGATACATCAGCATTTTAAGCTTATTGATGTGTTTTCTGCAACTGAAAACATTGTGCTTGGAATTGATGATGAAAAATTTGATTTAAAAGAGGCAAAGAATAAAATCATAAAAACCTGTGAAAGATACGGGTTTTCTGTTGACCCTGATAAAAAGATTTATCAGATGTCCGTTTCGGAAAAGCAGTCAGTCGAAATTGTTAAGGTGCTTTACCGAGGCGCTAATATCCTTATACTTGACGAGCCTACCGCCGTTTTAACTCCGCAGGAGACGAAACGGCTGTTTTCCGTATTAAAGAATATGCGGGACGACGGTAAAACAGTGATTATTATAACTCATAAGCTCCACGAGGTACTTGAACTTTCCGACCGTGTTTGCGTCGTCAGAAAAGGTGAGTATATAGGGACTGTGCATACAGCGGACGCTAATGAAAGCATGCTTACTGAAATGATGGTTGGTAAAAAAATCTTACTGAATATTGATAGAACAGACCCTTCTAATACTGAAGAAAGGCTATCTGTTAAAAAGATAAACTGCAAAAGCCGCGATGGGCGAAATATACTTTCTGACATTTCATTTACGGCAAAATCGGGGGAAATTCTCGGTATAGCCGGAATTTCCGGCAGCGGTCAGCGTGAGCTGCTTGAAGCTATAGCGGGACTTCAGAAAATTGATAGCGGAGAAATTCTTTATAACAATCCGAAAACAAAGCAAAGCGATAATCTGCGTGATAAAACACCGCTGCAAATTCGGGAATTGGGCGTGCGGCTTTCTTTCGTACCGGAGGATAGGCTTGGTATGGGTCTTGTTGCAAGCATGGATATTACAGATAATATGATGCTTAGGAGCTACAAAAAGGGGAAATCTGTTTTCCTTAAAAAGAAAGAGCCGCGCAATCTTGCCGAAAGAATTATAAAAGAACTTGAGGTTGTGACGCCGAGTGCCGCTACCCCCGTCAGACGGCTTTCCGGAGGAAATGTGCAAAAAGTACTCGTAGGCAGGGAAATTGCCTCCTCCCCTACCGTTCTTATGGCGGCTTACCCCGTCAGAGGGCTTGACATAAACTCATCTTATATAATTTATAACCTGCTTAATCAGCAAAAGGCAAGCGGTGTAGCCGTTATTTTCGTTGGTGAGGATTTGGATGTTCTTGTTGAGCTATGTGATAGAATTATGGTTATAAGCTCCGGTCAAATAGCCGGTATTCTTGACGGTAGAACGGCTTCTAAAGAGGAAATCGGTTTATTAATGACAAAAAAATCGGAGGGTGACGCAATATGAAAAAACAAAAAACAGCGCACCGCGAGCCGCTTATCAGAATTTCCAAAAAAGACTCTATGCTTTGGTATAGAGCATGGGGCATAAGGGCAGTTGCTATTTTCGCCGCGCTGATACTATCAGCCTTTGTCATTGTGCTTTTAACGGGATATAATCCGTTTGAGGTCTATAAATCTATGATTGCGGGCAGCTTCGGCTCGACAAGGAAAATATGGATTTTATTGCAAAAGGTTGCCATCCTTTTATGTATTTCGCTTGCCGTTACACCTGCTTTTAAAATGAAATTTTGGAATATCGGCGCTGAGGGGCAAGTACTAATGGGCGCGCTTGCTACCGCTGCTTGTATGGTATATTTTGAAGGGAAAATTCCGCCCGTGCTTTTAATCCCTATTATGCTTGCAGCAAGTATTTTGGCGGGGCTTATTTGGTGCCTTATTCCGGCTATTTTTAATGCAAATTTTAAGACGAATGAAACGCTTTTTACACTGATGATGAACTATGTCGCCATACAGGCTGTAGCTTATTTCATAATACTTTGGGAAAATCCGAAAGGCTCTAACAGCGTTGGAATTATTAATCCACAGTCGCAATACGGCTGGCTGCCTGCGCTTTTCAATCAGAAATACCTGCTTAACATACTTATAGTTTTAGCCGTTACTATTGCTATGTATGTTTACCTGAAACACAGCAAACACGGGTATGAAATATCCGTAGTCGGAGAGAGTGAAAATACGGCAAAATACATCGGTATTAATGTAAAAAAAGTAATATTGCGTACAGCCTCCCTTTCGGGCGCACTATGCGGGCTTGCAGGACTTTTACTCGTTTCCGGCACTGACCATACTATATCTACATTAACTGCCGGCGGTCAAGGCTTTACTGCCATTATGGTGTCATGGCTTGCAAAATTTAATCCGATTATTATGATGCTTACATCATTTTTGCTAATCTTCCTTGAGAGAGGCGCAAGTGAAATTGCAACAGCATTCAGGCTAAATCAAAGCGTATCCGCCATTTTAAGCGGCATTATACTTTTCTTTATTATCGGCAGCGAGTTTTTTATTAACTATAAAATCGCTTTCCGTGTAAAACGAAACAAGGAGGATAAGAAATGATTACACTTATTGCTTCTTTTGTAAAACAGGCAATTATTCAAGGAATGCCGCTGCTTTACGGCTCTACGGGAGAGATTATCTCAGAAAAGTCCGGCAACTTAAACTTGGGCATACCGGGTATTATGTATATAGGCGGCATTTCAGGAGTTATCGGCGCATATTTTTATGAAAGCTACGGCGATACTTCAAACGCTTTTTTATGCATTCTTGTTCCGTTTCTTACTTCATTTTTAGGCTCTGTCCTTATGGCTTTTATATACAGTTTTTTAACGGTTACTTTAAGAGCAAACCAAAATGTAACGGGTCTTGCGCTTACGACATTCGGCGTGGGTGTAGGCAACTTTTTCGGAGCGTCGCTGTCAAGCATTTTCGGCGAAGGCGGTCAAATAGCTCTAAATACAACGGGTAATTATTTTAAGCAGACGCTGCCTTTCGCGCATAAATTCGGGCTTTTCGGAGAAACATTTTTTAAGTTTGGATTTCTTGCCTATCTTGCCATAATAATAGCTCTCGTTAGCTCATTCATTCTTGAGCGCACACGAATAGGGCTTAATTTACGCGCCGTTGGCGAAAATCCCGCTACGGCAGATGCGGCAGGTATTAATGTTACGCTTTACAAATACATTACAATATGTTTGGGCGGCGGCATAGCGGGACTTGGCGGACTGTATTTTATTATGGATTACATTGGCGGCGCGTGGACTAACGGCGGCTTTGGCGACAGGGGTTGGCTTGCTATTGCACTCGTCATATTCGCAATCTGGAAACCAAAGTACGGTATTATAGGCTCAATTTTATTCGGCGGTCTTTATATCGTCTACCTTTATATACCGGGGCTTGCGCGCGGCTCACAGGAAATTTTTAAGGTCCTGCCATATCTCGTTACAATTGTTGTGCTTATTCTTACGAGCATAAGAAAGAAAAGAGAGCATCAACCACCGGCAAGCCTTGGTCAGCATTATTTTAGAGAAGAGAGATAAATCAATTGAATATAAATGTTTAGTTATTTCCTATAAAGCCTAATTTAATATTTTTTGAAAAATAAAATATTTATACATTTTGGCTTTAGCTAAAATGCCGCCCTTTTGTCAGAGCGGCATTTTTATATTTTGTTAATTTGTATTTTTGACGCTATATTAGTAACCGTCAAACCCTTTCGGTTAGCGTATTTTACAGTATACATTGTACCGCTTGGGTTTAGCGGTTTTGCAAAGTAAGTTATACAATATATACTGTTATCAACTAAATAACGATTACGCTTTTTCATACAGTCCGTATCATAATGTTTTGATACATAAAAAACACTGTCCGCTTTTTTTAATATTTGCTTATATATTTTTATATCTTCGTCTTTCCATCCTTTCGTCTGCTCCATACACGGAAGTGCTAAAAAAAGGCGAGTATCCGGAAAACGGCGCTTAATCTTCAAAACAGTAAGCGCCGCCAATGTGTCAAAACCTAAAGCCCCGCCCGTAATAAACACGCTGATGCCTTTATCTATGAGGCTTATAACCTCCGATTTAAGTTTTCTCTTTATGCTGTGGAGTTCACTTGCCGGAATTTTTCTATGACCTGTAAAACAGCAGGTTTTTGTTTTTAATGATACATCAAATGAATTCATAGTATCCTTCTCTCTTGTCTTGGGTGTTTTTAATATGCTTTTTTATAGACTATATCAATAGATTGTTTTATAATAGTTTAGATGTCTGCGGTTGTTACCGGAGGGATAATATGTATTGAGTGTTTTACTTACAGAACATTTGTTCTTTTTTATTTTACATTATACTTTAACCCTTGTCAATAGTTTTACGAAAATTTTATATAATCATATTTTTATCGCTTATTCACAAAGAATTAACAATTTCAGGTATTGACAAACGGGTTTTCATATGGTATTCTTTAGCAAGATTAGCACTCTATACATCAGAGTGCTAACAACGCCAAACAGGGGGTGAGGAAATGGTCAAAGTTACGGAGCGTCAAGGGAAAATACTCTCATTGATTATTGAAATTTATATTTCAACAGGCGAGCCTGTCGGCTCTAAAACGATATGCGAAAAGCTTGATAATGCCGTTTCTTCCGCCACTGTTCGTAATGAAATGGCAATCCTTACAGAGCATGGTTTCCTTGAACAGCCGCATACATCGGCTGGGCGCGTACCCTCTCAAAGCGGTTACAGGTATTATGTAGATAACCTGATGACGCGATATGAGTTAAGCTTAGAGGAGCAGGAGCGTATTCGGCTGTGGCTTAAAGCATTTTCCGGAGAGCCTGACCACCTGCTTGAAAAAGCGGGCGAGGTTTTAGCAGAGCTTACGAACTGTGCAGTCGTTTCGTCAACACCTTGTGCCACGGGGGATTTTATTAAAAAAGTTGAGTTTTTGCCCATTAGCAAGAAAACGGGAATGATTGTGCTTTTAACTTCATCAGGAATACTAAAAAGCCGTGTAATAAGGCTTGATAATGAGCTTACGCTTGATATGGTTGAATCGTTATATAATGTTATAAAAACTCATTTTATAGGCAGACACATTTCAAACACAGGCACAGCATTTTTACAAACCCTTGTAGCGGCACTCGGTGAAAGGGCGTTTTCACTGTCCCCCATTCTCATAACCGTTTGCACGCTTGCCCAAAACGCAACGGAGACGGATATTTACAGGATAGGTCAAAACAATATATTATCTCATAAGGAAATGGTAGATAATGCAAGTGAGTTAATAGAGTTTATTCATAAGGATACGCCAATTAATGCTCTTTTGAATGCTCAAAAAAGAGATTTGAATATATCTATCGGAACGGAAAATATATTCAAGGAGCTTAAAAACTCTACAACCATTTTTTCAAAATACTCCGTAAGAGAACACGACAGCGGCGTAGTAGGTATAATAGGTCCGACAAGGCTTGATTATGCAAGACTTATACCGGGTATCCAATATCTTTCAGGTATTGTGGGAACTCTACTTTCCGAGGCTCTTTCGGATAATTAAGGAGAACTAATATGGCAAAGAAAAAACCGGAAGTTAACGAAACCCCGATAACTCAGCCCGTAGGCGATGTATCGGAGCTTGAAAAGCTAAAAGACGAACTTAATACCGCCGAAAGTAATTTACTTCGGCTTGCGGCAGAGTATGATAACTTCAGAAAACGCACTCAAAAGGAAAAAGAGCAGTCGTATAGTGATGCAAAGGCTATGATTATAAACGAACTTTTGCCTGTGATTGATAACTTTGACAGGGCTATTGATAACGCCGATTGTGATATTGAAAGCTATAAAAAAGGAATAGAAATGACATATAACCAACTGCTTTCAGTCTTTTCATCACTTGGTGTAGAGTCTTTCGGCAAAACAGGCGATGATTTTGACCCCGCATTTCATAATGCGATAATGCATAAAGAGTGTGACGAGCTGCCTGAAAGTACGCTTTCAGAGGTTTTCAAAAAGGGATACAAAATAGGCGATAAAGTCATAAGATGCGCCGATGTGCAAGTAGCTAATTAATAAAAATTTCTATAAAATATAAACTATCAGTCAGGAGGATAAAACTATGGCAAAAATAATAGGTATAGACTTAGGTACAACAAATTCATGCGTAGCAGTAATTGAAGGCGGCGAGCCCGTCGTCATAACTAATGCGGAGGGCGGCAGGACAACACCGTCTGTCGTAGCTTTCAGCAAAACAGGCGAAAGAATGGTGGGTCAAGTCGCCAAAAGGCAGGCAGTAGCAAATACTGAGCGTACAGTTGCCTCTATAAAAAGGCAAATGGGTACGGAATTTAAGGTGAATATTGACTCTAAAAAGTATACTCCTCAAGAGATTTCAGCAATGATTTTAACAAAGCTTAAAACTGATGCAGAAAGCTATCTTGGTGAGAAAATTACAGATGTAGTTATAACTGTTCCCGCTTATTTTACGGACTCTCAGCGTCAAGCTACGAAAGATGCAGGTAAAATCGCAGGGCTTGAAGTAAAAAGAATAATAAACGAGCCTACAGCGGCGGCGCTTGCATATGGTATAGATAAGGAGCAGGACCAAAAGGTTATGGTTTATGACCTTGGCGGCGGCACATTCGATGTTTCTATCATTGAAATGGGCGAGGGCGTGCAGGAGGTTCTTGCAACCGCAGGCAATAACAAGCTTGGCGGCGACGACTTTGACCAAAGAGTAATTGACTGGCTGGCAAAGGAGTTCAAAAAAGAGAACGGCATTGACCTTCGTGGAGATAAAATGGCTATGCAGCGCCTTAAAGAGGCGGCAGAAAAGTCTAAAATTGAGCTTTCAGGCGTAACAACATCTACAGTCAACCTGCCCTTCATAACAATGACAGAGGCGGGACCCGTTCACCTTGACACAACGCTTACGAGAGCTAAGTTTAACGAGCTTACAGCAGACCTTGTAGAGGCTACAATGGGTCCTGTGCGTCAAGCAATGTCTGACTCCGGAATTAAAACATCGGATATAGATAAAATCCTTATGGTTGGCGGTTCTTCAAGAATTCCCGCTGTTGTTGACGCTGTAAAATCCTATATGGGCAAAGAGCCTTTTAAGGGCATAAACCCAGATGAGTGCGTAGCTATCGGCGCGGCAATTCAAGCAGGCGTTTTAGGCGGAGATGTAAAAGGACTTCTTCTTCTTGATGTTACTCCCCTCTCACTCGGTATTGAAACACTCGGCAGCGTATGCACAAAGATTATAGAGCGCAACACGACAATACCGACTAAGAAAAGCCAAACATTCTCAACCGCTGCGGACAATCAGACTTCTGTTGAAATCCATGTTCTTCAAGGCGAAAGAGAATTTGCAAAAGATAATAAAACGCTTGGTATGTTCCACCTTGACGGCATACTGCCGGCAAGGAGAGGCACGCCGCAAATTGAGGTCACATTTGATATTGACGCTAACGGAATTGTTCATGTTTCAGCTAAAGATTTAGGCACGGGCAAAGAGCAATCAATCTCTATTACGGCATCGTCTAATATGTCTAAAGAAGATATTGAAAAAGCAGTTGAAGATGCTGAAAGATTTAGGGAGGAAGACAAGCAGCACAAAGAAGAGGTTGACACTCGCAACAATGCCGACCAAATGGTTTATCAGTGCGAGAAAATACTTTCGGAAAGCGGCGACAAGCTCTCTGATGAGGATAAAAATGATATATCCGCAAAGGCAGACTCCCTCAAAGAAGCGCTTAAAGGCGATGATATTAACCTCATAAAATCAAGGCAAGAGGAGCTTACGGCGAAGTTTTACGAGGTTTCCGAAAAACTTTATCAGTCAACCGGCGAAGCCGCAGGCGACGCTAACGCTGAAGGCGCACCCGGTGAGGATGGATATTACGAAGCGCCTTTCACGGATGTTGAGGACGATAATCAATAAAGTAAATAACTGCCGCCTCACTTACGGTTTTTTGTAGGTGAGGCGCAGACACCAGAGGTAATTATGGCTGACAAAAGAGACTATTACGAGGTTCTCGGTGTATCGAAGAACGCCACCGTTGAAGAAATTAAAAAATCATACAGAAATTTAGCAAAGAAATACCACCCCGACCTAAACCCTGACGACAAAGTTGCCGAATCAAAGTTCAAAGAGGTTAATGAAGCATATGAAGTGCTTTCTGACCAAGATAAAAAGTCGAAATACGATAGATTCGGTCACGCCGGTGTAGACCCTAATTATGGAGCAGGTCAGGGCGGCTTTGGCGGTTTTGATGGAATGGGCGGTATGGAATTTGACTTGGGCGATTTATTCGGCTCTTTCTTCTCCGGCGGATTTGGCGGTAACGCAAGAACACAAAATCCAAATGCGCCTCGGCGCGGCAGCGATATCAGAGTCTCTGTAACTCTAAGCTTTGAAGAAGCGGCAAAAGGGTGTAATCGGAAAATAAGCTTTTCTCGTATTGAGGTTTGCTCTGAATGCTCCGGCAGCGGCGCACAGAAAGGTACTTCTGTAGAAACATGTCCGGAATGCGGCGGCAAAGGTCAAGTCTCGTCACAGCAGAGAACGCCTTTTGGTGTCATTCAGACCTCTAAGGCATGCCCGCGCTGCGGCGGAAAAGGCACATACACGCCGTCACCCTGCATAAAATGTACGGGTACCGGAAGAATTAGAAGAAATACTTCGCTTAATGTAGATATTCCCGCCGGTATCGACGACGGGCAGATGTTCTCTGTCAGAGGCGAGGGTAACAAAGGCATAAACGGAGGACCTTCCGGCGACTTGGGAGTAGCCGTTAATGTCAAGCCGCACCCCTTTTATGAGCGTGAGGGCTTTAATGTGTGGTGTGAAGTGACCGTAAGCTATGCACAAGCGGCATTAGGCGACGAACTAAAAGTACCAACGCTTGATGGTACAGTACAGTATAAACTCCCCGCAGGCACACAACCCGGTGACATCTTTAAGCTTAAAAACAGAGGTATCCAAAACATAAACGGCAGAGGAAAAGGCGACCAGCTAATAAAAATAGTCGTCGATGTCCCGAAAGAGCTTACGGACGCCCAAAAGGACTTACTCAAAAAATTTAACGAGTCCCTCGGCAAAAACCCTATTAAGGAAGACGACAAAAAAGACTTCTTCGGCAGAAGAAAAAAGAAGTA
>LSQX01142935.1_pt2 | contig 12157 bp, 7 predicted proteins | sample 654561 | NCBI WGS metagenome assembly LSQX01 (sample SAMN04489861, study PRJNA283612) | anaerobic digester metagenome | isolation source: 4 biogas reactors fed with cattle manure at either 37C or 55C with and... | place: Denmark: Kongens Lyngby | collected 2014 | reverse complement strand
GGATGAGCCGGATCGTCGGCCGCACCGACGACATGTTGATCATTCGCGGCGTCAACGTGTTCCCCTCCCAGATCGAAGAGGCGCTGCTGCGGGTGGAAGGCACGGCCCCCCACTACGAAATCGTGATCGAGCGGCCCGCCGCGCTCGACGAGGTGACGGTTCGGGTAGAGGTGCGGCCGGAGATCTTCTCCGACTCGATGCGCGAGATGCAAATCCTTAAAGAGAAACTGGTTAGAGAGATTGTGTCGGTTACAGGCATTCGTGCGCGCGTCGAACTGGTCAGCCCGCAGACCCTTCAGCGGACGCCCGGCAAGGCCAAGCGGGTCATTGATCTTCGAAAAGCGTGACATTTTCGATAAACTCGTGTATAAAAAAGGGCGAATTGGGGGATACCGGAGGGGTGGCCGGCATTGCCGTTCCATCGGGGTATCAGGCGGAAGGTGAAACTCGAGAATGAGGGGGAAATCATGAGAATCTTGATTTGTACGCTGGTGGCGTGCGCCCTGCTGGGCAGTGCGTATGCCGAATTGCAGAATGTTCAGGTCTACGGACGCATCGACATTCGCGCACGGTATTACAAGAGTTCCTTCAACAACGCGTCGGTCCTGGGCGGCGGCCCGGCCCTCGAAACCCGCATCCCGGCGATGTTCCTGCCCGGCCGGGCCACCGGTCAGGCGGCCGGCGTCGCGGGCGTGTTCGACTATGACGACGCGCGGTCGGACTGGACGTTCACCGAGCTGGTGACTACGCTGGGCGTCAAGGCCGATTTCACCAACAACGTGAACGGCGTCATCGAGTTCTACGACTTCGCCTGGTGGGGCGAAGATTTCCGCAGCGNNAGCGATTACATTACCGGTGCGGATGGCCGCGCCAACACCTCGGACGACGTGGAACTGCTCCAGTCGTATATCGAGATGAACGAGATCGGCGGTCAGCCCTTGCGCGCGCGCATCGGCCGCCAGCGCCTGCGCTACGACGAAGGCTGGCTGTTGAGCGACCGGGCCACGCCCACCCTGCGGATCGCGTGGGACGGCGTCCTGCTCACGTATGCCACCGACCAGTTCGAAGTGGATGCGTTCGCGACCAAACTCGCCGAGACCAGCCCGTTCGAGCAAGACGGCGATGTCGACTTTTACGGCATCCGCGCCGCATACACCGCCCTCGAGAATGTCGATTTCTCGGCGTGGTGGTACTGGGTGCGCGACGCCCGCTCGCTGTCCGACACCAACCTGACCTGGTTGGGCGAGTGGTTTGAGAACTGGTTTGGCGTAGACGACTACGACCCCACCAACCTGCACACGGTCGGTGGCCGCGCGTGGGGCAACTGGGGCGCCCTGGATTATGACCTCAAACTCGCCTATCAGTTCGGCGACGCGGACGCCCTCGGTATCCGGTTCAAGCCGTACATCTACGGAGATGATGAGGCGGAATGGGACACCTGGGCCGGCGAACTGGAAGTCGGCTACACCTTCGACATCGCCTGGAAACCGCGGGTCTATGGGCTGGGCGTCTATTTCGGCGGCGAAGACAACCGCGACCTCAGCTTCTGGGACTGGCTGAACCCCTTCGACAAACCCCAGGCCAGCGCCTCCTTCAACCGTCTGTTCGCCGACCCGAACTATGCCCCGGCCTGCAACGACAACGGGTGCATGACCAACTTCAGCGAACTCGCGCTCGGCGTCGATTTCAAACCGTTCGAGAAGGTGTCCGTCAAGACCCAGATCGGACGGTACTGGGCCAATGAGACGTTTGACTGGCCGGCATATTTCACCATCGGCCGGTACCGCGTCCCGATCGCGCCCGCCCTGAGTTTCTGGACCATGGAGTCCGGGGACGATATCGGATGGGAATGGATGAACGTGATCAACTATGCCTACAGCGACAATCTCACGATCATGCTGTTCTACTCCCATTTCTTCACCGACGCGGATCACGGTCTCGACGGAAACTACCTGTATTCGAATGGCACCACGTTCATGGGCGGCACCGACGACGACGACGCCGACTACGTGTTCCTGTGGTTCATTCTGACATTCTGAGTGCCGCGCCGAATCGCCTTTCCCGGGCCGGGCTGGACTTTCGTCCGCCCGGCCTTTTACATTGACCCGCATGCATAAACACTCCCCACTGAATACGCGGACACGAACGGCGGCGCGATTCGTGATGTTCCTGTTCGGCGCCGCCTGCGTCGCGGGCGCGGCGTGCCCGGAGGCAGGGCCTCCGGCCGTATGGCTCGACGCCCTCGACGTCGCCGGGGTCCGGCAGGATTGGGGCGAGCCGGGCGCAGGCCGCTCGGCCGGCCGCAACGAAATCACCCTGGGGGGAACGCAATACAAGCACGGGCTGGGAACCCACGCGTTCAGCGAATGCCATGTCGAATTGCTCGGGCGCTGCGAACGCTTTACCGCCCTGGCCGGGATCGACGACGAAGTCGGCCCGAACGGCTCGGTGGTTTTCGAAGTGTGGGTAGATGGCGTGCGCCGCTGGACGAGCCCGGTCTTGCGCGGGAGCGATGCGCCCCTGCCGGTCGAAGTGGCTCTCACCGGAGCGCGCCACCTGCTGCTGGTGGTGGATCCGGCCGGCGACGGCATCCGTCTTGACCATGCCAACTGGGCGGAGGCGAGGCTCTACCTCACGAAAGATGCCGGGCAGCTTCCCCGCATCGTAGCGCCGCCGCCCGTCGAACCGCCCGCACTTGTCGATGCCCAGCCACGCAGGCCGGAGATCAATGCGCCGCGCGTTGTGGGGACCTCGCCCGGAAGACCGTTTCTGTTTCGCATCCCCTGCGCAGGCGACCGGCCAATCCAGTTCGAGGCGGACAGCCTGCCTTCGGGCGTGACGCTGGACGCGGCCACGGGGATCCTCCGCGGGACGCTCGAAGCGGAAGGCGTTCACGAGATTCATCTTCGTGCAACCAACAGACACGGCCGGGGCCGTTACGCCCTGCTGGTCGTGGCCGCTCCGGACTGCCTGGCCCTGACCCCGCCGATGGGATGGAACTCCTGGAACGTCTGGGGCGACACCGTGGACGAGGAAAGAGTCCGGACCGCGGCCGGCGCGCTCATGGCCACACGCCTGGCCGATTACGGATTCCAGTACGTCTGCATCGACGACGGCTGGGCCGGTGGACGGGATTCTCGGGGGACCATCATCCCAAACGCCCGGTTTCCCGATATGCCCGGACTGGTGCAACACCTCCATGAAACGGGCCTGAAGGCGGGCATCTACTCCTCGCCCGGCCGCACGACCTGTGCGGATTATGAGGGCAGTTACGGGCACGAACGCGAAGACGCCCGGACCTTCGCCGCATGGGGCATCGATTTCCTGAAATACGACTGGTGCTCCTACAGCGGGGTCGCGGAGGGAGAGGGCCGTGAGCTGTTCGTGCGGCCCTATCGCATCATGCGCGAGGCGTTGGACGCCTGCGGGCGCGACGTGGTCTATGCGGTCTGTCAGTACGGCATGGGCGAGGTCTGGGACTGGGCCGCTTCGCCCGGGGTACGCGGCAATCAATGGCGCACGACGGAAGACATCGCGGATGCCTGGCCGAGCGTGATGCACAACGCGCTGGCGACGGCCGCCGTCGCCGGATACGCGAGTCCCGGCCACTGGAACGATGCCGACATGCTGGTACTCGGCACGCTGGGCTGGGGGAAAGCGCCGCGCGAAACGCGCCTGAATTCCCGAGAACAGCATACGCATGTGACGCTATGGACCCTGCTCCCCTCCCCCATGGTTCTCGGATGCGACCTGACCCGGATGGACGCGTTCACGCTCGCGCTGCTAAGGAACCCCGAAGTCATAGCGGTTCATCAGGATCCCCTGGGCGACCCCGCCCGGTGCGTCACGGGCCCGCTGGACGCGCCCGTCCAGGTGTGGTCGCGGCGCTTGTGGGACGGCACCCGGGCCGTGGGCCTGTTCAATCTGTCCCGCAGCCGCGCTTCCCTCGAAATCGGCGTCACGTGGTCTGCGCTTGGCCTGCCCGAGGCGCCGCAGCCGGTGCGCGACCTCTGGCGCAGGAAGCCTCTGGGCAGACGCAGCGACGGCATCGCGTTGACCATCCCTTCACACGGCTGCGCCCTGCTGAAAGTCGGCCGTCCGATGAATGACGCCGCCGCAATGACGGCACTGCGGCGGCGTTACGAAGAACAGTTGCGCGGGGCGGATCACAGCCCCAGCGCAGCGTTGATCACCCGTTGAATATCAACGGCATTGGTCGTTCCGTCGGAATTGACATCGGTATTGGCGCCCGGCGGCAATGTGAGTCCCAGCGCGCCGTTGATGACCAGCTGCACGTCCACGGCATCAACCTTGCCATCGCGGTTGATGTCTTCCCCCGACGGCGGAAGCAGCGCCGCGAAGAACGTGAAATGACCAGCCTCCACGGTGACGAAGTCTACCGGGTCCCCGTCTACGAACTGCACGTTTGAGAGCCCTTCCGTACTCCAATAGCCGGCGTCATCATCGTACCCGGCCACCATCAGTTGGCCGGGGTCGGCCACCGGCGCGTTGAGCGGGATCCGAAGGATGACCGGTTGACTGAATACCGTGCCTTGCGGCCCGGCTTCGATGACTTCACTCACCGCGCCCGCGGGCGGCTTGGGAGTGCTGCTTGCGGGCACCCGCCCGAGGGTCGCGACCACCGGCTCGGCAACCGCGCCCGCGGGGAGGGTCAGCCGCGCACCGTTGATCGCACTGCCGGCATTGTTGACCGTGATAACCGTCTCGGCCGCGGGATTGACCTCGCCGGACACGGTCGGCGCTTCCTGCGTGGCCGTCACGTAGATCGAGTCCTGCGTGGAGACGCCTTCGTCGTCGGTCACGGTAAGGAAGACCTCGTAACTGCCGCGGCTGGCCGCCGGATAGGTGTAAGCCGGACTCTGCGCGGCGCTGGTGCCGCCCGTACCGAATTCCCAGAAGTACGTCTCGACGACGCCGTCCGGGTCGTTACCCGTCCCCGTGAACTGTACCTGGAACGGCGCCGCACCCGCCCGGGGCGACGCGCCCGCGGAAGCCGTGGGCGGCTCGTTCGCCGGATCGTTGACGTTGATCTGCCGGGTGGTCTGATTCGAGAGACCACTGTTGTCCCGCACCGTGAGCGTCACCGTGTACGCGCCCGCGTTGGCGTACGTGTACCCGGGCGTGGCTCCGGTCTGGATGCCGCTGCCTTCGCCGAAATTCCACTGATACAGCGCTATCCCCCACTCGTCGCTGGAGGCGCCGCCGTTGAAACTGACCGTGAGCGGCGCATCGCCGGATACCGGTGTGGCGCCCAGAACCGCGATGGGCTTGACCGTGTCGCGCACCCCCCCGGGCCCGCCGTCTGCCCCCGCGTCATTCCGGGTGCCGTCCTTGTCGTTGTACGTCACCAGCGGCGACCCCGCGTTCCTGCAGGGAGAAGCCGCCTTCAGATGGAAGTTCCGGGTGGCGGCGTCCACAAACATCGGATTCGCGGTGAAGTCCGTGGCAGCGGCCGCCACGCCGATGAAATTGGCCGTGTTGGCATGGAAACCGTTGTAGCCCGAGTCCGCCACGCTGCCTGAATCGGCCGAGAATCCCGTGTTGTTGTTGCTGAAGATGTTGTTGTAGACCGCCGGAAACACCGCGCCGGCCTCCCCCCGCACGCCCTGGATGGAGTTCTGGTAGACCGTGTTGTTCTCGAAGATCACCGAGGCCGCCGCCCCGGCGAGCAGCCCCCGGTAGCTGTTGGCCAGGACGCAGTTGCTCACGCGGCATTCGCTCGAGGCCGGCACGTACAGCGCCGCGGCCGCCCCGGCATCGCGGATGGTGAATCCGCGGATGGCGGTATCGTCCGCCGCGGTCACCACGCGCTGTCCCAGACCGCCGCCGGCGATGTGCGTACGATAGGCGCCGCTGGCGCTTTCGAGCGTCACGCCCCGTTTCAGCGTGACCCGCTCGTCGTAGGCGCCGGAACGCACAATGACAAAGTCGCCCCGGCCGGACACGGTCTTGTTGATGGCCTCGGCAATGGTCGTGAACGGCCTGGCCGAGGTTCCGTCGCCGCCGCCCACGGCGCTGTCGTCGACATAGAACACCTGCGCCGCGCCAAGATACTGGTAGACCTCGCCGCCCGCGAAATCGCCATTGCCCGCACCTTCCCCGCCCAGGGGGTAACTGCCCAGAAACGACAGGATGCTGTCGTCGTCAATCAGGTTGAGGCCGACGGTTCCCTGGCCCGTGCCGATGGAAACGGTGACAAGCCAATCAGCACCCACGCCGTTCCCCGGATTTCCTTCATCGACATCGGCCACCTGAGCTATGGACGAACCGGAGACTCCGGACTCCACGAGGGTGAAATCGGCGGCATCTACGCCAGAGACGTCCTCGGTGAACTTCACATGAAAACGAACCGAGGTGGCCGCCGTAGGCGATGCGTCGGCGCGCGTAACGCCGCTGCAGACCGGCGCACCAAAGCCCAGGACGAGGACCTCCGTCGTCGGCTCGTCGGGATCGTCGGAGTAGATGCGCAGCGTCGCCTGACGCGGCCCGATGGTAACTGGTCTGAAGATCACCTCGAGGTCGAGACTGCCACCCGGGGGAATTGGCTCGTTTGCGGGCACGTTCTGGAACGCGAAGTCATCGATGAAGCCTTTGCAGATGCAGAAATTGACCTCCATCTCGCCATTGCCGGTGTTGTAAATGGTGATGATCTGCGGGTCGGACCACGAACCCGTGCGCGGGAACGTCCCAAAATCGAGCAGGGCTGTGCTCACGGTGATCTCCGGAGCCGTTGACGACGGGATATTGATGGTGAGGAACGCTTCGTCAAGCACCGGGCCATCCGTGGAACCATATGGTTCCGCGGCCTTGCCCCCGTCTTCCCAGTAAATGTAGCGTACCCCCGGCCCGTAGCCGCTGAAGGTGTGAGTTATGTGCTGCCACGTTCCGCCCGTCGTGAATTCCCCGGAATCATACGGGACACCGACGATGGTTGTGCCATCCTCCCCCCGCAATTCCACTTTCAGGTACGCCGTGTCGTTGTAATTGGGAATGAAACGCGTGGAGAAGCCGCGGAACCACTCGGAAACCGTAATGTCGGGCGCAGCGTCCAGTTCTCCCACCGTATAGCCAAGGGCCAGCAGATCGACGGTTTGACTGCGGCGGCACCACAGAAGATCGTCAGTGGCCACGGAGCCGTCGGTGAAAAACATGGCACATCCGTCACGCTCGTCGTCCAACTCCCTGTCCAGACCGTAGGGTCCGGGTCCGGCGCTCCAGCCGCCGCCCGGGGTTTCGAGGATGACCCAGCCACTCAGATCGCCGGTCTCGGCGCTCGGGTTCATCAGGAGGTTCTGCCCGGCCGCGGCCAGACAGAAAAGACCCGCCATCGCACCGGCAAAGATCCTGGCAGCACGGCACCCCCCTTCGCATCATACGTCATTTTCATAAGAACCCCTTGCCTGGTTCGGCTGGCTTCGGCAACCGCCCCATGATTGTTGTGTCGCGTTGCGAGCAGACGCACCCAGGAACGATGCCGGCATGTTCAGGTGCGATTCTGAGCCTGGAGCCCGCTGCCGGCCACCACGCCGGCGTGTTGGCTCAGAAGCACAGGGCTCCGCTCCAATATTATACCTTGGAAAATGGGCCCTGTGTCGCCCGGACAAGCAGAATCCCGCAAACACCGGCTGCTGGACCCGGAAAACCCGGAAATTGCCGATGGCGGACGGCGGCTGGGCGGCCCAGCGCGTCAGGCCAGTTTCCACGGCTCGCGGTATTCGTAATGGAGCAGTTCGTTCGCCTTTTCGTGGTTGGTAATGCGCTCCGCGACGGGATCCCATTCGATGCGTTCGCCGACCTCCAGCGAGATGTTGCCCAGCAACGCGACGGTCGTCGATTTGTGTCCTTCCTCGATGCTGCAATTGGGGGTCTCGCGCGACTTGACGCAGTCCAGGAAATTGCGGATGTGCTGCGAGGTCGGGTCGTTCACGTCGCCCTTGACCTCGACAGGTTCCATGCGTTTCTCGCGGTCGTGGAACTGGCCGCCGAATTCGGGCACGACTTCGAAGCGCGCTCCCTGGTAATAGAGGGTGCCGAGGGCGCCTCGAAACTCGACCATGCCCGAGCGCAGGAGCGGATTGCTGCTCGTTTCGTACTGGCTGAAATGCACCATGCGCCGCGACGGAAACGCATACACGACTTCCATGGTGTCGGGGATGCTGCGGGCATCGTCAAGCAGGAGGCGTCCGCCCATGGCGCAGATGGAGGTCGGCATGTCCTCGTTAAGCACCATGCGGAAGGCGTCGAAGTAGTGCACCCCCCAGTTCGCGAGTTGCGACGAGAATTCCTTATGCCACCGGAAATTGTAGGGCGCGATGGCCGGATTGAACGGGCGGTACGGCCGCGGCCCGAGCCACATGTCCCAGTCGAGTCCGGCGGGCGGGTCGCTGTCCGGGGGATTGCCGATGCCGTTCGGCCACATGTTGCTTACGCGGCAGCATCGCCCCACCACGACGGGGCCGATGTTGTCCGCTTGCACGAAATCGCGGGCCTTGGCGAGGGTGTCGCACGAGCGCCGTTGAATGCCGACCTGGACCACGCGGCTGGTCCGGCGCACGGCGTCGATCATGCGGCGGCCTTCATGGATGGTGATCGACATGGGTTTCTCGACGTAGACGTCGAGCCCCGCTTCGCAGGCGTCAATGGTCTGCAGGGCGTGCCAGTGGTCCGGCGTGGCGATCACGACCGCGTCGAGCTGCTCCTTTTCGAGCATTTGGCGGTAGTCGCCGTAGAGCGCGACCTTGTTGGGAACGCTGGCGGCCCACGTTTCGATGGTGGGGCGGTACACATCGCACAGGGCCACCACTTCAGCATCTTCGAACGGCGTGGTGCATCCGAGCAACTGCCCGCCCCGGTTCGCCACCCCGATAAACCCCAGACGGATACGCTCATTGGCGCCGGCCGCGCGGGACGAGACCAGCGCGGAGACGGCGCCCGCCGCCGCCAGGGTTCCCGATTGGACAAACTGTCTGCGACTGACTTTCAGGGCCATTTCAGAAATCCTCCTGTCTGTTGTTCGGGTGTCCGTGACGCGCGCCTTTATACCGTCCTCGGGCGGCGGGGCTCGCGAAACACCAGGTAGCGGCTGATGCCGAAGTTGATGAGCATGCCCGCGGCAATGCCAAACAGCGCGGCCGCCTGGGGCATTCGTGCCAGGAAGGCCGACTGGCGTATCAACGCGAGCGTGACCGCATAGTTGGCCAGAGCGCCCACGCTGCTCGCCCCCGCAAAGCCGAGAAACTGCCGCGGGAGCGACCCCTGCCGCGCATACGAAAACGTGAACCGGCGGTTCAGAGCGAAGTTGAACCCCATGGCCCCGAGAATCGCCACCGCCACGGCAATCGCCAGGGGGACGTTCAGCAGGTCGAGCACGGTCAGGACCGCCAGATTGACCAGCGTGCCCAATCCGCCCACCACCGCGAACTGCGAAAAATGCGCCCAGCCGCCGTAGCGGTAGATGAAGAGGCGGCGCAGATGCTGAAGGTAGCGCAACTGTTCGGCCAGGGTGAGCTTGCTCTCCCCCAGCCTCCGGTCAGTGAAGTGAATGGGCACTTCCTTAATGAACTCGCACCGCGCTTTCACGAGCAGTTCTAGCCCGATCTTGTAGCCAATGGGATTGAGATCCTGCGCGGAGGCGAACGTCTCGCGCCGGAGCGCGAAAAAGCCGCTCATGGGGTCCCTGGCGCACGTGAACGGGCGCGCCAGCAGGGTCGCCACGCGGCTGTTGAGACGGCGGAACAGGCTCCAGCGCTCGTCGGTCGTGCCGCCCTCGACGTAGCGCGATCCGATGACAAAATCGTAGTTCTGCGACAGCGCTTCGAGCAGCTCGGGAATGGCTTCCGGCGGGTGGCTCAGGTCGGCGTCCATGCAGACGAGCACGTCATTCCGGGCGAGGCGCATGCCGTCGACGACCGCCGGCCCCAAGCCCCGGTTCTCCTTGCGCACGGTGAGACGGACCCAGGCTTTCCGGAGCCCGCGGACCACGTCCTCGATTCCGTCATTGCTGTCGTCGTCCATGATCAGGAGTTCGAGGTCCAGGCGACGCTCATCCCGCAAACGGGCGATGCGGTCGACGAGCAGGGGAATGTTGTCCGCCTCCCGGTACGTCGGTACCACGATCGATACCGAAGGAAACGAAGCAGACTGTGCGCTCGTTGTCATACGGACGGAATCTCCACCTGGCTCGAGCGCGAGCCACACGCTCCCTTCAGCCACCCCATGCCCTCAGACGGTTGATGGGAGTGTACGCGGTTTTTCGCGATGGCGTCAAACAATGGAGCCGTTGCAAGTATCGCCACTTGTGCGCTACAGTGTTCCAGATCGTGTGGGGCAACCGGGGGCAGGAGAGCGGACAGGGGGGCGTCATGAAACGGTTCCTGCGGATTCCGGCCTGGATTCTGGGCAGCGCCATCGCGGTGTGCGTGTTGGTCGTGGTCACGTGCCTGCTTCTGAATTACCGTACCCCGTCGCCGACCGATTTGGATGAGAGCGCGCTGCTGGCGTCTCCGCCCGCGCCGGCCGGCGGGGAAATCACCCTGAAGATCGTCACGTTCAATATCTGGGACCTGTACCACGAAGGCACGCACCGACCGGAACGCATGGCCGCCATCGGCAGGAAGCTCCAGGAGTTGCAGCCGGACATCGCGGGATTTCAGGAGGCCTTCATCGCGCGCGACCGGCAGATTGTGCTGGACGCGCTGGCGGAGTGCGGTTTGAACCACGCGGTGTATTTCCCCAGCGGGCTGGTGGGCAGCGGCNNGTGCACCATGGCGACTGGTGGGCAGGCAAGGGGGTATGCGTCGTCCGGGTCAAACTGCCCGAGGCCATCGGGTACCTCGACTTCTTCAACACCCATGCCCACGCCCGGTATGGCGACGACGAATACGACAAGGTCCGCATGAGCCAAATGCATGAGCTGGCCGCGTTCATCAAACGGGCTTCGCTCAAGACCGTCCCCGCCATCTCGGTCGGCGACTTCAACGTCCGGGCAAGCGAACCGCAGTACCAGACGCTCGTCGAGGAAGCCGGGCTGGAGCGCGTGATGACCATCGACACGGCCATCGATCACATCTTCGCGGTCCGGAACGACCGCTTCACCTTCGAGGCGCTCGACACCGTCCCGATTAAGGCCGAAGTGGCCGTGCCCGGAGGCACAGTGGGACTCAGCGACCACACCGGGTATCTGTCCACTGTCCGGATCCGCGCTGGAAGCGGATGAGACGCCCGGACGTGGCGGACCGCGCCTGAGTTGGATGGAAACGGCCCGATTTGAGACAGTTCAGTGCGGCGAATTGTGCCACCGCAAGACGGCCGGTTTTCACAAGTCAATTGCCCACAATGCATTAGACTGATCCGGGGCCGCTTTCTCTTACGGCATGGAATTTGCGCATCCTCTTGCGGGTTGCCATCGTGAGCCGGTGGCACGTATACTCGATACAAGGCTGAGGAGACCCTACCATGATGTTCCCCATGTTTGCTGATCCGACGTTTCTGCTGGTGATCCCGGCACTGCTGTTGTCCCTGTGGGCGCAATGGAAGGTCAAGTCGACCTATGCCCGCTATGCCCAGATAGGCAACCGCAGGGGAATCACCGGCGCGGAGGTGGCGCAGCACATTCTGCGCGATGCCGGCGTCGCCATGGCAGGCGAACGCGGCGGGCTTGGCGCGGGGGTGACGCTCGAACCGGTGGCCGGTCAGCTGACGGACCACTATGACCCCCGGTCGCACACCTTGCGGCTTTCGCAGGACATTTTCTACGGGCGCAGCGTGGCTGCGCTTGGCATTGCGGCCCACGAAGTCGGCCATGCGGTTCAGCACGCCAGCGGGTATGCGCCGCTGCAGGCGCGGAACTTCATTTACCCCGTGTGCGCCATCGGCTCGACCCTGGCGTTCCCGATCTTTGTGGTCGGCATGTTCCTGGGACCGGGCACGGGGCAGACCATCATGCAGATTGCGATCCTCCTGTTTGCCGCCGCCGTGGGATTCACCGTGCTGACCCTGCCCGTCGAATTCAACGCAAGCCGCCGCGCCGTGAAGGCTCTGGCCAGCGGCGGGTACCTGACCGACGAGGAGCTCGCCGGCGCGCGCAAGGTTCTCACCGCGGCGGCCGTGACCTATGTGGCGTCGACCGCGATGGCGG
>LSQX01154805.1_pt1 | contig 12158 bp, 10 predicted proteins | sample 654561 | NCBI WGS metagenome assembly LSQX01 (sample SAMN04489861, study PRJNA283612) | anaerobic digester metagenome | isolation source: 4 biogas reactors fed with cattle manure at either 37C or 55C with and... | place: Denmark: Kongens Lyngby | collected 2014 | reverse complement strand
GGCGCAGGAGCACCCGCACCGAACTTCGAGTCCGCAGACAACGCCGCAACACCCCCAGCCAGCGCACGCCAGGCACCCTCGGCGCCAGGCGAACACGACAACCGCATCCAAATGCCAGCCGCCGGCGGCGCAGCCGAAGAAAGCCAGGTCTTTGACGTCGAGCGCCCCAAAGTGCGCCTCGCCGACGTCGCCGGCATGTACGAGGTCAAAGAACACATTGAAGCCTCATTCCTCGGCCCACTGCGCAACCCCGAACTCGCGGCCATGTACGGCCAGGCCGCCCGCGGCAGCCTCGTCATGTACGGCCCTCCCGGCTGCGGCAAAACCTTCATTGCGCGCGCCATCGCGGGCGAGCTCGGCGCGAACTTCATCCACGTCACCCTCGCCGACATCGTCGGCCAGTACTGGGGCCAAACCGAAAAAGCGATCCACGCGGTCTTCCAACAGGCCCGCTCCGAGCGCCCCTGCGTCATCTTCTTCGACGAGTTCGACGCGATCGGTGGCCGCCGCTCCTCGGGCTCCTCGAACGCGCAGAGCCTGCGCATGATCACGAGCCAGCCGCTCGTCGAGCTCGACGGCGTGGATGCCTCCAACGACGGAATCTACGTGCTCGCCGCGACGAACCGGCCGTGGGACATCGACCCCGCGCTGCGCCGCCCGGGTCGCTTCGACCGCACCGTACTCGTACTACCGCCGGATGAGGTCGCCCGCGGCGCAATCCTCGCCGGCAAGCTGCGCGACAAACCCGCCGCCAACATCGACCTGCCCGAACTCACGAAGAAAACGAAGGCCTACTCGGGCGCCGACATCAGCTACATCGTCGATACGGCGGTGCAGCAGGCGTTCTCGCAAGCAATGCGCGACGGCATACCGCGCATGATCGGCACGCAAGACCTCCTCAAGGCCCTCAAGACGATCACCCCATCCACCGGCCAGTGGTTCGAACAGATCAAACCCGTGCTCGACTACGGCGTCGACGACGGCACCTTCGCCCAGCTGCGCTCCTACATGCGCGAACACAAAATCTAATGAGCTCCCCCGCACACACGCAGATCCAGTCATATATCGACGCGAGACGCCCCGATCTCGCGCGTGAGCTCACCCTGACCGAGCTCACACGCGACCCGACCTCGCCGCGGCTGCACCTATTCATGGCGCAGTGCGAGCTGCGGCTGCAGAATTTCGACGCCGTCGAGCCGCACGCCCGGATGGCTGCCGCGAGCGCCGACTCGCCCGAGACCGCAGCAGGCGCCTGGCACACCCTCGCCCGCGCACTTCGATTCATCCCGAAACGCGCGCAAGACGCGGTCGCCGCATCCGCGCAGGCCGTGCAGCTCGACCCGAACTACTGGGGGTATCGGGCGGGACTCGCCGAGAGCCTCGCGTTCGCCGGCCAGAAACAAGAAGCCATCGCCGAGGCCGAACACGCGGTGCACCTCACGACCGAACCCGATACCCGCGCGAGCGCCCTCATGATGCTCGCGCTGCTGCAGGTCGACTGGGGCGCCAAACGGCACGGACTCCAAACCGCCGCCGCGGCCATCGCACTCGACCCGTCCGATGAGGTCTTGCAGCAGGAATACCTGCAGGTGCAAGCTCGCGCGGGTCGCCACATGCAGGGACTTGGCACCGCGCTCACCGTCCTACGCGCTTCCCCCACCGAGCGTTTCCCGGCAAAATTCGCGCGCCTCGCGCTCTACTTCATCGAGCACCGCATCCTGCTCGCCCTGCTCGCGGTCACCTTCCTCGTGCCGCTGCTCTCGATTGGTTTCCCGGCGACGCTCACCGACCCCAACGCGTCCGGCGCAAGCTGGGACAACGACGTGCCGCCAATCATGCAGGTGTCGCTGCGCGTCGGCGGCGTGCTCGGCATCGCAGGCATCGCCCTCGTGCTGTTTCTGAGCCTGCGGCCCGCGCGCGACAAGCGGGTTCGGGATGCGCTGGGTCGCTTCGCCCGCAAATCGTTCTGGAGCTGGGCGATCGCGATCGGGCTCGCCCTCATGGCGCTCTCCTACGTCGTGGCAATCATCGCGGGCCCGGCCGTCTTTGCCGCGCTCCCCCTGCCGTTCGCCCTCGCCATCGTGCTGTGGTGGGCTCACGGCGCCGCCGGGTGGTTCCTGCGCACCTGAGTCGCTGACGAGTCGCACCAAACACGGCGCGGATGCATCCACAAGTTGGGTGCATCCGCGCCGCTTTCGTCGCTGGGCGCCCGGCAGGCGGCCCGCGCGCCATCCCATCATCCCGGCAGCCCGCTACCCCAGTTGCCCAGCTGCCCAGCCACCGAGGCGCCAGCCACTGCAGTCGTCCAGTCACCCCGACGACGCCTCAGACATCGCCTCAGCCTCACCACCGGCACCGGCACCGGCACCGGCACCGGCAAAATCTCGACGCACTTGTCTAATCGCACAATACCCCCTAGGGTATCTATCTGGATACCCAACGGGGTATACGACAACTTCAACGCAAGGAACACCAAATGCTGCGAAACCTCGGCGAAAAGTACTCGCCGCTCTATTTCCTGGCCGCGCTCGGCGCGGGCGGTATGGCGACTTTCTTCTTCATGTACTTCATGTTCATCACGCCCCACCCCGACACCGCGATGCCAACCTTCGAGTCGATCGCCGCAACCTGGGCGCAGGGCGGCCCAGTGCAAATCACGATCGCGATCGGCTACGTCGGCCAAGTGCTGTTCGTGGCCCTCCACCTCTTCCTCCTCGTCTGGAACCTGCGCGAATTCGCCACCTTCCGCAACACCCCGGCCTTCGAAACACTCCGCAACTCGAACGCGGGCGTCACCCTCATGGCGATCCCCCTCACCCTCGGTATGACGCTCAACGGCTTCTTCGTCGCCGGCGCCACCCTGGTGCCCGGCCTCTGGAACCACATCGAGCTCCTTCTGCCCGTTGCGCTCGCCGTCTTCTTCGCCATCGGCATCGGCGCGCTTCGCATCTACGGCCGCTTCCTCGCCCGCATCTTCACCGGCAGCTTCAGCTTTGACGCGAACGCCGGCATGAACCAGCTACTCGCATCGTTCTCATTCGCGATGATCGGAGTCGGCATGGCTGCGGGCGCGGGCGTGAGCACGAACACCCCGACGATCATGGCCGGACTCATCGGCTCAATCTTCTTCGGTGCCATCTCAGTGCTCGTGTTCGTGATCATGCTGCCGCTGGGCATCAAGTCGATGCTGCGCCGAGGCCTCGCACCGGTGAACTCCGCGACGATGTGGCTGCCCGTGCCGATCTTCACGCTGTGGTCGATCACGATCGGGCGGGATTCGCACGGCCTGCAGCACCTCGCCGCCGAGCAGGGCCAGCCGACGGGCAGCTCCCTCACAATCATGGTGATCCTCGCGATCGCCATCGCCGCGCAGGCCGCCTTCCTACTCTTCGGCCACGTCATCATGCGCCGCAACGGCTTCTACCGCGACTACGTGTTCTCGCAGACGCACCAGTCCCCCGTCGCGTTCACGCTCGTGTGCCCCGGCGTCGCGCTCGGCGTGCTCAGCTTCTTCGGCCTGCACGCGGGCCTCGTGAACTCCGGGATCGTCGAGAAGTTCAGCGGCATCTACTTCGTGCTGCTGACGGTCATCTTCCTCATCCAGATCGCAACGATCGCCCTCACCGCGGTGCTCCTCAAGAACCAAATCTTCCGCGCATCCACCCCGGCCCCGGCCGTGGCGCAGCCCGAGCCCGCCCTCGAGGGTGCGGGCGCGCGCTAACGGTCCCGAAACCAAAAGTGGCGCGGATGCATCCGAGAGTGGATGCATCCGCGCCGCTTTCATCTTCGGTCGCGATCCGTGTGGGTCACGACCGTCGCGCGCTACTCCTGCAGGAGCTTGTCGAGCTCGCCCGCGTCGCGCAGCTCGAGGTAGTGCTCGGCCGCAGTACTCAGGACGATTTCAACAGTCTCAAAGGGACTGAACAGCCAGCCGCCGTCTTCCTGCACGACGACCAGCCCAAGCTCATCGAGACCCAGCTCGTTGAAGGCATTGAATTCGGTGAGGCAGCTGCTCTGCCCGCCCTCAGGCGAGAAGCAGTAGCCGTCGAAGATGATCGCGTCGCCTTCTGCCTCGAGGCGCAGATCGTCGGGCAGAATCATCGTCTTGCCGCCGTACTCGAACGACTCGAAGCCGCCGTCGACCGAGAAGCTGAGCGACTGCCCGCTGCCCGAGGGGCCGTTCTCTTCGATCGCGGGGATCGCGTAGATCGACAGGATGCGACGTTCCGCTTCGCTGAAGCTCTGGAACAGCGCCTCGAAGTCGGCGCTTGAGTCACCCGAGAAGTAGTTGATCAGCTCGAGCGAGCCGTCGACGATCTGCAGACCGAGCGCTTCGGGGCTGTCGGCGGGCGTGGACTCAATGACCTCGCCAACAGGTCGCGTGTTCGTGCCCGTGACGCTCGAAAGCCCCATGTTGAGGCCGGTCATGATGGTGCTGACGTACCAGCTACCACCCTCGTTGACGGTGACGACGGCAAGCGGCATACCAGTGCTGTCTTCGAAGTCGGTGATCTCAATCGGCTCACCGAACTCGTCGGAGTCGATCACGAAGTCATCTGCGTCAACCGATTCGAGGCTCTCGTCGGCGGCGTCTTCTTCGGAGTAGCCCTGGATGATGAGGCCCTCGTAGGCGACCGCGACGGCGAGGTCGTAGGCGGCCTGCTCCATCGCATCTTCGTCACCGGTGATCGTGATCGTGCCGGCGGTCACCGTGACGACTGGGCTGTGTCAAGTTTCGTAGACACTCTTTTCACGGATCAGGCTGCGGCAGCAACCTGAGGATTCATGCTTCGTTCATACTCGTGGCGTACCTCTACCGGTGTGCGATAGCCGAGTGTGGAATGGAGCCTGCCACGGTTATAGAACACCTCGATGTACTCCATCACCGCGAACCTCGCCCTGCCACGGGTTGGGAACTTGTGTCGGTGATACATCTCGTTTTTCAGCATCGAGAAAAACGATTCAGCGACCGCGTTATCCCAACACACCCCGGTCCGACCCACCGACAGCTTCACCTTGTACTCCTCGGCGAGCTCGGCGTACGCGGCAGAGGTATAGACGCTTCCCCTATCTGAGTGAAACACCGCCCCCTCATTGACACGGCCGTGGGTGTGAGCCATCGTGAGCGCGTCGTTCACAAGCTCGACACGCATATGATCGGCCATTGACCAGCCCACGACCTCACGGTTGAACAGATCAATCACCGTCGCCAAATACAGCCACCCCTCACCGGCTTGGATTCCACCCATCGTCGCAACACTCTGATTGAGGAGTGAGTGCGATGGCTGGACGAGCAAGGGGTAGAAAGAACGCGCAGTACAAGGCGAAGGAACGGGACGAGTTCTTTCGCCGACTTGATCGCGGTGGCACGATCCGTGCTGTCGCAACTGAGCTGGGGCTGAGCGTTGATTCGTGTTACCGATGGCGAAATGAGGCTGGTGTCTCGACTCCCCGGGCGAAGAGCCGGGTCTATACGCCGGAAGACAAGGCTGAATTCTTCCGCCTGCTGGCGTTGACGGGGAACGTGTCGAAAGTCGCAAAAGACCTCGGATTCGTGCGGGTCACTTGCTACAAGTGGGCGCATCAGGCGGGGATCTTCACGGGGAAGGATACTCGCGCTCAACGAGCGCGGTTTGAGCGGCTTCGTGCTGAGGGCGCCAGCCGGGCGGACGCTGCAAGAGAGGTCGGGGTGGACAAGCGCACTGCGCAGGATTGGGACAAGGGCATCAAGCAGATCACGGGCGGCCGCGTTCACCCCGACGGTCGCGTCGTGCGCTACCGTCAGGCAACGATACTGGAGAACGTGAAGAACCCACGTGATGCCTATACACGAGGCGCCCCGGTGGATCTGGCGCGTCTCGAGACCGTTATCGATTCCCGTTACCTGAGCCTGATCGAACGAGAGCGCATTCACGATCTCCGCACCCGTGGGGAGTCGATGAGGTCGATCGGGCGAGCGCTGGGGCGGAACGTGTCGACAATCAGCCGGGAACTGGCTCGCAACACCGCCACAGCCGTCGGTTACTTGCCTTACGCGGCGCACCGCATCGCGGCGTCGCGCCGGCCACGATGCCGTGCCCGCAAGCTTGAGTCGGCGGGCGAACTGCGCGCGTACGTCGCGCTGAAGTTACGTAAGCGATGGTCGCCAGAGCAGATCAGTCACCGGCTCGTGAAAGACTTCCCCCACGATCAAGGGATGCGGGTGAGCACCGAGACGATCTACCAGGCGATTTACGTCCAAGGACGCGGCGCTCTGAAACGCGAGATCGCTGCGGCGATGAGGCGCGGACGGACCACACGAAAGCCACGGCGCGATCCAGCGAAGAGAACCAGTCGCTTCGTGGACCCTATGGTCTCCATCGCTGAGCGGCCCGCGGACGCTGATGACCGCACCGTCCCTGGGCATTGGGAAGGCGACCTCATCGTTGGCACGATGGGACGATCCGCAATCGGAACACTCGTTGAACGATCAAGTCGTTTTGTGACTCTGGTGCACCTTGAGCATGACCATACGGCTGAGACCGTGCGCGATGGCCTCATCACCACCGTCGCTGCGTTGCCAGCAGTGCTGCGGCGCTCGCTGACCTGGGACCAGGGTGCCGAGATGTCAGGGCACGTGGGGTTCCAGATTGCCACGGATATGGCGGTCTACTTCTGTGATCCAGGGAGCCCCTGGCAGCGTGGCAGTAACGAGAACACGAATGGTCTCCTACGCCAGTATTTCCCGAAGGGTACCGATCTCTCTCGCCACACGCCCGCCGAGCTGCGGCGCGTTGCCGCGGACCTTAACGAACGTCCACGCAAGACACTCGACTGGGATACCCCGGCCGAACGACTCCATGCTTTACTGAATGCGAGTTGAACCAGTGTTGCGACGATTACTGGAACTCAAGCGGTGCGCAGGTACGTGATATCGCCCACAAAACGCTCACCCGGCGCGGTCGCGGTGAAGTCCCGGCGCAACCAGTCCGGCCGCTCCTTTGCGTCTGCCGCTGGGATCGTGGTGCGCTTGGAAGAGTGCGGCTGCACCCCATACACACCAAGCTCACCCATGAGCTTGCGCACCAACCCCTGCGAGGCATGGATCCCGCGGCGGGCAAGCTCGACCAGCATCCGACGAAACCCGTAGGTCTGCTGTTTCTCCGTGTCAATCTCTTTGATGACGGCACTCACCTCGTCACGTCGACGCTGCGACGGTGACACCGTGCCCTGTCGTTTCACCCACGCATAATACCCAGCCCGTGACACCTGCAACACGCGGGTCATCATGCCGATGGTGTGGTTGGCCTTCTCCGCATGGATCAGCGTGAACTTCAAGCTCACCGCTGTTCCTTCGCGAAGAAGGCCGCGGCTTTTTTCAGAAACGCGTTCTCCTCAGCCAATCTCCGGTTCTCTGCCTCCAACCTTGCGACACGAGCCGCATCGACCGGGGTCGGTGCGGTCGCCAGGTCAGGGTGCGCACGCCGGTACGCTTTCACCCACCCCAGCAGGGTCGACTCGTTGATCTCGAGCTCACGAGCGACCTGCGCGACCGTCCGGCCGCTCTGCTCAACGAGCTGCACCGCGTCGGCTTTGAACTCGTCAGTGAACTTACGCTTACGAGGCTTATCTGTAGTCATGTCGTATCTTCAACTTCCTGGTAACGACTGTCTACTCACATTGTCACACCCCAATTCTTCGAATTACAAGAATCTACTGACCGAGCCGCCTGATCACGCCATCGGGCGCTCTCGTGGTGGGCTCTCAACGAAATCGCATCAGCTTGTCGATGGTCGAGGCTTGCCGATGGTGACGATCTGCACCGCCGGTCAAGATGGTGACTCGCCCATGTTTATCCCGCTGATGGACCAGCTACGCGTTGGTCGCCGCACCACGCCCGACGCGGTGCGTGGCGACAGAGCGTATTCCTCGCGCGCGAACCGTTCCTACTTACGAGACCGTCGCGTGAAGACCGTGATCCCGGAACCACGAGACCAGCAAGCGAACCGGAAGCGCCGTGGTGCCAACGGTGGTCGCCCACCAAACTTTGATGCCGAGGACTACCGTGGCCGGAACGTGATCGAGCGGAGTTACAGCCGGTTGAAGCAATGGCGAGGACTCGCGACCCGGTACGACAAACTCGCGATCGTGTACCGAGCCGCGGTAGTCCTGAACGGCGTGGTGGCGTGGCTCACCTATTTACGAGACACGCCCTAGCACATTCCTAGCAACGGCGCGTTGAGCAGATGCATAATCTGTGCCACTTTGATTTACGGGTTTTGACAATTGGTGTCACAATGATCGAGTCCCTACAACGAAGTAACTAGGAATATGTGAAATATGCAAGCGCCCGCAACCGGAGTAATTCCGACGGTTGACGTAGTCACCGAAAAAATGAATCAGCCTATCCAGCACAAGTCGGCTGGACATGCCATTGTTGAGACGCTCGAGGCCCATGGGGTCAAGCGTGTGTATGTGATTCCGGGCGAAAGCTATCTTGATGTGCTTGACGGTCTGCACGACTCGTCGATTGAGACGGTCGTGTGCCGCCACGAGGGCGGCGCCGCCTACATGGCGGAAGCAGATGGCAAGCTCCTCGACGTGCCCGGTGTTGCCATGGTGACCCGTGGCCCCGGTGCCGCGAACGCACACGTTGGACTGCACACCGCATGGCAGGCCGCCACCGCGATGGTCCTGTTCGTCGGCCTCATCCCCTTTGCGCACCGCGAGAAGGAGGCCTTCCAGGCGTTCGACCGCAAGCAGTGGTTCGAGTCCGGTGCAAAGCCCGTGATGGTCCACGACCATCCCAACCGCGCGAGTGAGATCGTCGCTGAGGCGATGTTCGCGGCCTCGGCAGGTCGTCCCGGCCCCGTGGTTGTTGGACTCCCCGAGGACGTCATCAAGGAAATTGTGGATGTGCCCATCCACCCGCAGATTCCAGTCGCGACCGGCGGTATGACCGTGACCGACTGGAAGTCACTGCGCGACTCGCTGCTTGAGTCGGAGCGCCCGCTGTTCGTCACCGGTGGTAACGACTGGACCGACGACTCCGTTCGCGAACTCCAGAAGTGGCTCGAAGAGCACTCGCTCCCGGCCGCTACCGAGTGGCGCTGTGAGGGCAACATCTCGTTCGATTCGCCGTCCTATGTCGGCCCACTCGGCTACGGTCGCCCGAACTTCTCGAACGACCTCATGGATGACACCGACCTGATCGTGTTCGTCGGCACCGTCCCCGGCGACGTCATCACTTCGGGCTTCACCGGTCGCCAGAACTGGAACCAGCGCAACTTCATCGTGANNCACCAGATCACCGCAAAGCCCGTGAGTTTCGTGCGCGACCTCGTCCGCATGGATCTCCCGGTGCGCGACTCGTGGCGTGAGTGGACCCAGGGCCTGCGTCAGAAGCAGGAAGAATGGTCGGCGTTGCCACCGGCGACGCCTTCGGACGGCCAGGCCAAGATGGCGACCCTCATGGCGAACCTCGTTGAGCGCATGCCGGAGGACGCAATGGTCACCTTCGGTGCGGGCGAGCACACCAACTGGGCGCACCGATACTTCCCCACTCGCCAGTATGGGTCGATGATTTCGGCACGCAATGGCTCTATGGGCTACTCGATTCCGTCCGCAGTGGCTGCTTCGCTGAACTACCCGGGCCGCGTCGTCGTGACGATCGCCGGTGACGGTGAGTTCCTCATGAACGGCCAAGAGCTGGCGACCGCCGCGCAGTACGGCGCGACCCCGCTCGTCGTGGTCATGGACAACCAGGAATACGGCACGATCCGTTCCCACCAGGAGTCGGACTACCCCGGACGCATTTCGGGCACGCAGCTCAAGAACCCCGACTTCGCCAAGCTCGCTGACGCATTCGGCGGCGTGGGTATCCGCGTCGAGAAGGATGCGGATGTTCCGGCAGCAGTCGAGAAGGCTCTCGAGTCGGTTCAAGAGGGGAAGACGTTCGCGCTCATCCACCTGATCGTCGAGCAGCGCATTAAGGCGTTCTAACACCGAGCCATCCAACGACTGAGGGTCCAGCGCATACCGTTGGGCCCTCAGTCATTTTCCGCGGCGCTGGTCGTTTTCCGCGGCGTTCGCCGTTTCCCCGTAAGTTGCCATTCGTTTACCCACAACTGGTGGACTGCACGGCACCATCTTGGGAAGGCAGCGTCACCGTGAAACTGAGAACACCGCACTTCATCGGCATTGGCCTCCTCGTGGTCGGGATCATCGCGGTACTCGTGATCCAACTCACTGGCATTGGTCGCGGCGGCAGCCCGAAATTCAACCTCACCGTCGTCGAGGGTGTCGTCGGTTCGGAGAAGGCTGCCTTCTTCGAGGATCCTGCCGTACAAGACGTCTTTGAGAGCCACGGCTACGACGTCCGCGTCACCAAGTCTGGCTCGTGGCGCATGGCCTCGCTCGATGGCGTGACCGAGAATGACTTCGCGTTCCCCGCATCCGAAGTCGCTGCCGAGAACATTGCGAACACCCACAGTGGCGAGGTCCTCTCGACCCACAAACCATTCTTCTCGCCCCTCGCGATCGCAACGTTCGAGCCGATCATGGCTCTCCTCGAGGCCAACGGCGTCGCATCAAAGGATGCATCCGGGCGCTGGAATCTCGACATGGCCGCGTATCTCGAACTCGTCGAGAACGATACCCGCTGGAACGAGCTCGAGGGAGCCGCCGCATCCTATAACTCACCGCGCAGCGTGCTGATCACCTCGACCGATGTGCGCACGTCGAACTCGGCTGGAATGTACCTCGCCCTGGCGTCGTATGTGCTTAATGACAACGCGGTTGTGTCGACCGCCGCACAGGCAAACGAGAACATCGACCTCCTCACAACGCTCTTCGTTTCGCAGGGCTATTCCGGGTCGAGTTCAACCGCGCCGTTTGACGACTATCTGTCGCAGGGCATGGGCGCCGTGCCGATGGTGTTCGTCTACGAGGGCCAGTTCCTCGAGGAGCAGCTCAAGGAGCGCTCGCGCATCCGCGACGGCATGGTGCTCGCCTACCCGAGCCCGACGATCTTCTCGGTGCACACCGGCGTCGCCTTCTCGGAGGAGGGCCGCGAGGTCATGGAGCTGCTCGAGACCGACCCGCGCCTCGCCGACCTGCTCGCCGAGCACGGCTTCCGCCCGCAGGGGCAGAACGCCTCCGCGTTCCCGACGTTCCTCGAGCGCGAGCAGCTCGCCGACGTCTACCCGAGTGCGACCACCTTCGTGAACCTCGCCCAGGAGCCGAGCTACGAGATGCTCGACTACCTCCTCGGCCGCATCGGCGAGGCCTACGAGGTCTCCGGCGCCCCGCCCGTCGTCATCGAGACCACGCCCGAGCCCGTCGACGAGAACGGCGACGGCACCGACGACCAGCCCGATGGAGGCACCCCGTGATCGCCCGCATCCGCCGCGCCCGCCGCCGCTTCGCCGCCCGCCTCGCCGCGGTGCTCGCGCTCGCGGTCGTGCTGCCCGCATCCCTCACGGCCTGCTCGGGCCTCTTCGGCGGCGGCGAGACGCTGCGCGTGCTCGCCGGCTCGGAGGTGAAGGACCTCGAACCGCTGCTCGAGGACATGACCCGCGAGACCGGCGTGCGCCTCGAGTTCGAGTACATCGGCACCCTCGACGGCACCGAGGCGCTGCTCGCCTCGGGCGACGACCGGCCGTGGGACGCGACCTGGTTCCCGTCGAACCGCTACCTCACGCTCTTCCCCGACGGGCAGGACCTCATCCGCACGAGCGAGTCGATCGCGCGCTCGCCCGTCGTGCTCGGCCTGAAGCCCGCCGTCGCCCAGCGCCTCGGCTGGGGCGCCGACTCGCAGCCGACCTGGAACGACGTCGTCGACGCGATCGCCGCGGGCGAGCTCTCCTACGGCATGACGAGCCCCATCTCGTCGAACTCGGGCTTCACCACGCTCGTGCAGATGACCACCGCGCTATCGGGCACCGGCACCGTGCTCGAGACCGGCGACATCGCCGCCACCGCCCCGCTGCTCGAGCGCTTCGCGCAGGGCCAGGGGCTCGCCTCCGGGTCGTCGGGCTGGCTGCTCGACCGGTTCGTCGAGGACCCGGGCGCCGTCGACGGCATCTTCAAGTACGAGTCGGTGCTCGCCGGCGTCGAGGTCGAGGGCGCCCCGCTCGAGCTCGTCATCCCCTCCGACGGCGTCGTCACCAGCGACTACC
>LSQX01341642.1_pt1 | contig 12159 bp, 7 predicted proteins | sample 654561 | NCBI WGS metagenome assembly LSQX01 (sample SAMN04489861, study PRJNA283612) | anaerobic digester metagenome | isolation source: 4 biogas reactors fed with cattle manure at either 37C or 55C with and... | place: Denmark: Kongens Lyngby | collected 2014 | reverse complement strand
TTCCTCCCCTTACTTCAAGAGTTCCGCCCCTTACTTCAAGAGTTCCACCCCTTACTTCAAGAGTTCCACCCCCCTTACTTCAAGAGTTCCTCTCCACTACTTCAAGAGATTCCACTCTCTACTTCAAGAGACTATACCCTCTATTCAGCCTCTTTGTTTAAACGCTTTGCATCTTTTTTCACTAACCACAAAAGATAAACACAAACCAGGAGCGATAGGGCAGCAATTTGGTAGACGATACTCAGGTTTATGTTTGAATCCCTTAATCCACCCGCTGCATAGATCCCTATCCCCCCGATAATTGTTGCAAACATGTTTAAAAAACCATACCCGGTGGAGCGGTACCTTTCATCTATTGTTAAACACAATATTGGCATCAGGTTAGTATCAACCGACATACGGGACACGCCATAGATCATGAAACAGGCAATAGCAACCACCAGTACAGTAGTATAGCTTCCAATGAAAACAAACGGGGCTGCAATAGTGAGCCCTATCATGGGTGTCAAGATACGCGCGTACCTGTTACTTTTACTCCACCTGTCTGAAATAACCCCTGCCAATAAAAGCCCTACTATCGAAGCCGGGTAAAGGTAGGCAGTTGCGTAGAGCCCTGCTTTAGTTTGCGAAAGATTAAACTGTTCCATGTAGTATGTTGGGAGCCATCCCATTATCATCCATCCCACGATGCCCATCAAGCCCCAAAAGATAAAGAGGTATACAAAAGACTTACGTGTAAAAAGATCTTTAAATGCCGCACCAAACTTTATATTACTCCCTTTCTTCCTCTTCTTCTTACCTATACCATCATTATTTGCAACCTCTCTAACGATAATTTTCGGGGGATCCTTCAGGAGAAATACAAGGACAAACGCGTATGCGACACCAATTATTCCCATTATGTGAAATGCATAATTCCAGGTATGGCTTTCTGCCAGCCACCCGCCGATGAACCCTAAGCTCTGCCCGATAGTGGTGCCCGAAAGGTGCAGCCCGGTTGCCAGGGACTGGGTGCTCCCCTTGTGGTAGTCAACAATTAAAGCCAAAGCAGCCGGGATATAGAACGCTTCGCTTACTCCCATTAAAACCCTTGTTGCCATTAGTTGGTTGTAGGTTGTTGCATGCGATGTTAACCATGTCACGAACGACCACACTAAAAGGCTAATGATAATCACCTTGCTTCGGCTATAGCGATCTGCCAAAAAGCCAGCAAAGGGGCTTAAAAGCCCGTAAGTCCACAAGAACACCGAGGTGAGCAGGCCAAACTGTGCATCCGTCATTGGTATATCATCCACTAAAGATACACGCATCGTGGTGATCATCATCCGGTCGAGATAGTTAAGGGCTCCCACAACGAACAGGAGCCCCACCACGAGCCAAGCATAGCCGGTTGGCTTCGATTGAACGGGCGTAGCTGATTGTCCCGCTTGAGGTTTAGAAGGCATATATGTATTATTTTAATTTATTAACTCAAGTACGGTACCGGCAATATGACGCGTGCCGTTATCCTTATTAAAATAATAGGTAACCAGTACTCTTTCCTCATCCAGCATTACAGCCCAGGGATACCCGATGTCAGTGCTCCCTCCATCGTCGCGTAGTACTATCTCTTCTGCCGTGGCAAAATCAGTACATTCTGCATTTAGCACCCTTGCCCTTATCCCGTACGGCTCATGGCGGTATCCATATACCAAGAGTACCTGATCGTTTGGAAGTTTTATTGCTTGTAATGGATGTCCTTGGAATCCCATTTTCTCCCATATGAAAGTCTTTCCCCCATCAGTAGACCTGGCTATACAAGCCTGGTCACCCATCCTGGCAGTTCTTAAAAAAGCGACTAGGTCTCCTTTCGGTGTTTCGTAAATCGAGGTTTCATTAAAGGAGGCCCCTTCATCCGTTGCTACTAAGCACGAGTATTGCCAGGTTAACCCCTTGTCGTCGGATACAATAAGGTGGTTGGATGTTTTCTTTACCGGGATAGTGTCATTCACTGCTACTACCCAGAAAATCCGCCCGCTCTTTCCTTCAAATAGTGCACCCCGGTTATAAGCAGGCAAAGGATTTCCCAGGGAACTGAAATTAACTTCAGCATCCACGTGTGGAGGATAGATAGGCTCGCCCCATGTTTTACCTCCATCGGTAGATCTAACCAGGTAACCTCCAGCAAATACTACATTGTTTCCCATATCATTAACCGGGCGTTTAATGTTTTCAACACCCTCAGGCCTTAGGAAAGTCCACAGGTAACTGGTGCAAAGTAGTGTCCCGTCCCGCAGTTTCAAGAGGCATGGGTCCTGCGATCCGCCAAAGGGGTGTGCACATATTAGCTGCGGTTCGTTACCCCAGTTCTCCCCATCTTCTGAACGCATCATAACCAAGTAGCTGTTTGGGTCAACGTGGCTACTCCCCCTCTCCCGGAACATCCTCCTCTCCGGCGCACGCCTGAAAGCAACAATAAAACCGTTGTCATCACTTTTTACAACAGAAGGGAAAGATGAGTAGTAGATTGAATCTTCGTAGATTACAATATCTTTCACCTTCTTAACCTCTTTATACTCCACCAAGCTTTCTTGCCCTTTATCTGAAGTGCAAGAATTGAACGTGATAATGAGTCCAATTAAAAAAGATAGCATCAAATACTTTTTCATATTGTATTGTTAAATTTAAATTATTCCGATTCATATTACCTGTTCGCTTGATGTTCAAGATACTCTTTCAAAAACTTCTCGTTCAGTTCATCGCTGTCGCCATATTGTTCGCGCAGCTCCTCTAATCTTTCATGGAGCTTTTCCTGAACCTCCTCGTACCCAGGATCACCATACACGTTGTTCATCTCCATAGGGCCTACTTCAAGGTCGTACATCTCCCACTCGTCAATATCGTAGTAGAAGTGCATTAATTTATACCTTTCGGTAGCTATTCCATAGTGCCGTTTTACCATGTGTACTGCAGGATATTCATAATAAGTATAATAGACAGCATCCCTCCATTTGCTGGTTTCTCCTGAAACCACTTTTCGAAATGATTCCCCTTGCATTTCACCGGGGACATCTACCCCGGCGTAATCAAGGAGTGTAGGGGCAAAATCGAGGTTTTGCACCAACGCGTCCACTACCGTTCCTGCCTTGATTTCCCGGGGATATCGAATTAACAGGGGGGTCCGGAACGACTCCTCGTACATGAACCGTTTATCAAACCATCCATGCTCGCCGAGGTAGAACCCTTGGTCGGAGGTATAAACCACCACGGTATTTTCCGCGAGCCCCGACTCTTCCAGGTAATCAAGCAGCTCTCCAACACCATCATCAACCGATTTTATCGTGCGCAGGTAATCCTTTATATATCTGTTGTATTTCCATACAGCTATCTCCTCGTTAGTCATTGTTGCATAGTTGGCTTTAAACTCCTCGTTTTTCGGTGTATAAGCGGCTAACCAGTTTTCCCTTTGTTCCGGTGTAAATCCCTTTAGCTGGTTGTAAAAACCGGTGCTGTCCCCATCCGGAGAAATGATAAGTTTAAAATCATGCCCCCATTGTGCATGCCCGTGAACCTGCATTTCCTGTTCTTTAGCAGCCCTCCCTCGCCCTTTATAATCATCAAAAAAGGTGGCAGGAGGCTCGAAAACCACGTCGTCATACAGGGTAAGGTATTCAGGAGCTGGTAACCAATTCCTATGAGGTGCTTTTTGGTGATACAGGATAGCGAACGGCTTGTCAGGGTCACGCCTGTTTTTTATCCAGTTGATGGCCTCGGCTGTAATAATATCGGTGCAGTAGCCCTCTTTTCTTACCCTTTTTCCATCGATAAGAAAATCAGGGTTATAGTATTGCCCCTGTCCCGGCAGGACCATCGAGTAATCGAATCCCTGGGGGATACCATCTAAATGAATCTTGCCGATCATCGCTGTTTGATACCCATTAGCCTGCAATAGTTTCGGGAAATTTGGCTGATCCCAATCGAAAGGTTGCACGTTATCAACCTTCCCGTTCACGAAACTATGCTTCCCTGTTAATAAAACCGCCCGGCTGGGGGCACTTATCGAGTTTGTTACAGTTGAACGGGTAAACATGGCACCCTCAGAAGCAAGCCTGTCGATGTTAGGGGTCTCATTTAGGCCGTGCCCGTAAGCACTGATAGCCTGGTAGGCATGGTCGTCGCTCATGATAAAAATAATATTCGGGCGTCCCGCTTCTTTCTCTTGGCCTCTACAGGCTCCCAGTATGGCCAAAGAACTTAATCCAACTAATTTAGCAGAGCTTGAAAAACTGTTTTTCATAATTATTTTATAATGGATTCATTGGAAAGTATAATTAAGAGAACAGGAGGTTACCCCCTATCTAAACATTTTTCCTGGTCATTATTTACCTGCAATGATCAACGTGTTATCTAGCGCCAGGCTCAAGTTTGCCAGGATTATCTGTATGATGCTGAACCTTGAGTTCCACCATGGTTAGCGAGCTAGCGGAAGATTCATGTTTGCCAAGATAATAAAACCTCAGTTAACAAACTTATATAAAAAAGTTGAGATTATTCGCACATGAACAAATAATAATCAATAAAACCATTAGTTCTTCTTATGACGAATAAAATGATGAATAAAATTCATCAGGTGTAAGAAGACATAAAGCTATTTTTCAAATTCAAATTTGAATTTTTCGACCTCAGGAGTGACACGTGCCCTATCGATATTTTCTTTTAATAAAGTAATAATATCGGGGTATTCATTCGCCAGATCAAACGTCTCCGAGGGGTCTGAATTTAGATCAAATAATTGCATTTTCTCATTACTTTCATTTACATCCTTGATGATCCCCTTCCAATTATGCATACGTATAGCTATAAAACCTTTGTTTTCGGGAAATTCCCAATACAAGTAATCGTGTGTTTTAATTTGCTTTTTTCCAATAAGCTCCGGTAAAAAACTGATCCCATCTGTTGAAATGTTGGTGTCAATAATTTCAGCAAAAGTAGGCATAACATCCCAAGCTGCGGAGATATGATTTGATATTCTTCGCGGTTCAATTTTTTCAGGCCATACGGCAATGAATGGTACGCGAATCCCACCTTCATGTAACGAGGCTTTACCCCAACCGCGTTCACATTTAAAAGGGCCGGCACTTCTAAACCATGGAGAATCAGTTCCGCCGTTGAATGTAGGCCCATTATCACTAGTGAAAATGATTAATGTGTTATTATACAGATTATTTTCTTTCAAATATTCAACTAACAACCCTACTTGTTCATCAAGGTAAGATATCATTGCTGCATATGTAGCACGCGGAAAGCGAGTAGGGTAGTATCCCAAATCCCCTAAATACGGTTGTTCCTCTCCAAACTTATCAACATAATAATCCACCCACTTTTTGGAAGCTTGTAAAGGTACATGGGGAATAGGAGTAGCCCACATCAAAAGAATTTATCCTCTTTATTATCATTCACAAACGATAGGATTTCCTTAAACATTAAATCCGGTGCATAATCATTCTGAATGAATTGTTGATAGTTATTTTCATCAAGAATATTGGCTGATTTATTTAATTTAGTACCCGGTTGAATGATGTTTTTATTATTTAAATATTCACGGTTTTCGTTTCTGTATAAAAAAGGAGGATAGTAGGTATGCGCCTGACGCTGACAGTTATACCCATAGAAAAAATCGAATCCCATTTTGGTGGGTATACTTTCAGATCCTGGAAATCCTAACCCCCATTTACCAATACATGCCGTGGCATATCCTTTTTGTTTGAACATCTGTTGAATTGTAAAGGTGTTTGCAGGTAGAGGGCGTTGCCCCTCAAGAGAAGGGATATCAAACATTTCTTGGTGACTCCATACATTCCCTCTTTCGGGCATTTCATCATTGCCCCTTATATACGCCTTTCCCGAGTGCTTACCCGTTAGTAGAACGCAACGTGATGGTGCAGATACAGGAGAACCTGAGTAATATTGTGTAAAGCATATCCCATCTTTTGCAAGGGCATTGATATTGGGGGTTTCTATTTTTGTTTGCCCATAACATTCCAGGTCTCCATAGCCTAAATCATCAGCAAGAATGAAGATGACATTAGGATTATCATGTTGTGCAATAATCGGCGCAGTGTTCAACATGCCTAACGCTGCTACAATGAATTGTTTCATAGATCTTTATATTAATCAACTTGATATTATCACTGTGGCTTGGAATTTTTATCATTGGTTTAAAGTTCACCAGGTGCATACTGGCAACTGTTGGGCTGACTCACTTTAATGGTATTTTTATTGTCCGGTTTAAAGAGTCAGGTACAGAAATAATAATATCTGATTCTGTAAGCTGGAATAAGCGCCAATTATCGATACTATTCCCAAAGGCACCGGTTTTTACTTGTTTGAAGTTGAACTCCTCAGAAAAATTAAAATCAGACAATTCGTTTTTATGTTCATGTCCTGCTACGATTATTTGAACGGATGCGTTATCAGTATCTTTCAAAATTTCAAGAAAGCCTTGCGTGTTGGTTCTACTCACATAATCATCATAGATTAAATAAGGATTGGCATTTTTTGCATCTTTATTCTCAAGAACGGGTAATGGCATATGCATAAAAATAATCTCTTTATCATCAGGAGATTTATTTAATTGTGCTTTTAACCAATCTAATTGTGGGCGATCAATAATAAAGCTAGCCTGCTCCTTGTGAGTTTTAACTGCGAAATAAGCATTATCTAAAAAGATTAAACGGTACATAATGTCACCTACTTTATATGTTTTGCTGTAATAGGTGCCTTCATTAAAAACGGGTACGTTCTTTGCCCATGTTACTCTCGCTTCGTTGGCATGGTCTTGATGGTAACCACTCTTGGGATAACTTGTTATATCATGATTTCCCAATATTAAATAAACGATGGAATTGGTCGCTGAATTAATGAGTTTTTGGAATAATTCTATTTGATTCCCCATTAATCCACCTTCTATTGATTCGGCTTCATAGAAATCTATCAAATCCCCAGTTATAACTAAAAAATCTGATTGTTTAATTATAGGATTAGTATTCAAAAATTGTGTAAATGGTTTCGTGTCATCCCAAAAATGATTAAAACGCCTTTGTACAAAACTAGAGTCATAACTTATAGGATTTAAAATAAGATGTATATCTGTAAGATGTACGAATTTTAACGTGTCATTTTTTTCTTTTGGAAAAACTGATCCCGGGGTAGATATTAGAAACAAGCATAAGAAAAGAAAATGATAAAATTTAAAGAAATGTTTGAATAAAAAAACCATTGGCTTATGAGTTTAAAAATTTTGGATAATCATGAATAATCTTTTTGAAATGTAAAAAAATAGTACCTGTACCTTTAATACACAGGTACTATTTTTTATAATAGAAATTTTAATACTAATACCCCGGATTTTGTTCTAAATTTGGGTTTAAATCAATTTCTGTATAAGGTATCGGCCAAAAATAATCTCTAGTAGGGACAAATTTCCTGTTTTCAATAACATCTCCCTTATAATCAAAAATTGGCCCATTCATCTCATCCTCGATTGTTTTCCATCTTCTAATATCATAGAAATAGGATCCTTCACCCGCTAGTTCAATCCTACGTTCCAATCTAATGGCCTCTATCATATCTTCTTTGCCCAATCCTAATGGGAGAGCAGGCATTTCTACTGACGGACGTTGCCGAATGCTATTTATTGCATTGTACACGTCTTCGGTTGCCCCAGAAACCTCATTTAGAGCTTCTGCATACATTAGCAAGACATCCGCGTAGCGAATCTCTACATAATTCACATCTGAATTAGAAATTGTACCTTGGGTAGTTGCGTTGTATTCAGTGAATTTTCTAAATGAATAACCAGTTTGGTGTAAATCAGCCGTTGTTGCTGTCCGATTACGCCATGGTACACCAAGGTAGATAATTGATTGTTCAAATCTTGGGTCTCTGTTTTCATAAGGCTGTTCCGGATTATAAAGTGGGCTTTCTTCGATAGATTTACCATCTGTCATTTGATAAAGATCAACGAGCCCTTGTAGGGGAGCCTGAGTACTATACTGGGCCATTATAATATCGTAAGTATTAGTTAACTCGGGAGCACTAAACCTAATGTCGAAAATGATCTCGGAGTTACCTTCATTTGCTTTCCTGAAAATTCCGTTATAGTTAGGGTACAAAGAGTAGGCATCAAGTGTGAAAATTTCATCAATCGTACTTACAACTTCAGGGTATCTATAGTTTTGTAATAATACCCTTGCTTTAAGAGATAAAGCTGCACCCTTGGTTGCCCTGCCTTTATCGGCATTGGGATAAGTTGTGGGCAAGGAATTGGCCGCGTCATTTAGATCTTTTAAAATTTGTTCCAGCACTTCTTCAAAACTGTTGCGCGATAACGTTGATTGTTCTGCAGGATCCGGTTCATCAGTAATTAGTGGAACGCCATTAAAAAGTATGTTAAGCCGATTGTAATAAAATGCACGTAGAAACTTGGCTTCACCAATAATCCTATCTTTCAGCTGGCTATCCATGTTAATCTGATCTATATTGGCAAGCAACGTATTACACCGCCCTATGCCTCTGTAGCAACCTCGCCACATGAGATTATTTATCCCTAAGGTAGTTGCAGTATGAACGCCTCTCGCGATATCTCCTGCTGCCCCCTGATTGTCATAATTAAAAGCGTTTGGGCTCATTGCTTCAAACATGAATGGAGTTTGCGCATTATATAAATCTGCATGTGTGAGAGCCTGGTAACATCCGGTTAACGCATTTAATGCATGTTCGGATTTTTGCCAATAAGTCTCTTGACTATAAAAGTTGGTCGGGCTAGTATTGAGTAGATTTTCACAACTCAACAGGCTAAATGACAATACACAGAGTAAAAAATATTTTAAATTTTTCATATAATTCAAATCTTAAAATGTTAAGTTCAAACCTAAAGAGGCTGTTTTAACTGTTGGGTACTGATCAATATTCGTAGCGGTTATGTTACGTTCCGGGTCAAATAGTTTAGCATTCGTGAAAGTTAAAATATTCTCAGCATTAACAAAAATATTTGCACCACTTAAAAAAATTATTCTATTTATTATTGAAGAAAGGAGTTGATAGTTTAGTTGAATATTCTTCAAGCGTAAATAAGACGCATCTTCAAGCCAAAAATCGGAGTCGGAAAAATTCTCTGCCGTGTATTGGTTCCTTGCCGAAATTCTTGGTAAAGTAGCATCCTTGTTTTCATCTGTCCAAGAGTCGGTAACCCAGTTTTTCGTGATTCCTGCACCATTATTGAAGGGTGAGGCCATACTATTATTAGGCCTGACTGAAATATTTCCGATTCCTTGCCAAATAGTAGATAGTGAAAAGGATTTGTATGTAAAGCCAATATTGAAACCGTAGGTAACGCTGGGAAAAGTGTTCCCGGCAATATACCTATCATCTCCGTCAATTTTGCCATCATTATTTCGATCTACATATTTGATATCTCCCGGGCCTACCCTGTCCGTGATCGTGGGGTAGTTATCTACTTCCTGTTGTGTTTGAAATAATCCATCTGTTTGTAACACATACCATGAGTCAATAGGAGACCCTTCTTTGGTTATTCTACCTCCACTAATTATCATCTCTCCATTCAAATCAACAACATTGTTTTTTATATGCGTGAAATTCCCTCCAATTTGGTATGACATATCATTGCCAATACTTCCCTGATAATTCAAACTAAGTTCAAAGCCGGTGTTGTCAACAACAGCTAAGTTTGTTGTTGGCCCTGCCAATGCACCAATTTGAAGAGGGATAGCAATAGTTCTAAGAATATCATTAGTCCTTTTATAAAAGTATTCGAATTCTCCAGATATCTTTCCTCTGAGCAACGACCAATCGACACCAATATTAGTCATCGTGGTTGTTTCCCATTTAATTTTAGGGTCTCGATACTGTGTAATTGCAATCCCGGAACCATCGTAATCTCCACCAAAAGGATACCCATAACCTAAAGCAATGGCATTTACGTATTGAAATCTTCCAATTTCTTGATTACCAATTTGTCCCCAGGAACCTCTTAATTTTAGCTCGTCGATCCAAGATACTTCATTCATAAATGATTCCTCAGATATTCTCCATCCTCCAGAGAAAGAAGGGAATAACCCCCATCTGTTATCTTCTGCAAATCGAGAAGAACCATCAAAACGTAAATTAGCTTCGAAGAGATATTTACTGTTATAATCATATTGAAAACGCCCGAAATAAGAGATAAGCACATCTTCTAAAGATGACCCCGCAACTGAAGGGTCCATCGAACCAACATCCAGTTCATCTAAATCTTTATTTGGATATCCCGTTTTGTGTGCTTGGCGGCTCGATGATGTGTATTGTTCAATACTATTACCCGCTAAGATATTGATATTATGAGCCTCTTGGAAAACGTCTGAATACCGGAGTGTGTGGGTGAAGTTTATTCTTTCGCTGTTACTATTATACTCTGTTTTGTATCCGGTTGAACTCCACGGGTGCCGAGTAGGTGCACCGGTTCTTACATTATGTAGCCAAGTGACTGGTGCAAAACTTTTCCGCAATAAATTATCATAATTTATTGATCCTATCGCTTCGTATTGCAAATCATCAATTATATAAAATGATGCTGATAAGTTGGCAATTATACGGTTGGTTTGTTCCTTGCCATAATGATCTTCTTTCAAAACTAACGGGTTTTGAAAGGAATTCTGCCCGGGTGTTAAGACCCAGCTGTCCGGCCAATCTCCACTTTCCATCCTCCCAACAGGTTGCATAGGTACCATACGCATTATACGGTTCATTGCAGTGCCAATGCCCTCTGATGGTTGTTCAATATCCCATCTATTGGCAATTAAACCTGCATCAATACTAAATCGATCGGATAAATCTTGTTGTATTCGTAAATTAAAGTTGTATTTCTTTGCACTGGCCATGCCTTTTAATACACCTTCCTGATCCATGAAGCTTGTGGAAAAATTATATTTTGATGTTTTACTACCCCCGGATAGCCTTATATTATGTTCATGAATTAGAGCGTTACCGAATAAAACATCCATCCAGTTAGTATTGGGATATAAAAGGCTCGTCGGGTTATTCTTAAACTCATTAATTAAGTCCTCTGAATAATAAGGAATTCCTCCCTGATTTACCATTGCCTTATTATACCATTCCATGAAAGTAGCCGAATCATCAACAGGATCGGGTAAAATGGTAGGAGATTGAATACCAACATATCCGTTGTAACTGATGGTAGGTTGATCGCTTACCCCAGTTTTTGTAGTAATTAAAATTACTCCATTAGCAGCACGCGATCCATAGATTGATGCCGATGCGGCATCTTTTAATACACTTATGCTCTCAATATCATTAGGGTTTATGTCCATTAACGTGGTCTCGATACCATCAACAAGCACTAATGGTGATAATTTTCCTGCTCCCCCAATTGTACCAATACCTCTAATCCGGATAGTGGCCTCGTCTGCTCCAGGCCTTCCCCCGGCTTGATTAACATAAAGTCCTTTGACTCCTTGTAAAGCCTGTGAGGCATTAGTAAATGATCTGTTCTCAATAGCTTTGGAATCAACTACTGAAATAGAACCGGTTAAGTTAACTTTTTTCTGAATTCCGTATCCTACTACAACAAGTTCTTCGAGTGCCTGTGCATCCTCCAGCAGTGTTATATTAAAAGTAGGTTGATCTACTACCCTGATCTCCTGTTCAAGATAGCCAATATAAGAAATACGGATTGATGCCCCGGTTTCTACTTCTAAAGCAAAATTGCCGTCAATATCTGTAACTGTTCCATTGGTTGTGTTTAATTCAATAATATTGGCACCAATTATAGGAATGCCGGATTCATCGACTATTGTTCCGGAAATCTTCCTTTTTTGTTGTTGAACGATATCAATTATTGCCTCTTCTGCTTTTTCTCCACTATTTATCTTATCAATGTAAGTAAACAGATAATCGGTTTGTTTCTCGCTTTCATTTAAAACCGCACCAAGTGCTGTGTTACTATTTTTTATCGAAACTCCGGCATTTATAGAATACCCGTTTTTGGGCATGGAACAAAAGAAACATGCGAAAAGCAGTATGTGAGTTGTTCTCTTGATCCATAAAAAATATTTAAAGGGTGTTTTTTCGGATAATTCATTACCCATTGAGATGTTATAATTC
>LSQX01244865.1_pt1 | contig 12159 bp, 11 predicted proteins | sample 654561 | NCBI WGS metagenome assembly LSQX01 (sample SAMN04489861, study PRJNA283612) | anaerobic digester metagenome | isolation source: 4 biogas reactors fed with cattle manure at either 37C or 55C with and... | place: Denmark: Kongens Lyngby | collected 2014 | reverse complement strand
TTTATCTCAACTTCTGGCAGATCATCAACTTCAGGTAAAACTGCCACGGTAACGGTTGAAGTATGAATTCTGCCGCTTGATTCCGTTGTTGGGACACGCTGTACACGGTGGACACCGCTTTCGAATTTCAGCCTGCTGTACGCGCCTCTGCCCTCTATTGAAAAAACAACTTCCTTAAAACCGCCAAGCTCTGTTTCATTGGCATCTATTATTTCATATGTCCAGCCCTTTCTCTCGGCATATCGTGTGAACATGCGGTACAGCACGCCGGAAAATAAAGCCGCTTCATCACCGCCGGCTCCGCCGCGTATTTCAATAATAACATTTCGAAAATCGTTAGGATCCTTTGGCATCATAAGTATTTTTAATTCCTGGGTTGTTTTTTCAAGCCCTGATTCAGCTTCTTCAATCTCCGCCATAATAAGCTCGCGAAGTTCTTTATCCGGTTTTTCCTCAAGCATTTCCTTCGCATCTGAAATAGCTTTTTTATACCTTTTATATTCACGGTACTTCTCTACAATCTCTTCTATCTCGGAATGCTCTTTCATAAGTTTCTTATACTGTTCCTGATCGGCTATTACCGAAGGATCGGCAAGCTTAACATTTATCTCTTCAAATCTCTCTTCTATTGACTTAAGTTTATCAAACATAAAATACTTCCTTTCGCCTGGGAAACATCAGCCTGTGCTCTGTTTAATATTGAAAAAAACAACAACTGCAATTATAGCACACACGCTGGTATAACCGCAATACGCTAATAAAACCAGAAAGAAAGCCTATAAATATAACATTTAGCTTTTTTAGATAAGCTGGTTTAATGTAGTGTTTTCAAGTTTATTGGCTACAATATCACGAATTTCTTTAAAAACGCTCAGAAGCTTTTCGTTTCTTTCAATGGGCGTGTGCTCAAAAAAATACAAACTCGCTGATCCGACAGAAGCAAGCGGACCGTCAATCAGCCGAATAATTTCCGCAAGAGTTATTTCTGAGGGGTTCTTTGCCAATTCATAACCGCCGCTTGCGCCCCTTATGCTTCTTACATATCCTGCGCCTTTAAGCTGCAGAAATATCTGCTCCAGATACTTTTTGGGAATACCGTTGCGTTCGGAAATCTCAATAATTTTCGCTCTGCCTTTTCCATAGCGGCACGCAAGATCCACAAGGGCAAGAAGGGCATATTCACTTTTTCGTGACAGACGCATATAAACTGCCTCCCCTTTTTTCAGCCTATCAGTAAGTCATTCGCGTTTACATTTACACTTTGCGCCAAATACGCACAACTCAGTTGTCGTTATAATCACCCATTCAGAAACCGCGATTATTATTTCCGTTGTACGATAATATACCCTGTTTTGTCATAAGCTCTTTAATTATTTTAACCGAATTTTCAATGCCTTCGCTTCCGGAAAGCTTTACTGCAGCCGGAAGATCATTTTCCTTGTCTTTGCCTACCCAGATGGTTAGAATTCGTTCAGGCGGAATACCGGTATATATAACATCAAGATCATCCTGATTTAGTTCTATAGCCGAAACAATCAGTATCATGCCTGCTTCCATCATTATATGTGAAACCTCAGTCAACCTTCGTATATGTTCTCTTCTGTTGTATGGAACCATGTCATTGGTTACAATGTCGGCATCTACACCATATAAAAGGCTTCCGATTCCCAAATAGTACACGAGCCTTCCATCATGGAAAAGCTGCTTTTCAAGCGTTCGGGCGATTTCTTTACGCGGACTTTCCTTTTCACCGGTCACAAGAACCAATGTCGCTTTTTGGTTGTATTTGGCTGCCCGTGTTTCCGCGCTTATATCACTGCCTATCCATTTGTAATTTCGCATTAGCACTTTATTTCGAACCCAGCTTGTATGATCCTCCAGATCCTGCATAATGATCCCGCCGCCGGAAATCTCGTATTCATCAACTATTACAAACCTGCTTGTTATAGCGTTATCAGCCATCAAATCAAAGGCAATATGCCTGTCCATGCTTAATATGCATTCAGCTACTTCATAACGTTCAATATAATCTTTTTTTATTTTATCAAGATTTGACGCGTCTAAGACACTGCTGACATTCTCCAACTGTACGTCCACACGGGCGGTTCCCAGCTTAAGCGTATAAGTTTTATCCTTTACAAATGGTTTTTTCCCAAGCCAGAACAAGTTTACAAGCACACGACCTGTTACCTTTGGTTTTGGTTCTCTTGCAAGGCAGGCTATTTCACCTCTTTTTACATAAATCTGTTCCGTAACCGTAAAGCCACACGCCCACCCTGCGCTGAGTGTTTTCGGTATGCCACTGTTAAACGCTTCAATTGTTTTTACCTTTGTTCTTTTACCGGACGGGTAAAAAATAATTTCATCACCAACCGACAATCTGCCGCTCTCTATAGTTCCGGCTATTATTCTGCGCCTGTCGTTGTTTTTCGTGAATTTATAGACATCCTGAACCGGCATTCGAAACGGTTTATCTTCGGGGAGTTCCTCTTTCTGAAATGAATCGAGCATTTCTAAAACGTTCTTTCCTTCATACCACTGCATTTTATCCGAATGGTTCGCAATATTCTCACCTTCCGAGGCACTTACCGGAACAAACCCTGCAGGCTCAATATCAATCTTTCGCAAAAAACGCCGATATTCCCTTTCGATCCTTTTAAACGGTCTTTCATTATAGTTTACAAGATCCATTTTGTTTACAAGCACGCAAATCTGTTTAATACCAAGCATTGAGAGCATATACCCGTGCCTTTTTGAGTTCTCACGAACACCTTCCGATGCGTCAATAACTAAAAGCGCTGCTTCGGCGCGGGCCGCCCCGGTTATCATATTCTTCAAAAACTCAATATGTCCGGGAGCATCAATAATAATGTAATTTCTGAGTTCCGTCTGGAAGAAGCAGCGTGCGGCATCAATTGTAATTCCCTGGGACTGCTCGTCCTTTAACGCATCCAAAAGGAACGCATATTCAAAAGGTTTCGAATTGCGCCTGCAGGTTTCTTTCACCTGTTCCAGTTTCCCTATCGGCAGAGAATGTGTATCAGCCAAAAGCCTTCCTATTACAGTGCTTTTTCCATGATCAACATGCCCTACAATAACTATATTCATATCAGTTTTATTAATTAAATCCCTTTTGTTTATCGGATTCTCCATATTCAAACCTCGTCTCCCTGAAGCACTACATGTACCCGCCTTTTCTTAATTCTTCAAGCCCACCGCCGTCTTCCTTGTCCTGTGCCCGTCCGGATCTTTCGGCGATGTTTGAGAATTTTCCGGTTTTCAGCTCGGCAATAATTGCGTCCACATCCCCCGCGTCGGACTCCACAGGAAACGTACAAGGCCAGCAGCCTAAAGACCTGTACCTTTTTCCGTCTCCTTTGTTGTAGTACAGCGAAACGGTGGGAATGTTCTCACGTCTTATATATTCCCAGATATCAAGCTCGGTCCAATCCAAAAGCGGATGAATGCGTATATGAGTATTCGGAGCGAAATCTGTTTTATATTGCCCCCAGAATTCCGGAGGCTGGTCCCCAATATCCCAGTCACTGTTTTTGTCCCTCGGAGAAAAATATCTTTCCTTTGAACGGCTTCCTTCTTCATCGGCTCTTACACCTACAATAACCCCTGTAAAAGGTTCTGTATTACTGTCTGTTTCATATTTGCCTTTATCATGGTTCATCCGGTAACGAGGCCACTTTCCGCTAAGTGTATTCACAAGGGCTTCCGTTTTTAGTTTTTTACAGCATTCAATACGGCTCGCATTGCCATCAGGGTACGTTTGTTTTTTATCCAGAGCCTCCCGGTTTTCTCCGTAAATCATATCAAGCTTCCATTCCAACGCCAGCCGGTCGCGGTATTCAGTCATTTCAGGAATTTTGTAATGCGTATCAATATGGACTAACGGAAATGGAACATGACCAAAAAAAGCTTTTCTGGCCAGCCACAACAAAACAGTGCTGTCTTTGCCTATTGACCAAAGCATGCAGAGGTTTCTGAAATTTGCATATGCTTCACGCAGGATATGGACGGATCTGTTTTCTAATTTGTCAAGATGATTCATTGCACCACTCCCACATACCCTCTTACTGTAAACAATTAGGTATTGATATATTTATCAGGTTTTATTTGATAAAAAATACAGGTTAATTCAGCTTATTTAATATATTATTTAAAACATAAAAACCTTTATCATTAACACTGTCTAATCTGTTATACGTCATCTCTGTTCCATCCATCTGTCTGAAAATACCACCCGCTTCTTCTACTATGCACTGCATTGCGGCGGTATCCCATTCCATTGTTTGTCCAAACCTGTAATATACTTCAGCCTGTCCTTTCGCGATTAGACATCCCTTTATCGCGCTCCCGACTGTCCTGATATTTTTAATCTTGTTCCTTTCGATTAGCTGCAGAAGCTTATCGGATTTATGTGACCTGCTTATTAAAATACAAATATCTTTTGTTCTATCTGAAACCTTAATTTTTTGCACCTGCCCTTTACTTTCATAAAACGCTCCCATTCCTTTAGCCGCATAATAAAGTTCATCCGTTACAGGGATCCCAATGACCCCAAGAACCGCTTTGCCTTTGTACGCTAACGCAGCATTAACCGTGAACTCACCATTCTTTTTTATAAATTCCTTTGTTCCGTCAAGAGGATCAATAATAAAACACCAGTCATTATTAATCCTGCTGTTTGGATCATCCGGTGATTCTTCGGCTAAAATTGCACACTCAGGATATTGGCTTTTAAGAGCATTTGTTATATAATCATTTGATTTTCTGTCGGCGTCAGTAACCGGAGTGTAATCATCCTTGTAATCAACGGAAAAATCCTTCGAATATACCTCAAGAATAATCTTTCCCGCTTCACAAACCAATTTTTTTGTTGTCATCAGCACATCTTTCAAATCGGATAGATTCATCTTCTGTCTCCTTAATCGGTAAATTTAAACATACCGCACTGTTCTCCTATGCAACCCGGTATATTGAATTTGCTAAACTTTTTCTTTCGTTATATTAACAATGGTTGTATATCCCTACTATTATAGTATACATTTTTTCATATGAAAAGCCAATTTTGGTTTTGATGAGAACTCGATTTTAGTTTGTCACGAGCGACATACTTTTATTTTTTAACGTCAAAAAATGTTTACAACAGGGCAAATGTGAGTATATATAATATAATCATTTTGATTTTAACATTTTTAGCGGCTGAAAGGATTGGATATCACTTATGAAAAGCATAGGCTCAAGGATTACCATATTTTTCGGAGTATTACTTATATTTGTCTGTCTTGGTTTTGGAATAATATCCTATTTTGCATCTTCTAACTCGTTAATTACTGTTCTTAATGAAACTATGCCTAAATTTGCATCAGAGGCGTCATTAACGATAACGGACAGTATACAGAACCAACTAAATGTATTAAACCTTATCGCATCTTCTGATTATATGCGAATACTGAAAGAAACAGACGGTGATTATTCCGGTATCGTATCTTTTTTATCAAACGAAACAAAAAGAGCGCAGCACCTGCAAATGATACTAATTGATACCGAAGGAAAGTCCATATCTAATAGCGGCATCGTTTCGGATATGAAGGATAATGACCTGTTTAAAACAGCATTATCAGGAAAAAACACAATATCAGATCCGATGTTCTCCGAAGATGGAAGCACAGTTGTTATGACTTATTCCGTACCTGTTATTGTTGACGATGAAGTTATCGGCGTGCTTATGGCTATAAGAGATGGGCTGGAATTAAGTGAATTTGCAAAAAGGATCCAATTCGGCAAAACCGGTGAAGCATTTATAATAGACAATCAGGGCAGAACTATTGCCCACGCCGATACCGAACTTTTAAACAGCATTATATCAGCCAAAACAGTAGATGCTAACGCAACAGCTACCCGGTCCGCATCATCGACAGACACGGAAGAGGTTGATACAATTGCCAATGCTACATACACAGATGCGGAAACCGACAATGATTTTGGGTTTGATAATTTCACCAATGTTCAGAAAAAAATGATGGACGGAGTCACAGGATTCGAAGAATACAAGTATAAGGGTATTGCAAAAATTGCCGGTTTCGCGCCAATTCCTGATTACGGCTGGTCTATAGCGGTGTCTGTTGATAAGGGTGAGATGATGTCCGAGCTCTCTGATCTTAAAATAATTTTTATTATTATATCCGCTTTATTTTTAGCTGCCGGTTCTTTAGTCTCATACTTTATTGGGAAAAATATTTCAAAGCCTCTTACTGAATTGACAAACCAGTGTATTACCATGTCTGAGGGAAATTTCACAACTGATGTAAATGAAAAATATTCTAAAAGGAATGATGAAATCGGTAATCTAACAAGAAGTTTTAAGAAAATTAATGAAAGCGTATCGGAAATAATTAAAAATGTTATCTCTGAATCTAAAAACGTGAATAATTCAATTTCAGTTTCCAGTGAAAACATGTACAAACTAACAGATGAAATACACGCAATATCGTCTATCACTGAGGAATTATCAGCAAAAATGGAAGAAACGTCTGCAATGTCCGAAGAAATGAATGCTACAACCACTGAAATTGAGTCAGCAATAGAATCAATTGCAAAAAAAGCTCAGGAAGGTGCGGAAACCGCGGGAGAAGTCAGCAATAGAGCCACTGAATTAAGAAAAACGGCCGAAGATTCGCTGAAAAGCGCGCAGGATATCCGTCTGAATAATTCTGCCATGCTAAGGGATGCGATTGAAAAATCAAAAGCGGTAGAAAGAATACAGGTTCTGTCAGATGCGATTCTTGAAATTTCGGCCCGCACAAACCTGTTGGCGCTAAATGCCACAATAGAAGCCGCGCAAGCAGGTGAATCAGGCAGAGGTTTTGCCGTTGTCGCCGAAGAAATAAGAAAACTGGCTGAAAACTCAAAGCAAACCGCCACTGAAATTCAAAATGTTACTGAGCAGGTTTTGGAGGCGGTACATAATCTTTCCGTAAGTTCGGAACAAGTTTTAACTTTTTTGGATAACAAGGTCGCCAAAGACTATGATATATTTGTTGAAACAGGAAAGCAGTACAATAACGACGCTCAAATAATAAGTGATATGGTAATGGATTTCAGTGCAACTTCTGAGCAGCTTTACTCTTCTGTTCAGGATATAATGCAGGCTATTAATGATGTCGCCAATGCAGCTGTTGAGGGAGCAAATGAAACGATGGACATGGCAAATAAAACAAGTATTGTTGTGACACAAGCCAATGAAGTGTTAGAGCAAGCAAATAATGTTAGAGAAAGCATGCACAAACTTTTAAAAGTTGTATCGCTTTTCAGGATATAATAGGGCTTTATTTTCATCTTTCCTTCCCTGCCGCAGAATTGGTTTACCAGACAGGTAGCTTTCATTTTTTCAGGGTTGAAAATATAACCGATGCACCCCTGATTACATGCTATGCATGGAGATATTTCCTCTATAAGTCCTGCGGATATTTTATTCGGTGTATCAGGATCGGCAAGCGACTGTCTTCCCCAGGCGAGGAGATCTGCTTTACCTGATAATATCGCATCCATAGCCAGTACCGGATCATTTATTCTGCCCACACCGATGATTGGTACCGAAACAGCCTTTTTAATTTCTTCCGCATCCGACAGAATAAATCCGGGAGGTATATCAGCAGGAGGCACAATATACTGCATGCTGCCATAAACACCAATAGAGACATGCAGTGCGTCCGCACCCGCACTTTCGATAACCCTGGCCGCCGCCCTTGACTCATCTACTGTTCGTCCGCCTGTTACTTTTTCGTTGGCACTGATTCGGAAAATTATTGGGTATGAACCGCCAACTTTTCGCCTTATGTCTCTCATTACCTCAACGGGAAATCTAATTCTGTTATGGAATGAACCTCCGAACTCATCAACGCGTTTGTTTGAATGTGGTGACATAAATTGAGCGATAAGGTAGCCATGGGCACCATGGACTTCTACTGCATCAAAACCAGCTTCACGTGCGCGTATTGCAGCATCACCGAATTTCTCAACCAGTTCATATACCTCAGATGTTGACAATTCCCGGGGCATTTCTTTAGAAACAAGACATGGTATCGGGGATGGAGCTACAGGCTGTTTTCCAATGATTTGTGAAGATGTTTGCCGTCCGGCATGATGAAGCTGAACAGCAATTTTAGCCCCATACCGGTGAACAGCATCAACAAGTTTTTTAAATCCAGGGATGAAACTGTCGTCCCAAAGACCGGGCTGATAAGGTATGGCTTTACCCAATGGGTCAATCGCCGTTACTTCAACAATTAATAATCCCCAGCCGCCTTCTGCCCTTGCTTTCCAGTAATCAATAGCCTCCTCGCTTACGGTTCCGTCGGCATTTGCAAGATTAGTACCCATTGGAGGAACAACAAACCTGTTTGGCACTACCATATTGCCTATTTTTACAGGAGAAAAAAGTATTTTAAATCCACGGCATCTACCCCCGTCTATTATTAACTTCTTAGTTATTATTTGCTTGATAACAAAAGAAAATGCAGAGAAATTCGTATCGGGATAATGTTTCATTGGTATCCGCTATGCGTTGACTTGGCGTGTTAAGCCGTATTTCTTTCTATGACTGAAGATAAATCGAAATGGTGGTTGTATAAGGCGTTTACGAGGAAGTATAAGCTACCATAAATTTTCGATTGTTACAAAACGTTGATATTGCTTGTTTTGACAGTATGTATATTTAGTTAAAATTGTTTAAATTATCTAGTGTCTTCTAAAAGTAACGCCGAATTGTTGCCTTTTAAAAGCCTTTACTCGCAGCAACAAAAACTTTATTTTCTGTAGAGTTCTCTATATTTTATACACCCGACATTAAAAAATCACCACCATTTGGTGATGATTTTACTTTAACAAGTTGTTATATGTGGTTGAAAAGTACCCTCCTCGCTTTCTCTGTAGCTTATTATATTCATGTCATTTTCCAGTCTCTGGATATTTTCCTCTTGAATCTCGATTCCAACATTATTAATTAGATTAGAAACGTAAACTACTTGACAATATTCTTTTAGGCTATGAAGATTGGTTTTGTCCACTACTCTCAATATTAGTCGTTTCATTGAGGATCACCTCCACAAATTTTTCTATATTTATATAACCATGCCCTTGGTAATAACTTGGCAAGTCTAGGTCTTCTGCTGTATTATAAATGTATTCAATTGCTTTATTGATATTACCAATTCTATGTTTTACAGCAGCTAGTAATCCCGATATTATTGGTGCTGCAAATGATGTACCACTTTGGCAGCTCCCATTTAAGGATACCCAGCCAGGAGCTAAAATATTAGGTTTGCTTACACCAGGTTTTCCTAAACTCACATAATGAGCTACTTTTTTATCATACTCATCAATTGCACTAACGGTTACTGCATTTTCAACAACACCGGGACAATCAATACTATCTTCAATATTATTATTATTGCCTGCAGCAACAACCACTGCGATACCTTTTTTTGTTATTTCATTTACCAACAAACACAATTCACAGTCTTGTCTACACCGTTTTTTTCTTTCAAACCCAGAGGACAGATTAATTATGTGTGCTCCTTTTAAAACTGCCCACTCTAGTGCTTGCATAACATTCAATTCGTCTGGATTTTGATTGCCCACTTTTGCAGAATATAGTTGACAGCCAGGAGCAAAGTGCTTAATTATTGCTGCAATAATGGTCCCGTGGTTTCTATTGTCAAAGTGCCCTGTATTCGAAAAATCAATGCATTCAGTTATATTATCGCCATTTACACCTGAATCTATTATAGCTACTCGTGTATTTCCCCAGCCTAGTAAACTATTTTTTACTAAAATACTTTTTTTTAGAGGTGGCTTAAAAATAATAGTCGTTAAAAAATCTCCTGTATTATGAAAAACGCCTATTTCAGAAGGACGAATCCTTTCAATAAAGTCTAAACCCATTAATTCAGTAATATCATTAGATTCAACTCCTATCAACGGTAATAAGGTAGACACATATAGAATCTTAGAACAGTACTTCTGAATCGTATGTAACTGGTGGTCAGAAAGCTTGTCCTTTAATTTAACTATAAACTTCACTTAACCGAACCTCCGAATTATTTTAAGGGAAACGGGTTAAAGTGAACTCAATTTTACCATATATTTGATTGTAATACAATACCCTTCCAAAAGAAACCAATTTTATGGCATTATTACTGTATATTATATATACCTTTATTTTTGCTATAATTAACGTAAAAGTCAATGATTTTATTTTTATTTCTTCATTTATTTCAATGGTACTGGTACTTCTATTTCGACAAATGCTCACAGACAATAAAAACCTCCCTTCCACTTCCTGAAAAGAAAGACTACAACATGTATAACTAACATGAAGCATCTCTTATAGAAGCCATTTTCTTTAAGGGCTCTTGAGTACTTTACGAGGATATACCAGGTTCCTTTATGTCTCAAGCTTTTTACTCAAGCTATTTTTAAACTTTTCCTTGTCATACCTCGTATTTTTTTCCATATAAGTTATTCCAGTTTTCATCATATATAAGTTCATGGCGTAATTCTTAACATTCATTCCGTTAATCGGCTAAATTTTTTCAATTTAAACACAGAGAATATAAACTCCGGACACAGTTGGAAAGAAGCTGAAAGAATGGTTTGAGACCATGTTAACTTTGGTTTTTACTATCTAAAGACATTCGGCGAGAATTTTAAATTTCTGAAATTCAAAACTGTCCTCGGGGACAACTGGGACAACTAGTAAACTATTTACATAACCAAAATAAACACTATTCTTGAAACATACCGGAAGAGACGAATTTAAAAAAAATGCGCTCACATGCTTCCTCTCTTCAAAGTACTTACCATAAAAGTATTTCTTTGAATAGTTTCTAAGCCTTTTTTCTAATTCTTTAGACGATTGAGAGAATGGCTTATCGCTAATAATCTGATCTTCTGGTTTAAATAAGTTTTCTATTGATAAAGCAATAATGCCAGAAATATCGAATTTGGATATTTGTTTTTCGGCTTCTTTTATCCTTTTTTCTATTTGCTTTGGACTTGACACTCTTTTTGCTGCAACCGGATAATCAGTCTTATCATAATGAAAGAAAAAGTCTGGTTCACACATTTTTACGGTAAAACCATTATTTTTTAGCAATGCTGCAATAGAAAATTGAAATTGTATATCTCTTGGAGTTTGGTTAGTGTCAGTAAAATGGCGTATATTTCCATTAAATAACCTTTTTATTTCATATAGAGGAGCATCCTTATATACGCCTGAAGAATAAATCAGCTCAAGTTCGATAAAGTCTTTAAATCCGGCAAGAAGAGAAATATGTCTATCCGAGTTAAAAACCGGTAAGTCTTTATCTTGGCACATTTTTTCATAATTTTTAATGAATATCGAAAATCTATTATTAGGATTTATATTATATTCTAAGCAAAAGAAGTTTATTATTTCTTTCCCGTGTTCTATAATATAATCAGGTTTAAATTCTTTGAATCTATACATAATACCTCCGCGGAAAATTAATACTCAACACATAGGGGATTATGAATAGTTTTATTAGTCTACTTTTATTCACTTATCATGTTTTTTTCATTATGTGGTATAATATTCCGATAAACTTATCAAAATTCATTCTCGTTGATTCATCAATGTAATATCAGTTAGAAAAACTATAAAAATTATTGATGTAGTAATTAAGTTCCAAGCAAATATTATATATTAGGTTTCTGTGGCTTTACAATTTTGCAGGTTTTGACTGTATTTTTACTTTATTCTTTGACAAGTATTCATTTAGTGTATCGGCAATCTGGAGCTCAACCCCACATTCACAATGAGTTCAATATCCTCCATTTCTACAAATAGGTACAGCGCATATTAATACCCACACTAATATTATTCCATGAAAGTCAATCAAAAGCAATATAAGCCTGCTTCGATCAGACAAGAAATTTCGTAAGGATTGACGGAAGCAGGTAAATGCATCCTGAATTCCCGGGAAATTGTACTATACAGGCAGTTTTACGAGCTATACTGGTATATCATCGGAGGCTTTTTCTACATCATACTTTGCCGATAAGTCAGAAGGCCTGTTGTATATGATAAAAAGGACGGGAATCGGGAGTTTGACAGTTAGTTAC
>LSQX01051497.1_pt2 | contig 12161 bp, 8 predicted proteins | sample 654561 | NCBI WGS metagenome assembly LSQX01 (sample SAMN04489861, study PRJNA283612) | anaerobic digester metagenome | isolation source: 4 biogas reactors fed with cattle manure at either 37C or 55C with and... | place: Denmark: Kongens Lyngby | collected 2014 | reverse complement strand
TTCGAAAACCGCCTTGACCTGGGCGTCGGACATGCCGGGTTCGCCGAGACCGGCAATCGCCAGGATGTTGCGCTGCATGTCCAGCTGGCTGTTCACCACCTGAATGGGCTTGAGTGCGACGGCCGCACCGGCCACCAGCACTGAACACACCAGACAGACCAGAAGTGCGACCAGCAGCGTGCGAGCGGTAGATTCTTTCTGATTAGACATTGCGCGCCAGCCTCCGCTTGATGTTCGCCTTGACTACAAAATGATCAATCAGAGGAGCACAGAGGTTGGCAAACAGGATCGCCAGCATCATGCCCTCGGGGAACGCCGGGTTGACCACGCGGATGAGCACCACCATGACACCGATCAGGATGCCGAATACCCACTTGCCGGTATTGGTCATTGATGCGGAAACCGGGTCGGTCGCCATGAAGATCATGCCGAAGGCAAAGCCGCCTGTGACCATGTGCCAGTACCAAGGCATGGAAAACATGGGATTGGTGTTCGAGCCGATGAAGTTGAACAGGGTGCTCAGCGCAACCATGCCGATCATCACGCCAGCGACGATGCGCCAGGAGGCTATCTTGGTCAGCAGCAACACGGCGCCACCAATGAAGATGGCCAGGGTGCTGGTCTCCCCGATCGAGCCGTGCATGGTACCGATGAAGGCATCCACCCAGCTCAGACCGCCCTCGACGATGGCATCGATACCTCCCGCACCCGCGACGCTCAGGGCGGTCGCACCGGCGAAGCCGTCCACCGCGGTCCAGACAGCGTCACCGGAGATCTGTGCCGGATAGGCAAAGAACAGGAAGGCACGTCCAGTCAGGGCCGGGTTGAGGAAGTTCTTGCCGGTACCACCGAACACTTCCTTGCCAATCACCACACCGAAGCTGATACCCAGCGCTACCTGCCAGAGCGGAATGCTCGGTGGTACGATCAGGGCGAACAGCACGGAAGTGACGAAGAAACCTTCGTTGACTTCATGCCGGCGAATGCTGGCGAAAAGCACTTCCCAGAAACCGCCGACCACGAAGGTCACCAGATAGATGGGCAGGAACCAGGTGGCGCCATAGACCAGGTTATCCCACACGCTGCCGGGGTCAAAGCCGGCCAGCATGGCGGTGAAAGCCAGGCGCCAGCCGTCCTGAGCGGCCAGCAGGTCGGGGTTGGCTGCAAAGATGGTATTGGCCTGATAGCCAACGTTCCACATGCCGAAGAACATCGCCGGGAAGGTGCACAGCCAGACGGTGATCATCATGCGCTTGAGGTCAATGCCATCGCGCACGTGGGCCGTGGTGCGAGTCACACTCGCCGGCTTGTAGAGGAACGTGTCCACCGCCTCGTACAGCGGGTACCACTTCTCGAGACGTCCGCCACTTTCGAAGTGGTGTTCGATCTTGTCCAGATAATTACGCAAGCCCATGGATCACCCCTCCTGCTCGATGCGCGTGAGATTGTCACGCAGGATCGGGCCGTATTCGTACTTGCCGGCACAGACATAGCTGCACAGCGCCAGATCCTCTTCATCCAGCTCCAGGCAGCCGAGTTGCTGGGCGGTGTCGGTATCGCCGACGATCAGTGACCGCAGCAACTGGGTCGGCAGGATATCCAGCGGCATGATCTCTTCATAATTGCCTACCGGTACCATGGCCCGGGCACTGCCGTTGGTACTGGTGGTGAAGTCGAACAGTTTGCCCGGGTTGAGTTTGGAGATGAAGATATTGAGGATCGAGTGTTTCTCGGCCCCGGCGCGCAGGTAATGCAGCATCTCCCGTTCGGTCCCTTCAAGCAGCACCGACACCTGCAGGTGATAACGGCCCAGGTAGTTGGCTGCGCCACGGGCCAGACGACCACCCAGCACCGAGCCGGAAATAACCCTGTTGTTGCCAGGCTTCATCTCGCCGGCGGTCAGCTCGGCCAGATTGGCGCCCAGCACTGTGCGCAACAGACGCGGGCGCTCCACCTGCGGGCCGCCCAGGGCGATGATGCGCTCGGCGGACAGATGGCCGGTGGTAAACAGACGCCCTACCGCCACCACATCCTGATAGTTGATATGCCAGACCTGACGCTGCTCGCTGACCGGCTCGAGGAAGTGGATATGAGTGCCCACCAGCCCCGCCGGGTGTGGCCCGGCAAAGCTCTCGGTGCGCACCCCCGCCAGTTGCTCGCCGGGGATCACCGCACCGTCGGCCTTGCACAGCCAGATGCCGGCCAGACGCGACAGCACACGCAGACCGTTCTCGAAGTCGGCGGCGCACTCCTGCAACACTACTACCGGGTCAGCAGCCAGCGGATGGGTATCCATGGCCGTGACAAAAATCGACGAAGGCGTCGCGTCCAGTTCCGGCACCTTGCTGTAGGGCCGGGTGCGCAGAGCCGTCCACAGGCCCGAATTGACCAGCTTGTCGCGTACCAGTTGGGCATCCAGGGTATCCAGCGCAGCAGCGGCGTGGCTGCCGAAGTCGATCGAGTCGCTGCCTTCCACATCGATCACCACCGATTGCAGAACGCGTTTTTCACCCCGATTGATCGCGCTGACTACACCGCTGACCGGGGCGGTATAGAGCACCCCCTCGGTTTTCTTGTCGCTGAACAGGACCTGCCCGGCCTGCACCCGATCACCGACCTGCACTTCCATCGTGGGTTTCATACCGTGGTAATCGAAACCGACAAGGGCAACGCTGCGTGGCGGACGCGCATCCTCGATGCGCTGTTCCGGCGAGCCGGTGATTGGCAGATCCAAGCCCCGTTTGATCTTTATCATACGAATTGCCTAATCACATTTTGGGAATGGGTATAGAGCCCAATGGCTGTGCCCGGGGTATGAATTGCCCCGCTGAACTTGTCAGGAAAAAAGTCAGATGATGCCGCCAAGGCTCTGGTCAAAAAATCCCGTCAAGTATAAAGATCATGCCCTTTCAAAGCTACTCAACTACAGGTTTTTTCAAGTTTTCCGGGACATACAGCAGAAACGCCAGAGAATCCTCTGGAGCATCGGCAGGCCGCTGGACTGGCGGGTCACAGCCCCACGGGGAAGTATAGGCAAGGCATGAAAAAAGGCGCCGAAGCGCCTTTTTTTTGATTACCACATGTTACACCGGGAAGGCTGGCGGGTTGACCCCGGCCATGTCCTCCAGAATGCGCACCACCTGGCAGCTGTAACCGAACTCGTTGTCATACCACACATAGAGGATGACCCGGTCGTCGTTACAGATGGTTGCCTCGGCATCCACCACACCCGCATGCCGCGAACCGACGAAGTCGGTGGAGACCACTTCCTGACTGTTGGTGAAGTCGATCTGCTTGTGCAGCTCGGAGTGCAGCGCCATGTGACGCAGGTACTCGTTGACTTCCTCACGGTTGGTCGCGTTGTTCAGGTTCAGGTTGAGGATCGCCATGGAGACGTTCGGCGTCGGCACGCGAATGGCGTTACCGCTCAGCTTGCCCGCCAGCTCCGGCAGGGCCTTGGCTACCGCCTTGGCAGCACCGGTCTCGGTGATAACCATGTTCAGCGCCGCACTGCGGCCACGACGGTTACCCTTGTGGAAGTTGTCGATCAGGTTCTGGTCGTTGGTGTAGGAGTGCACAGTCTCCACGTGACCATTCTTGATGCCGTACTTGTCGTTGATCGCCTTGAGCACCGGCACGATGGCGTTGGTGGTACAGGAGGCAGCGGAAACGATCTTGTCTTCCGGGGTAATCCAGCTGTGGTTGATACCGTGCACGATGTTCTTCAGATCACCCTTGCCCGGAGCGGTCAGCACTACCTGGCTGATACCGTCACACTTCAGGTGCTGGGACAGACCGGCCTCGTCGCGCCATACCCCGGTGTTATCCACCAGCAGCGCATCCTTGATGCCATAGTGGGCATAGTTCACGGTGCTCGGATCGCTGGCGTAGATGAACTGGATCTGGGTGCCATTGGCGGTCAGGGTGTTGTTTTCTTCATCGATGGTGATAGTGCCCTGGAAGGAGCCGTGCACCGAGTCGCGGCGCAGCAGACTGGCACGCTTGGCCAGATCATTGGTGGCACCCTTGCGCACCACGACAGCACGCAGACGCAGTGCATCACCGGCACCGGCCTTCTCGACCAGAATCCGTGCCAGCAGACGGCCGATACGACCAAAACCATACAGAACCACATCACGGCCCTGACGCTGCTCACCCTTGCGACCGATGACGCTGGCCAGTTCACGGCGCAGGAAGGTATCCAGATCCCCTGCCCCTTCCTTCTGGTATTTGACCGCCAGACGGGCCAGATCGATGGAAGCCGGACCCAGATCCAGATCCATCAGCGCCTTGATTACCGGATAGGTATCGTGCACTGACAGCTCGTTGTCATCGATCTGACGGGCAAACCGATGGGATTTGAGCAGACTGATCACCGAACGGTTAACCAGGCCACGGCCATAAATGGAGGTGACCACGTTGTGTTCGCGGTACAGACGTCCGATCAGGGGAATCATCGCCTCAGCGGTCGCTTCGCGATCAGTCCAGTTGTCCAGACATTGCTCGTATTGGGCTTGAGTCACAGTTCTTCCTTCCAGGTCATGGGAACTAAAGGGGCCGATATTATGCGTCCCACTGCCCGCAGAGGCAATCACCCGGCGGCGAAAGCCCTACGAACGGTGGTAAAAGTGCAGCTTTATCGCTTATCTGGCGGATTGGCGAGTGGTGTACAGCGACAGCAGCACCCCACCGGCCAGCAGCGCGAAGGTCACGCCCAGCGAAATACCCGCGTGGATCTTGATATCCAGGCCGTGCAGCAGAATCTTGCAGCCGATGAACACCAGCACCAGCGCCAGGGCATATTTCAGGTAGACAAAACGGTGCATCAGCGCCGCCAGGGCAAAGTACAGCGAACGCAGCCCCAGGATCGCAAAGATATTCGAGGTATAGACAATAAAGGGGTCCTGGGTAATGGCGAAGATCGCCGGCACACTGTCCACGGCAAACACCAGATCCGCCAGCTCGATCAGCACCAGCGCCAGAAACAGCGGCGTGGCAAACAGCACCACCTTGCCGGTCTTGTCCGGCAGGCGGACAAAGAAGTGCGAGCCATGCAGCTCATCGGTAACCCGGAAACGCTTGCGGATAAAACGCACCAGGGCATTTTCCGAAAAATCCTTGTGCTCCTCCTCGTCCTTGCTGAAGAACATCTTGACCCCGGAGAACAACAGGAACACCCCGAAGATATACAAAATCCACTCGAATTCCTGCACCAGCGCCGCGCCCAGACCGATCATGATCGCCCGCAGCATAATCACCCCGAGAATGCCCCAGAACAGCACCCGGTGCTGGTAGATACGCGGAATACCGAAGAAGCCGAGGATCATCGCCATGACGAACACGTTGTCCATCGACAGCGACTGCTCGATCAGGAAGCCGGTATAGAACTCCAGCCCACTGGCCGCACCCCGGTCAAACCAGACCCAGAGGCCGAACAGTATGCCGACGGTGAAGTAGCCGCCGTACAGCAGCAGACTCTCGCGTACCTCGATCTCGTGCTCGTCACGGTGCAATACGCCAAGGTCGAAGGCGAGAATGGCCAGTACGATGGCCAGGAAAGCGAACCACTGCCAGGCGGCAGTGCCAAGAAAAGGTGTAGATAAAAAGGCAAGCAGCGCGTCCATCGGGCCCTCCAGTCAAGGTATGTGGTCAACTCATGACTCCGACATCACGGTGGCAACAACCACCGCCAGAGGGGCCCGGCGTCATGCGGCACACATGATATAGCCGCCCCTTTTCTCTGACAAGCAGAGCGGCGACTGGGTCCCTTGAAATAGTTATTCGTCACTTACCCGGTATATCTGTATTTCTACGTGCCTGCATCTTTGTATGTCTGTGCCGGCCTCTGCCGTTGGTACGACCCTGCTGCAAATCCGTGCCAGGTCGTGCTGGGGTGCAGGGCCNNACTCCGAGCCGCTGGAAGAAAAACCCTCAGCCACTCGGAGTTTCCGCCGTTGCGCTGGGACGCCCCTGACACGACCGTTTGATGTCAGGGATGACATCAACGAGCCCCCACGGACGGGTTCACGGCGTGTCGTGGCAGGGGCGTACTAGCGCAGAGGCTTGCACAACCCTGCAAGCATCTGCTGCACCAATCGTCCCCACCAAAAAACACACATCTTCAGCAGGGAACCGCCCAAGGGGTTAAAATGTCGGTTTTGCTTAAACCGGAACATCCATATCAGCATGTCTGACACCCCCATTCTGTTCTCCGCCCCCCTGCACAACAGCCTCGGCAACCGCACCGCCTGGGGCAACCTCCCGGCGGCGGCACGGGCGCTGGCGATTGCCGAGGCCGCCGTACAACATCAGGGCCTGAGCCTGGTCATCACCCGGGACACCGCCGAGGCCGACCGGCTGGAGCAGGAACTGCGCTTCTTCGCTCCGCAATTGCCGGTCACCAGCTTTCCCGACTGGGAGACCCTGCCCTACGACCGCTTCTCGCCGCACCAGGACATCATCTCCCAGCGACTGGAAACCCTGTACCGCCTGCCGCAGATCGACCAGGGCATCCTCGTGGTGCCCATGATCACCCTGCTGCATCGCCTGCCGCCGCGCAACTTCCTCGGTGGCTCGGTGCTGATGATGAAGCTGGGCCAGCGGCTGGACATAGACCGCATGCGGCAGAATCTGGACGCCGCCGGTTATCGCTGTGTGGATACCGTCTACGAGCATGGTGACTATGCGGTGCGCGGCGCGCTGCTGGATCTCTACCCCATGGGCAGCCGCCTGCCCTACCGCATCGACCTGTTCGATGACGAGATCGAGACCCTGCGCACTTTCGATCCGGAAACCCAGCGCTCGATTGACAAGGTGGATGAAATTCATCTGCTGCCCGCTCGGGAGTTCCCGCTGGACAAGAGTGCGCTGACCGGTTTCCGCGCGCGCTTTCGCGAGCGTTTCGAGGTCGATCACCGGCGCTGCCCCATCTATCAGGATCTGAGTGACGGCGTGGTGCCGCCGGGCATCGAATACTACATGCCGCTGTTCTTCGAGGAGCTGGGCAGCCTGTTCGACTACCTGCCGGACAACACCCAGCTGTTCAGTCTGCCGGGGATCGAGGACAGTGCCAGTCAATTCTGGATCGATGTGCGCAACCGCTTCGAGGAGCATGGCATAGATCCGACCCGGCCACTGCTACCCCCCGCGGAGCTGTTTCTGCCCGTGGCAGAGTGCTTTGCCCGGGTCAAGGCCTACCCGCGCATCGTCTGCCACGACAGTCCGCTGCCCGCCGCAGCCGGAGTGACCAATTTCGATTGCAGCGCGCCGCCGGAGCTGCCGCTGGACAACAAGCTGGAACGCCCGCTGCACCTGCTGGAAGAGTTCAATGACAGCTTCCAGGGCCGTATCCTGTTCGTGGCGGAAACCGCCGGGCGGCGCGAGGTGCTGCTGGAAATGCTCGGGCGTATCCCGCTCAAGCCCGAGGAGGTGGACAGCTGGGCCGAGTTTGTCGCCGGTGACCAGCCCTGCGCCATCACCATCGCCCCGGTGGACGAAGGTCTGCTCAGCAATGATCCAGCGATTGCCCTGATCGCTGAAAGCCAGCTGTTCGGCCAGCGGGTCATGCAGCGCCGTCGGCGCGGCAAGGCCACCGACCTGGGCGATGCCATCATCCGCAACCTCACCGAGCTGCGTGAAGGTGCGCCGGTGGTGCATATCGACCACGGTGTGGGCCGCTACCGCGGGCTGGTGAACCTCAGCGTGGAAGGTCAGGAAGCGGAATTCCTCAAGCTGGAATACGCCGACGAGGCAACCCTCTACGTGCCGGTGGCCAACCTGCACATGATCGCCCGTTACAGCGGCGCTGATACCGACAGCGCGCCGTTGCACCGGCTGGGCTCGGATCAGTGGCAGAAGGCCCGGCGCAAGGCCGCCGAGAAGGTCCGCGACGTGGCTGCCGAGCTGCTGGACGTCTACGCCCGCCGCGCCGCCCGCAAAGGCTACAGTTTCAATGATCCGGATCAGGATTATCAGACCTTTGCCGAGGCCTTCCCGTTCGAGGAAACCGCCGACCAGCAGGCCGCCATCGATGCGGTACTCAAGGACATGACCAGCGCCCTGCCGATGGATCGGCTGGTGTGCGGCGACGTCGGCTTCGGCAAGACCGAGGTGGCCATGCGCGCCGCATTCATGGCGGTGCACAGTGGCCGTCAGGTGGCGGTGCTGGTGCCGACCACCCTGCTCGCCCAGCAGCACTACAACAGTTTCAATGACCGTTTTGCCGACTGGCCGGTGAAGGTCGAGGTGCTGTCACGCTTCAAGTCGGCCAAGGAGATCAAGGCTGCCACCGAGGAGCTGGCCGAGGGCAAGGTCGATATCATGATCGGCACCCACAAGCTGCTGCAGAGCGATGTGCGCTTCAGCGATCTGGGACTGGTCATCATCGACGAGGAACACCGTTTCGGCGTACGCCAGAAGGAAAGGCTCAAGGCCCTGCGCAGCGAGGTGGATATCCTCAACCTCACCGCCACACCGATTCCGCGCACCCTGAACATGGCCATGACCGGCATGCGCGACCTGTCGATCATCGCCACCCCGCCGGCGCGGCGGCTGTCGGTGAAGACCTTTGTCATGCAGCAGCAACCGGCGGTGATCAAGGAAGCCATCCTGCGCGAACTGCTGCGCGGTGGTCAGGTGTACTTCCTGCACAACGAGGTGGAGACCATCGAGAAGTGTGCCGCTGACCTGGCCGAGCTGGTGCCCGAGGCGCGCATCGGTATCAGCCACGGGCAGATGCCCGAACGCCAACTCGAGCAGGTGATGCGCGACTTCTACCATCGCCGCTTCAATATCCTGGTGACCTCGACCATCATCGAGACCGGGATCGACGTGCCCAGCGCCAACACCATCATCATCGAGCGCGCCGACAAGTTCGGTCTGGCCCAGCTGCATCAGCTGCGCGGCCGGGTCGGCCGCAGTCACCACCAGGCCTATGCCTACCTGCTGACCCCGGCCGGGCGCAAGCTCACCGGCGATGCGGAAAAGCGCCTGGAAGCCATTGCCGCGGCGCAGGACCTGGGCGCCGGCTTTACCCTGGCCACCCACGACCTGGAAATCCGCGGTGCTGGGGAGCTGCTCGGTGAAGGCCAGAGCGGCCAGATCCAGGCGGTCGGCTTCAGCATGTACATGGATATGCTGGAGCGGGCGATCAAGGCTATCCAGCAGGGCAAGGAGCCGGAGCTGGAGAACCCGCTGGGTGATGTGCTGGATATCAACCTGCGCCTGCCCGCGCTGATTCCCGACGACTACCTGCCGGATGTGCATGCGCGCCTGACCCTGTACAAGCGCATCGCCAACGCCGCCAATGACGACGAGCTGAAGGATCTGCAGGTGGAGATGATCGACCGCTTCGGCCTGCTGCCGTCGCAGGTCAAGACCCTGTTCCGTATCACCTCGCTGAAACTGCGCTGCGCCCCACTGGGCATCAGTCGCATCGACGTGGGGCCCGAGCACGGGCGCATCGAGTTTGCCGCTGACACCAGCGTCGACCCCATGGCGCTGATCCGCCTGATTCAGGAAAACAGCCAGCGCTACCGGCTCGAAGGTGGCAATATACTACGCTTCAGCGCCCCGATGGGCGCCGCCGACCTGCGCCTGAATACCCTGGAAGCGCTGATCGAGCGCCTGCAACAATCACCCGCCGAGCCCCAAGGCAAAGGTAAAGGAAAACGTCCATGAAGCCGACACTACGCAATGCCCTGCTGGCAGCTACCCTGTTCGCCACCAGCCTGCTGGTCCAGGCCGAGGAGTATGTGGTTGAACTGCTGGTCTTCAGCCAGCCGGGAGCCCAGCTGATGCCCGCCGCCAACCCCGGTCACGACTGGGCCGAGCGGGCGGTGGCGTTGGATGAAACGGTGCGCAGCGACGTACGCAGCCTCGACTCCAGCCGCCATCAGCTGGAAAACGACGCCCGCAAGCTGGAGAACAACGGCTATCAGATCAAGCTGCACCGGGCCTGGACGCAACCGGCGGACGAGTTTCTCAGTGTGGCGGTACATCAGGGAGAGAACCTTGCCGCCTACACTGAGGACCCACTGTACCCGGTGCAGGGACTGGTCAGCCTGGATCGCGAACCGCTGACCGCCAAAGTCACCCTGTGGCTGAACCACACCGGCCCGAGCATGGCCGAACCGGTCAGCGAGCGCCTGCAGACCACCCGCCGCCTGCGGCTGGGCGAAACCCACTACCTGGATCACCGCAGCCTGGGAGCCCTGATCCGCGTCAGCCGGCCCTGATTATCACACCAGCCCGGCATCCCGCAGCAGACTCAGCGCCTGCCCCCAGCGAGGCTGGGCCTTGTAATCAGCTGACACCACCTGCCGGGCCAGCATCGCCTGGGGCCGCACGGAAGGTTGCATGCCGATACGCTGGGCATGTTCCAGCGCCTGTTCCGCAGCAGCGCGGTCATTGCATACCAGCAGCATGTCGCAGCCGGAGGCCAGCGCGGCGTCCACCCGCTGGGGCATGCCGCCGACGGCATGGGCTCCGGCCATGGTCAGGTCATCACTGAAGATCACCCCAGCAAAACCCAACTCGGCGCGCAGTATGTCCTGCAGCCAGCGCCGGGAAAATCCGGCCGGCTGAGTGTCCACCGCCGGGTACACCACATGCGCGGGCATGATGCCATCCAGCAGTCCGGCCAGCTCAGCAAAGGGTTGCAGGTCGGTACGGCGGATCTCCGCCTCGCTGCGCTCATCCACCGGCAGGGCAAAGTGCGAGTCGGCCTCGGCCCAGCCGTGGCCCGGAAAGTGTTTACCGGTGGCGGCCATGCCAGCCTGATGCAAGCCACCTATATAGGCACGGCCAAGGTAGGCTACCTGCTGCGGATCGCCACCCAGGGAGCGGTCACCGATCACCTGACTGCGGCGGTAATCCAGATCCAGCACCGGGGCAAAGCTGATATCGATGCCACAGGCCAGCATCTCGGTAGCCATCAACCAGGCGGCGGCCTCGGCCAGAGTCGCGGCCTGCTCGCCACAACCGGCAATCCGTCCCAGTGCAGGCAACCGCAACACTTCGCGGCGCAGACGCTGTACCCGCCCACCCTCCTGATCGATGGCGATCAGCATGTCCGGGCGCACGGCGCGGATACTGCGCACCAGCTCACGCACCTGGGCAGGCGACTCGGTATTGCGGGCAAACAGGATCAGCCCGCCGACTTCCGGCTGGCGCAACAGGTGGCGGTCTTCGGCGGTCAGCCAATGGCCCGCCAGATCCAGCATCAATGAACCCTGGGTCAAGGAAAGTACTCCTGAAATGATTTACTCGATCACCACGGTGCAGCCCACCGGGGTCAGCTCGAAAAGGGACAGCATATCGGCGTTACGCAGGCGTATGCAGCCATGGGACAGGGGGACGCCCATCGGCTGATCATCACCGGTACCGTGCAGATAGATGTAGCGGCGCTGGGAGTCGCAGTTACCGCCCCGATTGAGGCCAGGCTGCTCTCCACAGAGCCAGAGAATGCGGGTCAGTATCCAGTCCCGCCGGGGATTGGCAGCGGCCAGCTGCGGCGACCAGACCTCTCCGGTTGGACGACGACCGATAAACACCGCGCCCAGCGGCTGGCCATCACCGATACGCGCCCGCACCCGATGCAGACCACGCGGGGTGCAACCACTGCCGTTCAGCTCACCGGGCCCGTTCAGCGCGGTGGATACCGGGTAGGCACAGACTTCCCGGCCACCGGCCAGGCCGGTCAGCCGCTGCTGTTCAAGGGAAATATGGATCAGATCCAGCTGCATGCTCTGCTCCGCAACAAAGGCCACACGATAGCGGATCAGACCGACTCTGGTAAGCCCCGCCGGGTCGGTTTATACCGACAGGGCCAGCTCGTCACTCACCAGCAGGTCGGCGCGCATGCCGGCGGCGAAGAACGGCACCATCTGCCGCAGAATCTCCTCCGTTCCAGCGCGCTGGCCGTACTCGGTCTCACCCATGGCCTTGAGCGCCTTCATGCTGGACAGGGTAAAGGCCGCACTGCCGAGCATGAAATGCACCCGCCAGAACAGCACATTCACCGGCAACTCCGGTGCGCTGCGCAGTACCAGGGTCATATAGCGCTTGAACACCCGGCCATACACCTCACCCAGATACTTGCGCAGATGGCCCTGGCTCTGGCTGAAGGCCAGCCCCAGCAGCCGCATGAAGGTCGACAGATC
>LSQX01347956.1_pt1 | contig 12162 bp, 14 predicted proteins | sample 654561 | NCBI WGS metagenome assembly LSQX01 (sample SAMN04489861, study PRJNA283612) | anaerobic digester metagenome | isolation source: 4 biogas reactors fed with cattle manure at either 37C or 55C with and... | place: Denmark: Kongens Lyngby | collected 2014 | reverse complement strand
AGATGTGTATAAGAGACAGGGGCATGGGAATCAAACCATTGCATATTTAGCCCACCTCGGATCCGGCCGGCACCGGGTCATCAACCGTCAACAGCCGATAGCCTTCTTTTGTCGTAGCGCACAAAAGCATGCCATTGGACTCCACCCCTCGGATTTTACGGGGATGAAGATTGCTGACGACAATAACCTGACGGCCCGGCAGCTCCTCCGGCTGATAAGACTGGGCAATGCCGGACACAATCTGACGAATTTCGCCACCCATGTCGATTTGCGAGCAAAGAAGCTTGTCCGATCCCTTTACTTTTTCGCAAGAGATCACCGTCCCGACCTGAAGATTTATTTTGAGAAAATCGGCAAACTCAATCAAGGCCACACCTTCGGTTTCGGCTTGCGCCGGGGGCTCCGGATCCGCTTCGACAGGCGCGGCGGAGGTAGCGGCGGCCTGCTGCTGGGCAGCCAAGATGGCATCCAGTTCCGCAATTTCCTTGGCGATATCAATGCGCGGGAAAAGCGGGGCGTCCTTGACCACACCGCCGGAGGTCCGATAAAGACCAAAGGTCGTCGCCGACCGCCAAGTACGAAGCGCCGGATCGTCCACACCGAGCATGGCGTGGATTTTGGCCGGCGTTGAGGGCATGAACGGCTCGAGAAGAATCCCGATGATCCTGATGGATTCAGCCAAATTAAACAGAACCGTACCCAGCCGGGAGGTTTGTTCCGGTGAACGGGCCAAAATCCAAGGCGTCGTGTCGTCGATATATTTGTTGCTACGACCGACAACTTTCCAGATCTCGGCCAACGCCTGACTGAACTGAAGTTTTTCCAGCCACCCTTCCACTCGGCCGGGCAACTCCTTGCACGCAACAATTAATTCTTCATCGGGGAAAGCGGGAGTCGAATCCGCCGGCAGCCCCTCGGGAAAATATTTTTCGATCATCGCCACGGTGCGACTGACCAAGTTGCCCAGATCGTTTGCCAGATCGGCGTTAATGCGATTGATCAGCGCTTCGTTGGAGAAAATTCCGTCAGATCCGAACGGAACTTCACGTAGCAAAAAATAGCGAATGGCATCCACACTGTATTTTTGGCAAAGAAAAACCGGATCAATAACATTGCCTTTGGACTTGGACATTTTACCGTCTTTGAAGAGCAGCCATCCATGTCCATAGATCTGCTTGGGCACCGGCAGACCCAGCGCCATCAACATGGCCGGCCAGATAATGGTATGAAAGCGGACGATTTCTTTGCCGACCAGATGGACGTCCGCCGGCCAAAAACGATGAAAATCATTCTTTTGGTCGGGGTATCCCAAGGCCGTAATATAGTTGGAAAGCGCATCGATCCAGACGTAAACAACATGCTCGGAATCAAATGGAACCTTGACTCCCCAGTCAAAGGTCGTGCGCGAGACGCAAAGATCTTCCAAGCCGGGACGCAAAAAGTTTTGCAGCATTTCGTTGGCCCGGCTGACCGGTTGTACAAAGTCAGGATTGTTCTCAAAGAGATCGATCAACGCTTGGGTATATTTTGACAGACGGAAAAAATAGCTTTCCTCGCAGGTCAGCTCGACCTCTCGTCCACAGTCCGGACATTTTCCGTTGTCCAGCTGAGTTTCGGTCCAGAACGATTCACAGGGTGTACAGTACCAGCCCTCGTATTGGCTCTTATAGATATCACCTTGGTCGTACAAAGTCTGAAAAATATGCTGAATGGCCCGGTAATGGTCCTCGTCCGTGGTTCGGATAAAACGGTCATAAGAGATATTCAACAGTTTCCAGAGATCTTTGATTCCGAATACGATTTCATCTACATACGCTTGCGGCGTCACGCCGCAAGACTCAGCCACGCGTTGTATTTTCTGCCCATGTTCGTCCGTTCCGGTCAGGAACATAACGTCATAGCCGGCAAGACGCTTGTAGCGAGCCATGACATCCGCCGCAACAGTGGTATAAGAATGACCGATATGCAGCTTGCCGCTGGGATAGTAAATCGGAGTTGTGATGTAGTAAGTTGGCTTCATAAAGGAACATCCTCCTGGATGAAAACTGAATAAAGAGTCAAACCATTATACAATGAAAGTTTTTTTCTGTCACATATCGCGCCAGAGTTCCAAGGCCTGTTGATAGACATCATTTCGGCTCATACCCGTTTGCTCGACACAAATACGAACCGCATCTTTTATCGTCAGGTTGGCCGCTCGAGCCAGTTCAAGCAGGACCGTGACCAAATTTTCTGCCGATGGTTCTTGGCCGGATGTCGACTCCACCGGGCCATCTCCCTCAAACCGCTGCTGAAATGCGACCAGTCCCTCCAGAACAAGGACATACTCACCTCTTGGCGTCTTCTCACGGTACCAATGAATGAGATCACCGACCGTCAATCTTAAGAATTCCTCATGCCACTTGGTCAACTCACGCGCCACGGTCATCCGACGCGCGGAAAGACCGGCGGCGGCGAAGTCCTCCAACGTCCTCAACAGTCTATGAGGCGCTTCATAGATCACGCTGGTGTATTTTTGCGCTGCAATCTCAGCAATTCTTTCCTTGCGCAACCTACCCGTGGCCGGAATAAACCCTTCAAACATAAAGCGCTCCGTTGAAAGGCCGGAGGCCGCCAGCCCTGTCAAGGCCGCACTGGGACCCGGGACAACCGTGACCGGTATTTGCAGCTCAACGCACCGGCCAACCAGCTCATATCCGGGATCCGATATGCAGGGCATGCCGGCATCTGAAACCAAAGCCAGACTGCTTCCTTTCTGCAGCAAATCAATCAGGACCGGCGTCTTTGCCGCCCAATTATGCTCGTGGTAGCTTTCCATGTGCTTACGGATACCAAAATGATTCAACAAACGCAGCGTATGGCGGGTGTCTTCAGCGGCGATCAAGTCAACATTGGCTAATACCGCCGCCGCCCGTGGCGAAAAATCTCCCAGATTGCCGATCGGAGTTCCGACCAGATAAAGCGTTCCCGGCTGCACTGTAAATTCAAACGCTTGACTGTTTCGTGACCAAGAGCCGCTGTTTTGATTTTGGCTCATATTCTAAACCCCCGTATGTTTTTACAGAAATACACATCTTGCCCTTTTCTGTAAAAAGAAAAAGGGAAAGCCACTGCCTTCCCTCTCTTGTACGATTATTGACCGACTCAGCCGGCTGATATCGCGCCGGTCGGACAAGCAATCTCACAGGCACCGCAGTCAAGGCAGGTATCAGGATCGATGACGTACTGCAGATCGCCGGCCGATATTGCACCAACCGGGCATTCAGCCTCACAGGCACCGCAAGAAATACACGAATCTGAAATCACATAGGCCATATAAACACCTCCAATTCTTTGACAATTCTATCACCTCATCGGGTTAAGAGCAAGCCGGTTTTTTGCTGCGATTTGCTCGGGTCAATCCTGTTCGTCAGTTTGCTCAGGATCTTCACGGCGCTGCCGCTGGTGGGTAGCAGAATTGCTCTCCTGCCGCTTTTTCTCCGGTTTACCATCAATATTTTCCACATCTTGGCTCGGGAGAACGACCAAATCGGACTCCCCCCCACGATCCAACCGGATCGTGAGCGTCTCCTTAAGTAAATTGACCGCCTCGACGGTTCCCTGACCTTCAGCGGTCATCACCGCTTGACCGGGACGAGGAAGACGCGATTGGGCATCAACATAGGCCTCCTGCTCATATTTCAAACAGCACATCAGCCGGCCGCAGTTGCCGGAAATTTTCGCCGGATTCATGGAAAGATTTTGTGCCTTGGCCATTTTGATCGAAACCGGAACAAAATCTTGCAAAAAAGAGCTACAGCAAAGCTCGCGGCCACAAATGCCAAGACCGCCAATCATACGGGCTTCGTCCCGAACACCAATTTGCCGCAGTTCAATTCGAGTACGAAACTGTGAAGCCAGATCTTTAACCAGTTCCCTAAAATCTACGCGACCGTCCGCCGTAAAATAAAAGATAATCTTGTGGCCATCGAATGTATATTCAACGTTGACCAGTTGCATTTCCAGACCGCGTTTTTCAATTTTTTCTTTGCAAATCTGGAAAGCCTCGATCTCTTTCAGATTATTGGCTTCATACTGAGCCAGATCTTCCGGGGTCGCCACGCGCAGAATTTCCTTCAGCGGAGCCACCAGCTCATCCCCGGAAAGATCAATGATGTCCTCGGAAACTATGCCAAGCTCAACACCTTGGAACGTCTCGACAATAACGGCTTCGCCCCGTTGGACCGCATGGTCTCCCGGACTGAAATGATATGCTTTTCCGCCTCCGCGGAAACGGACACCGATCACATCAGGCATAATGGAGCTCCTTTCGCAAGTTCAACAAAAGATTACACACCAGTCCTTCATAACTGGCATTAAGTGTCAGGCCGCGCCGGGCGGCCAGAAGCGCGCCGTATGCTGCGGTCAGGCGGTCAGCGGCTTCCCGCGGCTTTGTGTTAGCGACCAATCCACTTTTCAGCAACGAAATTTGGTCTTGGTTGGTAATCAGGCTGTGGTTCCGGCTGAGCGCAAAAACAAGTTGGTCGCGGATCAGGCTTCCCAATATATTAAAAATCATGGGGGTCGCCTCCCGATTGCTTTCAAAAAACCGATAGTCTTGTGTCAGCAATTCCGCCCGGGTTCGGCGGCCGATGTGCTTGAAAAACGCCAAGGTTTCCTGACGAAGGTCATGGAAAGCCTGGGTGCTGGCCAGCTCCAGCGCAACTCCTCCCAAACCACCGGAAAAGCGGCTGTAAAAGGCCGCTTTCTCGCCTGCTTCAATGCCGTTTTTGTCCAAGATAGCCAATATTTCATCCGGTGTGTAACGCTGCAGCGCAACGAGGTTTACACGTGAAAGGATCGTCGGCAGCAAGCGCTCGGGACCAACAATCGTCAAAAGAAAGAAACAGTATTCCGGCGGTTCCTCTAAGGTTTTCAGCAATGCGTTCTGACCCTGCTCATTGAGGTGGTCCGCAGCCAAAAGGTAGACCTTGCGGTCACCAAATTGAGGGCGCAAATCAACGTCTCGGCAAACGGTCTGCCGGACCCGGTCAATCTTGATGTTTTTTTCTTTCGGCTCAATCTGCAATTCACGGTAATCGGGATGAACGCCGTGATCAAAATGCCGGCAGGAAGGGCATCGGCCACAGGCGCCGTCTTTACCCGATTGCCGGCAAAGGAGTGCTTGGGCAAATTTCCGAGCGAGGAAGGTTTTACCGATGCCGTCCGGTCCCGCAAAAGCATAAGCGTGCCCCGGAGTGCCCAACAAGGCGGTTACAAGGCGCGCTTTGGCTTTGGTTTGACCAATAATTGAAGAAAAAGTCATTCTATATTTTCTCAAAATGCTCGACGTTGACCACGAAAATTGTGGCTCCGCCAACCACGATTTCAACAGGATACGGAACGAAGGATCCGCCCATGGAAACAGGAGCAAGACTGGTATTGATGGCCGCTTGGCGACTGCTGGAAAATTTGCGGATAATTCCGAGCACTTCTTCCATCAGCTCTTCGTTAATCACGATCATCAGCGTTGTATTACCCGAACGCAAAAACCCGCCGGACGAGTTCAACTTGGTTACCCGATATCCCGAATTGTTAAGCTCGGCCATCAGTCGCGGGCTGTCTTCGTCTTGTACAATTGCAAAAATTAGTTTCATATGCCTAAGCCCCCCCAAATTTTACTGAAAATTTCTTGCGCAAGCGCCCTTGCCGGTTGTCCGGCATCCACGACAATAAACCGTTGTGGCTCACCGGCAGCAATGGCCAGATAGCCCTCTCGAACCCGTTTCATAAACGTCCTGCCCTCAATATCCAATCGGTCGGCCTTGTCCGGCCGCCTGCCCAGCCGCTCAAGAGCCGCATCAGGCGACAGATCCAACAAAACCGTCCGATCCGGCCGGCAGCTGCCCACCGCCAGGTTGTTGATTTTCTCGATGATCTCCAAATCGGCGCCCCGGCCGTACCCTTGGTATGCAAGCGTCGAGTCCGAAAACCGATCGCAGACAACCCATGTACCCGCGGCCAAAGCCGGGCGGATAACCTCGCGAACCAACTGCGCTCGCGCAGCCGCAAACAGCAACATCTCCGATTCGCTGCACATACCTGTGTTCCGGTTGTCCAGAAGAATCCGCCGGATGGCTTCGCCGATGGCTGTTCCGCCGGGCTCACGAAGCTCCAGAACACTGATGTCTTGTTTCCGTATGGCCGACGCCAAGCTACTGATCTGCGTCGTTTTGCCGGTTCCGTCGATCCCCTCCAAGGTGATCAGACGACCCGGTCCAGCGAGTTTTTGCGACCGGAAGCCCATCGATTTTTCATTATTATTATACAACATATCCACTCCCGATAAAACCGATCATGCAAGAACCCAAAAACCTTGTTGATCCAGTCCGTTTATACTGGCATTATTTTCCATTAAACGAACCAGAAAATCAACCCTGCTCTTGTCTAATTCCTCTCCCGGCCAGATCAGGGGAACGCCGGGAGGATAAGGCGCAATAAGACGGGTGGATATCCGACCGACGGCGGCCGACGGATCTACCCGGACCTGTTGGCAATCGCCAAACAGAACCTTACCGGGGTGCAGTGCCGCTTCCGGCACGGCGGTTATCAGGGCGCGCCACATATCGTCCATAAGATCGTTGCCGGCCGGCCGAAATCCACCATCTTTAGAAAGCAGCCGATTCAAGGTGTCGGCAAGTTGCCGCCAAGACTGTGCCTTTTGCAGTAATGACGGAATCAGAACCATTCGACGACGATCGGCAAACTCAATATCGACGCCCTTCGCAGATAAGCCCATCAGCAGATCGGCAGCGGTGGGCCGGTGAATATTATCATCTAAGCAAATAACCACGCGAAGCGGATCCCGGAGCAGGGAGGACTCCGGATCAGGTTTCATTGATCGGGGTGAGCAGATAAATTTCTCGGACAGCCTTGATCGAAAATCCATCAAATGATCTAATTGCCGGGCTATCGCAAATTCCCCCGTGCGCTCCAGCCAGGCCCGGGCATAATCAAGAGAAGCCGCAACCGGAAATGAGGGGCTGGAGGTTTGAAAAACCGGCAGCATTTGTTCCAGACGATCCGCGGAAAGCCTGCCGGTTGTCAGGGCGGATGCCGAAATATGCAGGTAGGCTCCCGGGGTCAGAACCGGTAGCGTTTTGTGTCCGCTCTGCACACAGGCATCCGCGCCGGCACACATGGCAGATGGCGGAAGGTCGTGACCAAAGGCAAAATGAGCTCCGTGCGCTTCATCAACAAGCAACACCCCGCCGTATTGGTGAACAACCTCGGCAATGGTCGGGAGATCCGCACAGGTTCCGTAGTAGTCCGGTGAAGTCACCAGAACAACTTGGCCATCGGGATTTGCTTCCAGCGCGGCCGCCACAGATTGAGGCGTCACCTGCGGTAGCAGACCGAATCGGCTGTATGCATCGGCTTCGATCCATCGCAGATCCATGGCCATCAGAGCGGCTATGTGAACCACGGACTGATGCACGCAACGGGGCAATAAAAGTCTGCCACCGTACCCGACAGCCATCGCCAAAAGAATATGCAGACCGGTTGTTGAGCCGCCGGTTATAAATCGGGTCAGACCCGAACCGAACGCGCCGGCGGCCATCTTCATCGCCTCCAGCGCGGCTCCGACAGGCCGGTTGATGTCATCGGTAACAGGAAGTTCGGTTAAATCTGCCGAAATAAACAAATTCCGAAGCCAGTCCGGAAAGTCCTTTCCTCCGGTATGCCCGGGCGTATGCCAAGATGTACGCTGCTGGCCGACAATCTGCTTTAAGGACCCGACCAGCGGCATGGTTTTGATCAATGTCTTTGACGGATCATCCGGCTGTTGCATTTACAAATCAAGTTTGATCGTATGGATGCCGGCAATCTCCAACCAGATTTCCTTTTCGATGCGATCATTTTCTCGTTTAATGTCTTCGAAAGTCTCTTCAGCCTTGATTTGTTTTTCCCAACGGTTCACACGTTGTTTTTGCGCCTGTCCCCGCGAACGATTCTGAACTTTCTGCGCCGCCGGACGTTGCGCCGCGGCCTCTGTTTGCTGGTGGGGGGCGGTTTTGGCTCTTGGTTCCGCCGGAGAACGTCCGCCCTGAGTCTGCTGGGACTTGCTTTGCTGCGGACGCCGTTGCGGCTGATTGGGTCGGCGGGGTTGCTGTCCCGACCTTGCGGTGACCGACTGCGGATTCTTTTTGCCGCCGGGCGAATTCCCCTGTCGTTGGTTGGAGGTGCTTTTGCGAGAGCGCTGATCGGATCCGGCCGATTGGTCAATGCGGCGATCTTTATCCACGGATGCTTGGGAACGGTCGCTCTTGGTCTGTCCGGACGCGGATGCTTTGCCATCGGCCGCTGCGGACGGTCCAAAATTTCTCGTACTGCGCCGGCGGTGGCTTGGATTGCTCTTTGAACCTCCGGTATTGGGGGTATTGCCACTACTACTCATTTTTCCCTCCTGATCTTTGACGACTCATCCGAACTCAAGTGGATGAACAAATCTATTCTATCCGGCTTTTCTCTTGAATACAAGCTTTACAAAGGATACCAGTTTGAAATGAATGGGCGAACGCTGGCGCTGCAGCCGACCCCGCCACCTCTGATCTCCTGCAGCGGAATTTGCACAAACTCCCTTTCCGACATATGTGGATGAGGCAGGGTCAGTTCGGGAGTATCCATGACCACCCCTTCGTATTCAATCAGGTCAATGTCCAACGTTCTCGGCCCCCAATGCTGGGTTCGATCGCGTTGAAAGCGATTTTCAACATCTTGGCAAACCGCAAGTAAATCGAGCGGATTCAAAGATGTCGCGATCTGAACGACAATATTAAGAAAGACGGGTTGGTCCGCCCACCCTACCGGGTCGGTCTCATATACCGATGACACCAGTTGCAGCCGGATGGATTCATGTCGCTGCAATTCCTGCAAAGCTCCTTTCAGGTAGAGCAGCCGATCTCCCAGATTGGAACCCAGTGACAGCAAAACGATCTTTTCATTGCCTGTTGCTTCCTGCATGTCCTCAGCTCCTTTCGCGCCTGATGGTCACGCCAACCGCCCGAATTTGTCCGTTTATCGGGGCTTGCGGTTTGCGAACGGTTACCTCGACGGCACAAGCCAGTTCATATGTTGCCAACAGATCTGCCGCAATCAGGCCGGCCAGTTTTTCGATCAAATCGCATTCCGCAGTTTCCACCTGCGTACGAACTCGAGCAAAAACCTCGCCATAATCGATTGTATCCACAAGCCGGTCGCTTTCACAAGCCTCAAGACAAGGGCAGAAAAGGGCAACGTCCAAAACAAATGGCTGTCCATGCATTTTTTCCAAAGCATGGACACCGATATATCCATGAAATTCCATGCCCTCAAGAAAAATCCGGTCTTGGCTTGGTCCGACCACTATGTCCGCCACCTTCCATTTCCGCCTGCTTCTTCGATTGCATCGGCCATCAATATGGTTTCGGCAATTTCCATAGTATCATGAACGCGTACAAAATCGACACCACGGGAAACGCCCATCGCAACTGCGGCGCAGGTACCGATCAGTCGGCTTGTGGCTGTTTGTCCAAGGACATGACCGATAAAGCGTTTGCGCGACGGTCCGAGCAGGACCGGCAATCCTAATTCCTGCAATTCATCCAAGCGGGCAATCACGACCAAGGATTCGGCAGCGGTCTCGCCAAAGCCGACACCGGGATCCACCATCATGTTTTCCGATTGAACGCCTGCCCGTTCGGCGAGCCGGATGCTTTTCCGCAAAAAAGCTTTGACGTTGTCGATGATATCGCCGTCGGACGGAGGCGCCGAATCCGAGTTTCGATAGATTCGCGCATTGTGCATAAGAATAACTCCGGACCGATAACGGGCAGCGACATCAGCCATGGCTGAATCGACCTGCAGGCCATTGATATCATTGATGATGCAGGCGCCCGCCAAGACCGCGGCTTCGGCGACATCGGATTTGTAGGTGTCAATGGAAATCGGGCAGCCTAATTCTTGATGAATTTTCCGAATAACCGGCAGGACACGGCTCATCTCGATCTCCGCACTGACCGGTTCGTATCCCGGGCGCGTCGATTCACCGCCAACATCAATGATATCGGCACCATCGGCCAACATTTGCCGAGCGTGATCAACGGCTTGTTCCGGAGTAAGATAGCAACCGCCGTCGGAAAACGAATCCGGTGTTACATTGAGAATCCCCATGACATACGTGCGCCGACCCAAGGGGAATTCAAAACCGCCGGCTCGAAAAAGACGGGGAGTTCCTCGGGGCGTTGTTGGTCGACCGGCCATTTCCGTTTGCTCCATCATATTGTCCCGAACCGCATCATCACCGATTAATCAAGGCCAAGGCTTCGGCCCGGGTACGGGCATCCTTTTTACAAATCCCGCGCAAAGCCGACGTAACCGTCAGGGAGCCCGGTTTGCGCACACCTCGCATGGTCATGCACAAATGCTCGGCCTCAACAATAACCGCCACACCCTGAGGCTGGACGGCATCGACAAGTGTATCGGCAATCTGGGATGTCAGACGTTCCTGCAATTGCGGCTTTTTGGATAGAACATCCACGATACGAGCAATTTTACTCAGGCCGATAATACGACCGCCCTGTGGGATATACACAACATGGGCTTTGCCGATAAAAGGCAACAAATGATGTTCGCACATGGAATAAAGAGGAATGTTACCGACCAGAATCATTTCATCGTTCCCCAACTCGCGGAATACGCGAATTGAGTTCCGAATATCCAAATGGAGCCCGGCGAAAATCTCTCCGTACATCCGCGCCACACGAGCAGGCGTATCGACCAATCCTTCTCGATCCGGATCCTCGCCGATGGCCTCAAGAATCTCACGAATTGCACGCTCAATGCGCGGGTAGTCGATCAACACGGACAGGTCTGCATCATTCATGGTTGAATTTTCCTCCACTTACTTCCCTTCTTTCATTTCCAAGATTTGCTTTCGGTACTCCATTGGTGTTTTTCCCATATGTTTGCGAAAAGCCGCATTAAAGCGCTGTGGACTGGAAAAACCAACCTGAAGGGCCACGCCACTGACTTTAATGTCGCGCTGCTCCAATAGTTTGCAGGCATGGGCAACACGCACCTGCATCAAAAAGCTCATCGGGCTCATGCCGGTTTCATCGCGGAATGCCCGGGTAAAATAACCCTGACTGAGAAAAACATAACCCGCGGCATCAGCCACAGTAATATCCCGATCATGGTTCTCAACAATAAAATCCCGGGCTATACGAACCAGTTCCCGCGCTTTGCCGGTCCTTACCCGAAGACTCTCTTCCCATTCCTCCCGGATGCCCCGGGCCACGGCAACCAAAATCTCCATGGTCATCAGCTGCATCATCAGCTCCCGACCGTAGGCATCTTGCCGGCTTTCGCGGATAATACGCTCAATCAAGGTGGCGATATCCTGCCGGTTCTTGCCGCGAATCAGAATAAACGGATCCTTGCCTATTTCGCCTTCGGGCAGATCCCGGCCATAGGCAAAATTAATAAAATACTCCAGAGTTTGCGGAGCAATATCGGTGGTTCGCTGAGGCTGGGATCCCGACTGGCTTCCTGTTATTTGACGGGTAAAACCGAAATACAATCCGATTACGTCAGCTTGACCTTCAGGCACTCGGACCAGATGGGATGTATTGGGCCGAATGACAATGGTGGCTCCTTTTTCCAGCAAAACTCGCTTGCCTTCCACTTCAAATTCAGCCTTGCCGCTGCGAATATAAGTTAATTCGTGGTAATCATGCCGACTGGGAGCTTCGGAAACAAGTCCTTTTTGCAGGTTTCTTTCAATGCCTTTAAAGACGACCGGAATGGATCCGGTCGCATCAATAATTCCTTTTTCAACTGCTGGCAGCAGGTCCTCAAACATATTCATCACCTGCACCCATGATAGCAGATTGGCACGTGCTTGTAAAAGCTCTTAACCTGTCGGATTTTCGTTGACAACCGCCATCCTGATATCATGACTGCCCAAGCGACCAAGGATCAAGCCGGCCTGTTCAACGTTCAGGTCCAAGCAGATCAGACGTCCGGTGGTCGTGGCAAGATGCGTGTCGGTCAGGCGATGACCGGTGCTTTCATCAAGAACCGCCATAATCCGGATTTGTTCCAAAATCAGCATCTCACTTTCCCGATCCTGGCTGTGAGGAA